>JAEEGJ010015284.1_pt1 | contig 17949 bp, 13 predicted proteins | sample 8958761 | NCBI WGS metagenome assembly JAEEGJ01 (sample SAMN16246546, study PRJNA631951) | gut metagenome | biome: gut microbiome; feature: rumen; material: RS-attached | host: Bos | place: Iran: Karaj | collected 2018-10
AAACAATAAGTACTACAAGTAAAATAATACTTACGATTAGCCAAAATACCCAATTTTTTAACCAAGATTTAATTCTTTCCATAGTTTTTAGTTTAATAAATAAAAAGCTACCTACATTCTTAATAGCAATAATATCACAACTTTCAACACAAATTTTTATACATAAAATATACGATTTTATACCTTTTTACTTGCATTTTGTATTAAAGTTTTTACAATAAATTTCTGGTAATATATTCAGATTTTTTATTTTTGTTAACATTGAAAATTTGTGATGACTACATTAGAAATGATGGATTCAATACTTCAATATTGGAAAGATAATAATGCATTTCAGAGATCAATAGATGAAAGATCGGAGCATATGCAGTTTCGTTTCTTTGATGGACCCCCATTTGCTTCATGAGATCCTCACTATGGGCACTTGCTAGCATGAGCGATCAAAGATGTTTTCCCTCGTTATATGACCATGAGAGGTTTTCGTGTTGAGAGAAAATGGTGATGGGATTGTCACGGTTTGCCAGTAGAAAAGGCGGTAGAGAAGAAACTTTGAATTGATGGAAAAAGAGATATAGAAAATAAAATCTGAATTAAAGCATTTACCGAAGAATGTAGAAAATACGTAGACAATACTAATGAAGTTTGGAAATGGTTTGTAGATCACTCTGGACGCTGGGCTGATATTGAACATCCATATCGTACTATGGATCTAGATTTTATGGAAAGTGTAATGTATTGTTTTTCAAATATTTATAGACAAAATCTAGTTTATAAATGATTCAAGGTACAACGATATTGTCCAAGCTGTGCTACTCCGTTGGCAAATAATGAAGTAACTGATGGATATGAAGATAAAACTGATACAGCAATTACAGTTAGATTCCAGCTCACAAATAAAGCATATGCAAATAGATTCAACTACGGAATCACTCCAAGTGATGAAGCGGTAAATGTAGTTTGCTGTGTAATCAAAAGAGATGGAAAATATTTATTAGAATATTGAGTGAAGGCTCAGAAATATGTTTTCCCTGGATGAAAGGTAGAAAAATGAGATAGTATAGAAAAAACTGTAGCTAAAGAAATCAAGGAGGAATTGGATGTGGAGACAAAGAGTTGTAAAATTTTGTGAGAATTTAAAGAATTACTTAATTGAAATATCTGGAATTTAATCTATGTTGAAGCTGAAATAGAAGGGGAGCCAAAAATTATGGAACCTGATAAAATTACTCAGCTTCAATGGGCTGAAATAAGAGAAAGTGAAAATGAAATTTGAATGGAAGTGGTTATTGATGGAACTGTGATGGATGATTCGCAAGAAATTATCAGTCAGTTCTATGATTTATATATAGCTCACAATGAAATTTGGTCAAAAATCCAGGCAGACGCACCAGTTTATGCATTAGCTTGGACTACTACTCCTTGGACTTTACCATCAAATAGTTTCTTGGCAGTATGACCAGAAATTCATTACAGTATGGTTTATGATAAAGAAAGTCATGAATACTATATTTTAGCAGATGCATTGCTCAAAAAATTCTACAAAAACCCAGAAGACTACATCTTGGTAAATAAAGTTAAAGGTTCAAAATTAGTATGAACATTCTATATTCCATTATTTGACTTTATTAATAATTCTAAACTTCCTGCTGAGTATAAAGATAGATATTTCCAAATGATACCTGGAGATTATGTTAGTACTGAAGACTGAACAGGAATCGTACATATTGCACCAACATTTGGACAGGAGGACTTTGAAGTAGTTGCAGACTTATTCTGAGCTGACAAAGCTTTGGATTGGCTATTTATCGCTGTAAATGAGTATTGAGAATTTGATGAACAAGTTCCTGATTATCAAGGACAGAGTGTGCTTACAGTGAATAAAGAAATAATAGATCGTTTAAAAGCTGAAAAGAAATTAATTAAATCTGAATCTATCACACACTCATATCCTCATTGTTGGAGATGTCATACGCCTCTTATTTCCAAAGCTATGTCATCATGGTTCATCAAAGAACAGCAGATGAATGCTGCCACAATAGTTGATGCAGAAAAGATTAGATTTATTCCAGAAAGTGTTTCAAATAGATTTGTAAACTGATTAAAACAAGCTCCAGACCGAAATGTTGCGAGAAATAGATATTGGGGAAGTCCATTACCAATTTGGGCAAATGTGGATGATCCTTTGGATACATTCTCCCTTTCTACACTTGAGGAAATGTACCAGCTTACACGTTCATGATCAAAGAATTTGACTAAATTTATATTCATTCGTCACGGAAGAACTGATTGTAATCTAACTCGTAAGCAAGATTCTCGTGGAGAATTAGCTCATTTAATTGAAGAATGAATAAAACAAGCTGAGAATACGAGAGATCAATTACATGATTTAAAGTCAGACTCAGATAAAATATTGATTCTTTCTCCTATGGATAGAGTTCGAGAAACAGCTTTACCAACACTGAATGACTGGTTTACTGCGGATGAAGTTAGTGCAATCAGGAGTAAATACGAAGATTTTCAAGCAAAGTTTAGAGAAATTTGGGATAAAAATGAGATTATAGAATATCTTCAGGATCCAGAGAATGAAACATTGTTTGATCTATGATATGGAGTTTGGGGAGATTTCCGTAACTGTGAATTCTTACAAATTTCTCTACAGTGAAAAGATGAGGAAGCTGGATTACATGTAAAGCATCCAACAGATACACCATTATTCCCATGAGATGAATCTGTAGATCAAATGGTGAATAGAACTCAAATGATGGTTCGTAAATTAGCAGAGAAATTTGCCACTAAAACAGTAGTTATCATCTCACATTGAGATCCAATCTGGTGAATGAGATCTGCTTTTAGACCTTTGGTTTATGCTAGAGATAAGGCAAAATATTATCCAAGGAACGGAACGATAAACGTTCATTATCGAGATAATGATGCAAAAACTGAGGTTAATCTTCATAAACCATATGTAGATACGTATTGGGGAATGAGAGATGGAAAGACTTACAAGAGAATCCCAGAAGTGATGGATTGTTGGTTCGAATCATGAGCAATGCCATTTGGACAGGATCACTATATCGGACAAAAAGAGAAAGAAAATCAGAGTTATACTGCAGAATTTATTGCTGAATGATTAGATCAGACTAGATGATGGTTCCGTTCATTACATATCCTAAATCATGCAATCAAATGAAATAACGCTGCAAATAATATCGTTGTAAATGGATTAGTGCTTGCAGAAGATGGAAAGAAAATGTCAAAAAGTCTGAGAAACTTCCCAGATCCTCGTGGATTGATAGAGCAGTGGTGATGAGATGCATATAGAATTTATGTGTTGAGTGCTCCTGTAGTTCGTGCTGAACCAATGAGATTTAGTGAAAAATGAGTAGAGCAGTCATTCAAGGATTATATTCTTCCACTCCAGAATGTATATAATTTCTTTGAAACATATGCTAAAATCGATCAATGGAGAAGTGATGGAAATCAGATTTTTGCAATGCGTGATGATAGTGAAATCTCAGATTATAAAGAATTAGTAGAGCAGTTAGTTCGTGTAAATCCAGATATAATTTTGACTTCAGATAATACTAAATGAGAAACAATCAAAGAATTGATAATTAAATACACACCAAAAGCTAAAGATATCGAGATTAAATCAGCAGATTTATCAGATTATTTCAACTTAGTTAAATGATTTGAAGCTAAACGTGTATTAATCCTTGCATCAGATGAGCAGATTAAATCTATATGGAATACTATTTCATGAAAGGCAGATAAATCATTAGAAAAATGAGTTGTACTTCCGTTAGTTACATATCAAATCACTAATGATTTGGATGCATGGTTACTCTCAGAATTACATCAAACATTGATTAAAGAAGATGAACTTCTTCAAAGATACGCTCTTGATGACGCTATCAAGTCAACATTAGACTTCTTAGATAAGCTTACAAATCGATGGCTACGTCGTTCTAGAAGAAGATTTTGGGCAAATTGAATGGATGCAGACAAAAATGCAGCATATTCTACACTCTATACAGTTCTCAAAACTTATCTACAAATGTTAGCTCCATTCATTCCATTTATTACTGAAAAATTATGGCAGAATTTAGCTGAATTTTCTCCTGAAAAGGTTGATTCAATACATCTAACATATCGACCAATGGCTTCAGAATTATATATTTCTCCAGATTTAATGGAAGAAATTGCTCAGGTTCGTAAGATTATTAAATTAGCGTTGTTTGTTCGTGCTAAAAATAAAGTAGCTATTAAACAACCATTACAGAAATTATCAATTAAAATGGAATAAAAAAAGAATCCTCCTGAAACGGAGGATTCTTTAAAATAAATTTAAAAGATTCTAAGATTAAAAATATTATTTTATTTTTTTAATCCAGTCATTAAACTTTTTTATCCATTCATAATCTCAATCAGTCATTTCATTAGAATCTGATAAAAATTTTTTTATTTCTCCTTCTTCATTAAGAGAACTTGGAATATAGACTTTATCATAGTCGCAGATGATTTTTTGCGAAGAAGATCAATCCCAGTTGTCATTTACTACATATAAATCTTTTAATTGTGAATTGAAAGTGGCATCGATATTAACCCATTTTCAATCAATATTTATTTTCAAAAATACATGATATCATTTTTTATTAGCATATCACCAATCTTTCAAAAAATCGGGTAGATATACCATATCAAAAGAGAATGGTATAAAACATAGTTTAGTTTCATATCATAATTTATTATAAACTGTTTGTAAAAGTCTATGTTTTGAAGCACAATATCATGCCTTCATTTCTAATAATTTTTCAGGAGTGTTTGCTCAATTTATTTGGTATAAAAAATCCCTTACATACTCAAAAATAGATATCCTTTTGGATATTTTATCTTGAGATTTATGTTGAGATATGAAAGACTCAACAAAATTGATTGTAGTATCTTCTCCCATCTATATTTATATATAAACCTATTCAATATCTCTAGAAAATATAGTCTCAGAGCGTCATACTTCATCGATTTTTTCATCGCATTTTTCAAATCAATATTTCTCGTATAATCACTTATGATCTGATACTATATATAATTTTTCAAATCATAAGCTTTTTGCATATTCTCGTGCCGCGTTTATCATTTTTTCACTGATTCTCTTTCAACGATAATTACTATCTACGAATATGAATCAAACGAAAGGAGAGTAATTACATTCAGGAATTCAATCTTCTTTAGTGAATGTGCAAAATCAAATAATTCTATCATCTTCAGTTGCTATAAAAATTCTTTCCCAGTCCAAAAAATTATTATTTTGCATCCTATCTGCGAGAACTGGTCAGGCCTCTCGTCCACAATTATTTGCATACTCAATGAGGGTGTTTCGTAAAGAGTCTTTATTTGTTACTTTTTCTATCTGCATAGTTAGGTAACGTAATAATAAAAATCCTATAATCCGTAAAATTCTGTTGCAAGATATAATTTTTTTGTATAATCTACTTCAAATAGATCACAAATAGAAATAAGTCTTTTTAGTGATTGACTGTTTTTCTCGATATCATCCTGACTTATACTCTCAGGACTCTCTTTGAAAGAATTGTAAAAAATTACTTTGTTTTCAAGCTCTCTATAAATCCAAGCAACTACATTTGGAGTAACTTTATATATATATTGTTCTAATAAGTCACTCAAAATTGGGGCAACTTTTATAAATTCTTGCGTTCTTACATCATCTCAGTCATCTCATGGATACACATCAACACCTAAGAGATAGTCTATCCACACGTTTGCAACGAATGTTGCTCGATTTTTCTTGTTAATTCCTGGATTTTTTTTAATTCATTCAACCATAAAATCCTCAGTAATTTTTGCGATATCCTCATCCTTTAATAAATCACTTTGTTCGATCAAATTTCTTATTTTTTCTTCATATCAATCTGGTAACCTCGTTCATGTTTTTTGAATTATATTGTCTAGTAGATCTTTAGAGTTGGTTTGTTCAATATCTGCCTTTGTATTATTTATGATATTACCAGCTTTAGCATCTTTTCAATTATAGAGGGTAAGAAGCATAGCTATAGCAGCAGTATACCATAGTTTTCTACTTGGCTGGATTCAAAAATTATTTCAATAATTTTCTATATTTTCCATTTTATTGATATCTCAATATCTAAACGAGGTATATTATGCTGAATTAAATAATAAAATCAAGACATCTATTTACTTTTTTAGATTATATGTGCAAATATGTGTTATATGTTTTTAAGATGAAAAATTGTATACTGTTATTCTAATGTCTCAATAACTTCTTCTATATCATTATTCTCTCTCATTTCAGCCTTTTTATGTTCGTTTACAATCGTAAATATCCACCGACAGGCCATTAATATTAGAGCAAGCAGTAGAGCAATATCTTTTATCAGCTTTGTTTTTCTTTTAGCTTTTTTAAGTTCCTTTTTTTCTTCATCAGTTTCTGCTATTCATTTCCTCCATTTAAAAGCTTTAAATTCATCCAAAATTATCTGTAAAACTTCTTCTGGAGTACGTTCGCTTGTATCTATTACCAAATTATAGTTATTAGGATTCCATAAATCTACATTATATAATTTTTGATAACGAGCTTCGTCACTAGAATTTCTTTCTTTCACTTGTGCAATTGCATGCTTTTTAGATGCATGCTTGTCGGTGTCTCTTTCAGCTTTAAATATCCTTTCTCAGGCAACCTCTTCATCCACATCTAGTAAAATCTTAAATGCATGAGGTTGAGCATAAAACCCCAAACGAGAATCTAAAATGATATTATCTGAAGGCTTTAAATTCTGCTGATACTCTTCGTATTTTAAATCAAATTCAGCGGATTTCTCTGGATCATCTCACATTTTATTAAATTCAATAATATTTATTCACATTTCTGCAGCCAATTTCCTTTTCATATCACCAATTGAAACAATTTCGTATCATAATTCTTTGGCTAAAAGTTTAGAAACTGTTCATTTCCCACTTCAGGCTTTTCATCAGATAGTTATCAACATTTTTTGGTTATATAATAAATAAAATTATTATCATTTAATCGGAGTTTTTGTCGCTACGAATAATGAAGAGCGTGATATTTTTTCATTATCAGTGAACTCTCAATTGTCATTAAGATACGTGTTGTTTTTTATAGTTAATCACGAAAACGTTGCCAAATTCTCTAATTCTTTTAGTGAAAAGAAGTGGTAGAATCTATCATAAATCTTTCAATCGCTATCAGTTCGTGGAACCAATAAATCACGAGCTATTCATTTATCAAACTTTAACCATGATAATATTCTGGCTTTTAAAACAATTTTCCAATTTTTTCTCGTGAACCATTTCGACAATGATCGATTAGTCATTAATAACATTCAATCGTAATCTAGTAGGCGATAGAAGTTTTTCATCAAAAATGAACGTTCTTTATTTGTTGGAATGTGCTGGAAACTTGATGTTCAAACTATTAAATCAAAAGACTCTTGCTCAAAATTTTTAATTAATTTTGTTATATCTCACTGAAAAAATGTTAAATTAGGATTATCTTTGCTCGCGTAGGTAAGTAACTCATCTGATAAATCAATTCCAACATAATCAAATTTACCAGTAAAATTCTGATTCACTAATGTCGCAAATCTTCCACTTCAGCAACCAAACTCTAGCACACGAACCTTTTTTCATTCTTCGAATAGGGGAGTAATTGCATCGAGAATGACTTTCTCCTCATGCCAAAATTTTTTGCGAGTTTCTGCGTACTTTTTAGCTTCAGAATTGTAAAATGACTGTAAATCTTGCTTAATTTCTTGATTACCAAAAAAATTATTACTCTTCTTCGGTTGAATAACTTTTTCTGACTTTTTCTTATTATTAATCTTTAGTTCTGATACTTTCTTAGAAGAGAATTCAGATTTTTTTCTCATCTATCCACAAGACATCTAAAATGTGTTTTTAGAATATTTTTTCTGTAACAAATTGCAAGTAAGCTTTCCTTGAATTTAAACGAATAAACATTATTTTATAACCACAATTTTATTCTTATATTCAGATTTATGCAACAAAAGAAATTCTATGTAACTACGCCTATCTATTATGCCAACTGATTACCTCATATCTGACATGCAAATAGTTCATTCATAGCTGACTTATACGCTAGATGGTATAGACTCATGTGATATGAAGTAAAATTTTCTACGTGAGTAGATGAAAATGGTCAAAAAATGGTAGATAAAGCTGCATCAGAATGAAAAGATGTAAAAACTTTTCTTGATGAAATTGCTGCATGATCAGTTGAAATATGGAAGGAATTACAGATTTCTTACACAGACTTTATTAGAACTACTTCAGAAGATCATAAAGAATTTGTACAAAAAATGCTCAACATAGTTCACGAACAATCTGAATCAGAATCTGATGAATCAAAAAAGGATATTTATGTATGATCATATGAATGATTATATTGTACATGATGTGAAGCATTTAAAAATGAAAGAGATTTAAATGAGAATTGACTTTGTCCTGATCACTTAACAAAACCACAAAAAGTATCTGAAACTAACTTATTTTTTAACTTAAAAAAATATTCAGATTTATTTGAAAAACTATGGGCTGAAAATCCAACGTTTGTAGAGCCAGAATCAAGATTTAATGAAGTAAAAGCATTTGTTAAATCTGGGTTAGAAAATTTCTCTATATCTAGAGAAAACAAACATACATGAATTTGAATTCCTTTACCTTGGAATCCAGAACAAGTTACATATGTATGGTTCGATGCATTATTTAATTATATAACAGTTTGTTATAGAAATTGAGAAAATGGTAAATTCTGGGACAATGATACATATATTTTACACATTCTTTGAAAAGATATTGTAAAATTTCATGCAACTTATTGGCCAGCTATGCTTAAGGCTACTGATAATCGCTTACCAAACCAGGAATTTGTAACTTGATACTTAACAGTAGACTGACAGAAAATGAGTAAATCACTTTGAAATGTAGTTGATCCAATCCAGGTTTCTCGTGATTATGATAGAGATGCATTAGTATTTTACTTACTGAATGATGTACCATTAGGTTCTGATTGAGATTTCTCTTGGGAAAGGTTCAATTGAACATGGGAAAAGATGTTGATCTGATGATGGTGAAATTTTGTTAATAGAGTATCTAATCTATGAAAGAAATACTGAATAACTGAATGAAAATTTGATCAAGAAAGATGGAATAGCTTCAAAGAATGATTATCAGACTTTCCATTACTTTCTATCATAGAAGGAGAGTGGGATAACGAAGTAATAGAAAATAGTTATTTAAAATCAGCAAATACAAAACCTTTTGTAGAAGATCGATATCGTTTGGTTCAGGCAGCTAACGAGTTTATATCGAAAGCAGAGCCATGGAAGAAATATAAAGAAGAGTCTACTCAGCAAGAAGCTCTTGATGATTTATCATTCTTACTATGGGTAATTAAACAACTTTGATTAGTATCTGCTCCATTATTAGTTAATTGATTTGCTCATCTACAAAACATTCTTTGAAATCCAGAAATTCAAGCTATGAATACATCTAAAAACGAAAAGTCTGATTTCAAATCAATATTTGATGCTAAATTATATCCAGTAAACTTAAATCCAGAAATTATGTATCAAAGAAAAGAATAATATATATTCTTTCTGATAATTATGATAGTATACGAAAAAATGGATTATGATTATATAATAATCCATTTTTCAGAGGAGAAAAATCTAGTGTGGTTTTTTAATCTGTTCCGCTTCTTTAATCCATTCTTTAAAGAAAACTTTAATGTTTGGACAGTTGCTTGTTTTTATCATGGTCGCTGCATATTCCACGGGAATTGGACCGAGAATTACCAGAAGGTACCACAACCAATCAGATAACTTTTTTCCTTTAATGTAAGTCGTCCCTGTAATTATGAACATTAGAGATGTACTTACACCCGTGAGAACACTAATTACAATCATATCAACTATACAGATACATAGTGTTAACACTACTAGTAAGATTCCTACAAGCCTTATTACAAGACCTTTTACATAATTTAAGACTGGCATGATTTTGTATTCTTTAAATGTTTAACTTTTTATTTTTCATTTTCATAAAATAAATATTATTTGTTAAATGTCAATTGCATAAGAAAAAAATATGTAAAAGATATTTTACACTCATATGAAATGATAGGATATAATATGGGAAATTAATATGAAAAATTATCTTATTAGTCCATACAAAAAATCTTGAGTCAACATTAGACTGTAGATATTTTTTTCATCTCAATGAAACTTAAAATTTATAATTATATACCAAAAAAAATTAATAATACATTTTTTGCAAAAATTTCAATTCTGACTATAATTGCATAAGCTTTATATAAGTTTTTGCTTTTTTATGGTAAAAGTAGAAGAAATAAGTAATTTAGATAATAAATCGGATAAAGGCTCGCATATATTTCAAGTTACAGGCAATTTCTCAAGTAGGCTTAAAGAAGTTTTTTATAAATCTCCTGAAATAATAAATTCATTTTGATATAAATGGAGGCTTGATAAGTGCGAAAGACCAGATAGAGCGCAAGAAATTAAAGATGATTGAAAAAAATATTTAAAAATCACAGTAAAACCATGAGACAAAAAAGACCTATGGCGATGAACGGAGAGAGCAGAAATCCAACAAAGTGAAAGAATAAATTATGATGAAGAATATATACAAAATTTTTCATTTCAAATACCACAAGATTTTGCTTTATGTCCTAGAAGGACAGTCATTCGACAATGGAAAAGGAGACCAGAAATAACTAGTAACGATGCTCCATTGTTATCTCATAGAATAAAAAAGATTGATGGTAAATATTATTTAGTTTTAACAGATTGAAATAGGGATGAAATATGAAATCCTATCCCAATGGAAGATATTATTTGAAAAGATATTATGATTGAAAATAAAATAAAGTTTTCAGATGAGTGAGATAGTGTGGTAAGTGTAAAAATATGAGAAGAAATAATATATGAATGACCGATAGCTATTTCTCATCCTAAAAAGAATAAAGACAAAGAAACGCAAGCATATTTTAAGTTCGGTTTATATAGAGACCGTTATAAATATTCAATTAGAAAAATTAAGAAAGATAAAAATTTAACACCAGAAGAAAAAAAAGTTCAAATTGAAGAAATAGAAAGAGCAAAGGAAAAAGAAAGAACTGAAGATTCTTACATTTTCTTGAAAGACTATAATATTAAAAAATCTGTTTAATAGTTATTTCATTAATCCATACAACAATACTGAATCTTGGTTTACATTAGATTGTAGATATTTTTTCATTTGAATTCGACGTTCAGCTTGTTCATAATCTCATTTTTCGCTACAATATGCAATCCATCATTCTAAGAAGTCATTCAATAATCATTGTTCTGCTATATGTTTTAAAGCTTGATATAATTCTCACATAGGCTTACTGTTTTCGAGCAATCCAGTAGTCAGTTTTTTTAAATTCTCTCATAAGTCATCATTCTGTTGTACCTTTTCAGCAATGTTTTTCAAGAATCATGGTTTTCACATAGCCATAGCAATCATCACGGTTTGAAGTGGTCTATCACTAATAAAAATCTGATTTTCATCTGCAAATTTTTGCATTTCTTCATTATTCAATGTATTGAATGGAATAGTTATACAACGTGAACGAATCGTATCCAAAACCATAGAAATATGTGGGACAGTTGCAATTATAAATCTACCAGCCAGAGGTTCTTCTGCAGACTTCAGAAATGCATTTATTGCACTATTGGACATCCTTTGGATATTTTCTATCAATAGAAATCTTTTTCATGAAAAACTTGAGTTTAGTAACCATTCATTCATCTCTCTAACTCCATAGTTTTCATGCTGTGTTTCATCTGAAAACTGAATATACTTTTTTGTATCATCTTTAATCTCAACAGGTATAGTATGAGGCTTTCAAGTAAATGGTTCATAATCTTGAACAAATAAACAGTCACTATACATATATCATCATAATATTTCCTCTATTATTGCCTTTGCATGCGAGATTTTTCAGATTCAATTTGGTCAAGCAAGCAAAAAAAACTGAGTTCATTTTCAGGTTTCTATTACATTGTTAATGTATTTTCTTAATATTTGTACTGCTTGCTCGTTTCAGATAATCATAAAATGAATCTAATTAATAAATTATTTTAATTATTACTTTTTCAACCTTAGTTTTCAAATATAAATTATTATTAATGAAATTAAATAGTTGTTTTTAGTTCAGGATGCCAGAAGATTACATTTACAACAACCCAAGCAAAAAAGATAATTGTACAAAAAACTAGATTCCATAATATAAGCCTCCATCGTAATCACTTCTTTCATTTATATTTACGATAAATTAAGTAAGATATTAATATTAATCAGATTATTAAAATAATATATAATGAAATATTTAAAATTGTATGAATAATTCTTATTTTGTTTTGAGCTTCACAGAAGTTGTCTACGCACAAATTTGGATTGCCGTATGGTTCTCATCGATTGTTGTTTTTTTCAATTTCCATTTGCGACTTATATGCAATATAAAAAAATATATTTTATATATTTATTTTTTGTTGAGTAGTCTTCAAATTAATAAAACCATTCTTGTTATAATAACTCATATAATTGATGCTCAAAATGAAGGGCAAATGATATAAAGGAATCAATATCATAATAAACTTTCACAATTCATTCCAATCCTTAATCCTCAATTAGCAAAAAATAGAAAAACAAATAAAGTAACAATTAATGCATAAAGTGGGAACGTCCACCATTTAGGAGTGTTTCAAATAATTATTCAAAATATAAATGAAACAAAAGGCATAAAAACTAAATAAAATAATACATGCCATATTGGATCATTTCATACTCTGATAATTCGCCAATCTAACACTTGCCATATTCAAAAGAAAATCATGAGTATTAGATAGATGATATTTAATTTATATTTACTTCGAAAAGATTCAGATTTTTTCATTATTTATTGTTTTTGCTAAATCTTTTCCCTAAAAATTCAATTAGTAATACTATAGCAATTCATACCAAGAAGCAAACGATAGCTCACAATAATTGACTATCTCGTCATGTTAGTTCTTCAAAATGGCTATTTGGTAAAATATTTCTTCATGTTCATCATTCAGTATATACAGTATCTTTCCAAGGCCAGATTTTATTTAACGATCATAACATAAATCAAGTTAATGCTGCCAATGTAGGCATTTTAAATTTTTTAAATAACCAAGATAGTACGTTAGAGAATAGTATAATACCAATGACTGCTCAAGCTAAGAAAATCAAAATAGGCACAATATCAAAGTTCTTTATAGCCAACATCATAGTTTCATACATTCATAGCAAAACCAGCATGAAACTACCTGATATTCAAGGTAATATCATTGCACATATTGCTATAGCTCCGCAAATAAATGTCCATCGCCAAGTCGAAGTGATTGATAGAGGAGTATTAGTAGGTGATGTAATGAAAAAAGCTAACACTCAGAATATAATTAGACATACTACACATTTCCAGTTCCGTTTAACCTGTCTTCATAAAAGTATAGAAGAAATAAGTATTAATCCAAAAAAGAATGACCGTATTAAAATAGGGTAGTTACGCATAGCACTACTAATTACATTAGCAAGTAATATGAAACTAGTTCAAATTCAAACGATTAAACATAATAAGAATGTACCATCTATATTTTTCCAAAATTTCTTCCATTTTCATGTGAAAAATAGTTTTAAATTTGGAACTACATTTTTGATGGCTTGAATTAATCTTTCATATATTCATGTAATTACTGCAATTGTTCATCCACTTACTCATGGAACTACATCACAAGCTCACATAAGCATACCCTTCAAAAAAATCAGAATTTTATCTCGTATTTTTTTCATGAATTTAAGTAAGTTATAAATCTGTGATGGATAGGATAATTTAATTCAGATTAAAATCAAATAATTATTTAAAAATCCAGGCAAAAATTTGCAAAATTTTAAGACTCTGATTATAATCAATATGAGTTTTATATATATTTTCACTATGGTAGAAAAACAAGATTCATTAAATAAAATACGCGAATCAAATAAAAAGATTGTTGAATGATGAAAGAAATTTTGAAGATGAATAAAAAATGTTGGATGAGGAACAGTAAAATCCATATTTTATACATTAAAATCTGCTTCAGAATCTTGAGTTTCTAAAGTTTATAAAAACAAGAGTGAGAATCTAGACCTATCCGATGAATCTAGAGAAAAGTACAAGAATAAATCAAAAAAATATTCAAATAAGTCAAAAGAATCAATTATAAAAGCTTGAAAATGAGTTAAACAGTGAATAAAATGAACCTGAGAAATATTGAGCTGAGGAATTAAAGTAGCCTGAAATAGTCTTGCTGCTTGATATCATGGGATTAATTATACGGATAAAAAGCTTTGACAAGCTATTGAAAAAAGACAGAAAGAAAAGTGAAAAAATAATGTGTCAAAAGTATGAAGGTTTTTTGCTAATCATGCAATAAGTTGATCTCTAGCTATGGTTTTGTTGTGAGCTTGATGAACAGCCGTTTTAGAACACAATATTAATAAACCAGAAGGTCGAAAAAGTGGGATTAAAAATCATATCGAAGCTAAATGAAATTCAAGTGATACTCTATTAATTCCAGCTCAGAGATATGATGCAATAAATAGCATCGAAGCTAAATGAAATTCAAATGATACTTTACTAATTCCAACTCAGGGATACGGCCTCCTAAATAACACAAAACAACACGCTCCATTAACTCGTTTATATTTATGATGAAACTTAGTAAAATCTTGATATGTAAATGTTTGAGATACACTTGTTTTGAACCCAGCGAAATCATTGCATAATTTATGGTCAGAAAAAATAAGAAAATATGGTCACTCAACAAAAGATATAACTAAATTGGATGAGATAAATGTTGAGAGTATGTCACCAGAAGATATTGAAAATTTTAGGATAAAATACCCGATAGATGCAACTTATTTATTTGTTGTAAAGCCATATATAGATTGAAAAGAGAATAGAGAAACAATGTCTTTGGAAGAATTTGTAAAACAAACAAATAAAATTATCGTTGAAACAAGAAAATTAACTAATGATTATGATGGTTGACTTAAATGATATAAAAAGGAACTTTTTGATTCGATTAGAAATGACATTACCTGAGAATGTATTGTCGCTTATGCTATGACAGAACTTTGTGAAAATAAGAAGAATTGAGAACTAAACAAAGAATTGTTCGATATCTTGCTTAGAAATTCAGGGGCAAATTATTTATCAAACATTCCAGCTATTTATGATTGAAAAACGTCATATTGATTTTACCAGTTTACGGAATATGCATTATACGACCGTAATTGAGAAAAAAGATGAGCTAGTGTAGTTAATAAAGTGCTTCCAAAAGATAAGAAAATATCATGATCCGTTATTGATTTAAGGACCCGAGAAGATCAGACTAAAGCTGCATATATGTTTGCTTTGTATAATATCAATACCGCAATAAAGAAATTAACAGATAATCAAGCAAAAGATTTATTATCATATAAGAGAAAACATAAAGAAAGTTTTAAAGATAATATGACTCAATTGATAGCGATGTGTCATCATATGCCCGCAGCCTGAATCTCACTTAAAAAGTGGCATGAAGATAAGTATAAAAGTGATATATTTAACTATTGAGGAAAACATACTAAACCGTATTGAGAGTCTTCAAAGACAAATTATGAAGCCTTGAAAAATTAATCATTTAATATTTAAAAAGCTAGGAATTTGACGATATTAATTGGATTTTTATTTTTTTAATAGAATTCTAAATCATCTCTTTTAATTCTACGAACTTTTCTTGAAGAGCGGGTGAGTCTGCTTTTTCAATTTCTTCTTGCAAAACTTTTGAAAGATTAGCCATATCTTCATCATTAAGTCCTAACTTTCAAACTGTGAAATCTTCAATCTTTCCCGGAACTTTGATTCCCAAAGATTCAGAAAATTTCTTTAGAAAATTTAGTTTTTCTTCAGATTTTTCTATAACATTACGATTAGAAATAATATCATCTAATTGGTATTCATGTAAAGCACAAATATCCAAAGTCTGAGCTGCAATATTTCTTAGAGAATTCTTATCTGCACTATAATCAGGAACTGGATCAAGTTTTGCATAATCTGATTCGATTCAAATTTCTTTATCTTGATAAATCTGAGCTGCAGCTGTGGTTAACTTTCCCGATTCTGGAGTTAAACCGCAGACTAAAATCAGTTTTTTACTTGTTGGAATATGATCATCATTTCCAAATCAATCTTCGCTTAATAGGCGAGACATAGGAGTTTCATAAGCTCTGATTTTATATTTTTCCCAAACTCTATATCATTGTTTTTGAAAGTAAGTTTCAAAAGTGAAAATTAAATCGTACATATTTTCTACATCAATTCCGTTAATTACAACATGTGGTTTTGTACCATATTGGTTTTCAATTCTTTTAAGATAAAGCATTAGAAAGTCTTTGAATTCTTTTCAATCAGGTCGCTCTTTATCTTCATCTAAAATATCTTCAGCTCTCACACAAAAGAAAATTTCCATTTCATATTTAAAATGTGAGAAAACTCTTTTCCGTAAATCAGCAGGAAACCCATTTATTACGCGAGAAAATGCTGACTGATCAATGCAGTTTCCAACCACTTCCAAATATAATTTATTTACGTTTGTGAGCTTATCCTCTATCTCTTTGATTACTTGATTTTGATATTCCGAAACATTAAATCACATGTTTTTGTTTTTGTAAGAATAAAATTCCTTCATTCAAGTATACACGAAAACATGCTTTTTGTCAAAAAAATACAGAGATTTTAGTCCATGTTTTAATTTCAAGAAAAATTATAAAATCTCAGTCAAGAACTATAAAATTTAATTTATAAAAAATTAAAAATTCTGATTTGTCAAATTAATATTTTCCAACAGATTATTTCTCGTCTCTTCTCAAACTATAGAAAATAATCCATCAGTAGTAGAGCTGAATTCGATTTGATCCAATTTTATATCAATTCATCTCATCAGATTTTTCTCAAATTTTAGTCATATAAGCATAGAAATATAGGTTGGGACATTATTCCTTTTTAAATCCGCATCATAGAAATAATTAAATTCATGTCATGTTGCACGTTTTCACCATCATTGGTCGAAAATGAAATTTCCTAGAGAATAGAAAATGTATTTTCCGTTATATATTTCGAATTCTCATGGAATATGCGAATGACCTCACAGAATTAAATCAGCTCATGAGTCTACCAAACTATGTGCCAAATTTCTTTGCCAGTTGTTCGGAGAAAAACGATATTCTGCTCATCGATGTAGTGAAATGATTTTCACATCACAGTTCGTATCTTTCATTTTTTCTATATCAGATTTTATTTCTCATTCATTTATGTAATTCCAATATACTAATCATCAACGTACATTCATTGATCATCACTCATATGAATATGCTCATAGGCAAAATTTAATATCATTATTTTCCCGAGTAAAAATCTCTCTGCTTTCTTCTTTACTAAATCATGCTCAAACAGAATAAATATTATTTTCACCTAGTATCTCTTTGGTCATCTTTAATCATTGATATCATCAATTAATGAAATGATTATTTGGTAATGCTAGTAGTAGTGGTCTACCTTGGCGGTACTGTAGCAATGTTTCAATATTTTTAGGGTTAGAACGGAAATCGAATCATCATTTTTGAATATCATGATCAGGCTCAGCAAATAGACTTTCAAGATTTAGGAAAAGCAGGCAGTTGTCAGATTTACAGCTTTCAAATTCATTTAGTGGATTGTAATTTCACTCTTTAAAAATGCGGTCATATCACTGATTCTTCGCGAAAAATCAGATATTTCTA
>JAEEGJ010015288.1_pt1 | contig 17946 bp, 15 predicted proteins | sample 8958761 | NCBI WGS metagenome assembly JAEEGJ01 (sample SAMN16246546, study PRJNA631951) | gut metagenome | biome: gut microbiome; feature: rumen; material: RS-attached | host: Bos | place: Iran: Karaj | collected 2018-10
TTCCTACCTGTCCGTATCCCAATCCGGAGATTCCGGAGGCTATGAAGCTTGGAATGGACTGCGCGGAGAGGATAGGTGCAGACCTTCTTCTGGCGACTGATCCCGACTGCGACAGAGTTGGAGTTGCGGTAAGAGATAAAGAAGATTTTGTCTTGCTCACCGGAAATCAGGTAGGATGTCTTTTGCTAAACTACGTATGTGAACGCAGGATCAGCATGGGAACTATGCCAAAGAACCCTGTTATGGTCAAGACCATTGTCACCAGTGATCTCGGTGAAAAGATTGCTGATCACTACGGCGTAAAGACCGTCAATGTCCTCACGGGATTCAAGTTCATCGGAGAGCAGATAGGCTTTTTAGAATCACAGGGCAGAAAAGATGATTATGTCTTTGGATTTGAGGAGAGCTGCGGATATCTTTCGGGCACTCATGCAAGGGACAAGGACGGAGTTAACGCGTCTCTTCTTATTTGCGAGATGTTTGCATATTATAGAAAGATGGGTAAAAACCTTGTCCGTGTACTTGATGAGCTCTATGAAAGATACGGTTACTATCTGAATACACTCTATAGCTTTGAGTTTGAAGGTCCCAAAGGACAGGAGAAAATGAAGAATATCATGGAGAAGTTCAGAAGCCTTAAAGGAGAGCTGTGCGGCCAAAAAGTCGCCCTGACCCTTGATTATCTTGATGGAGTAGATAATCTTCCAAAGTCAGATGTCCTTAAGTTCTCTCTTGAAACAGGTGCAGGCGTAGTTGTAAGACCCTCAGGCACAGAGCCTAAGATCAAGATATATCTCTCGGTTCCGGGAGATGATAAGGCCGGTGCACAGAAAGCAGAAAAAGAGCTCTCTGATAGATTAAAGGCTATGGTGGAAACTGCGTGACTTAAGGGATTTCTTTGATGATGCGATTCTTGCCGTTGTTTTTGCCGTAATAAAGCATCTGATCAGCAGTGTTTATCACCTGCTCATATTTCTGGAGATCATTACCGCTTGCAAGACCGATGGTGGCAGTGAAGTTGATGGATTTACCGGCGAAATTAACCTGATGCTCTCTGATACTCTCCAGCATCTTCTCGAGCATTTTTTCTGCTGAGTTCATATCTGTACCGGGCATAAACAGGATGAACTCCTCGCCGCCCCATCTGACTGCAATATCATTTTCACTCATGGAGTTCATCAGGATCTCAGAGAGGTCTTTTAACACGGCATCGCCGACTTCATGGCCATAGGTATCGTTGATCTTTTTGAAATTATCCAGGTCCACCATGGCGAGTGAAAACTCTTTGGTGGATCTTTTGATGGTTTCTATGGCTGAATAGAAATACCTTCTGTTATAGAGTCCGGTAAGCTGATCATGGTTTGTATTGTACTCAAGTATGGCTCTGTTCTGCTCCTGCTCGGTTATATAAAGATAGGAAACGTAAACCATGGTGATAACTGTTACCAGCAGATTGGCGAAGACGATAAAAGGCTTGTGGTATCCTAAATCTATTGCTATATTTTTAATTGGTACATAGTTTGTAATGTCTATGAGATAGATGATGAAAGTACCTATGATGCTTATGACCTGAAGCAGGGTTTTCTTGGCCCTGGTGGTTGATACAAGGTGAAAGATCACCGCCACCATGCCAAGCGGATAGTAGATAAAACCGCAGCTTCCAACGGTGAGAAGCTCGCAGATAACAGAGTATATCATGATCTCTGAAAAGGCTATCATGATATTTCTTTCCCTTCCGGATTTTGCTGTTATCAGCAGGATAATATATAGAGTTGAGCTGAGAGCGTTGACAATGGCAAGATAAGTTGCGCCGTAGTACAGATAGTACATAAAAGCTGTGACGTGCACATACAGACAGGTGGATAAAAATACAGTATTTTTCTTATTTGCCAGAAAGTCAAAGATCTTGCTCAATGGTTATTCTCCAAGGTGAAAAAACGACAAAAAAGCAGTGATTTATTATATAATTTTAGGCTCATAAAACATATAGTTCAATAGATAGAAATATTAAAAGATTGTAACGTCACTGTGCAATGCATCCTATGATGTTCCTTGGTCTCTTAAACATAAGCATGACTTTACGGGGACTGTTGAAAAACTTATAAAAAAAGGGATCACTGTGGTCGTTGGAACCCAGTGTCCCTATGAATACTCAAAAATGGATGTATGTGAGGCCGGCTCTTTTGGGATCCATTTTCCTTACGGTAAGGAGCATGGTCACAAAACAGGCGGTTCCACCCACAACGTTACTGATGGGCTCCGCTGCAAAAACACCGTCTGTTCCCATGTTAAACAGATACGGTAATATATAGGTTAAAGGAACCACGATCATTGCTTTTCTGAAGAGAGAAAAGAAAATGGCGTGGCCTTTTCTTCCTAAAGACTTAAATACCACCTGACCCGAATGCTGGAAGGTCATGAATATAAAGGTTGAGAAATACAGGCTAAAGGCAGGTATGGCATCCGCAAGGATTGTTTTGTCATTACTGAATACCCCGATGACTGCTGCCGTGAACAATCTGATAAACATCCACACCAGGAAGGTGTATCCGAATTCCATGGCCACCATTATGGCAATGGAGCGCTTAACCCTGTCAAATCTGTGGGCCCCGTAGTTGTAACTGATAACAGGAGATGTCCCTTCGGCAATGGCCAGGATCGGTGTCTCCATCATCTGACGGGCGGAATTCACCATGGTCATGATGGATACGTAGAAATCTCCTCCCACATCCGCAAGAACACTGTTGCAGGATACGGAAACCATGGCATTGGTAAACTGCATTATAAAGGCGGCGCTGCCAAGACCGATAATATTAGCTACAGTCCTGCCGCACTGTCTTATCTCCGAAAAGGACATGATCTTAAGATTGTAGGAACATTTTTTTCCAAAGAAAAATCCAAGTACGTAAAGGGCTGACAGTCCTTGGGATATAACCGTTGCAATGGCCGCTCCCTCCGGGCCCATCCCCAGGACAAAGATAAATATGGGATCAAGGATAATGTTGGCTGCCGCACCCACAACAATGGTGGTCATACCCACAATGGAATAGCCCTGTGCCGTTATAAAGGGATTCATGCCGGTGGCAATCATGGAAAAGACTGTTCCGAGAAGATATATTCTAAGATAGGGAAGCGCATAGATCATGGCGGAATCCGAAGTTCCGAACAAAGAAAGTATCGGCCTTCCGAAGATTTCTCCCACCAGGATCAGCACAATTCCCGTAACGATCAGCATAAAGAACGAGGTGTTCTGGATCTGCCTCGCTCTGTCGTCATTCTTCTGTCCCCTTGCTATGGAAAACAATGGAGCTCCGCCGCTCCCAAACATATTTGTAAAAGCCGTGGTCAGGATAATCAGGGGGAAGCAAAGTCCCACTGCCCCCAGAGCCACTGTCCCTATATTGGAAATCCTGGCAATATAGATCCTGTCAACAATATTGTACAAAAGGTTTATGATCTGCGCCACCAGCATTGGAATCGCTGTGGCAAGGATATTGGTAAATGTTCTTCCGTTCTCGAAATCAACACGTTTCATTTAAGTACGACCTTATTACTAAAAAATATATTTCTTCATATTGTCGAAGATGAGCTCATATGCGCAGGGCCACATGTGAATGCCGTCGGTGGTGTACTTCTCAAGCATCTGCCCGTTCTCACCAAAGAGTCCTTCGTTCACATTTATATACCTGTAGCCGAACTCAGTCGCAAGCTTTTCGACAATGGCGTTGGCCTTATCCAGCCTTTCAAGACGAAGCTTTGCCGCAAGAGGTGCCTCGGGCCATGCCGTCTCTTTATCCGCCACCTTCTGATTAACCGGATAAAAAGCCATCATGAACACTTTAGTTTCAGGAAGCCTATCTTTAATCTGTATAAGAATTTTCCTGTAATCCGCCTCGAAAATCTCGGAAGTTTCCTCCTGACGGCTTATATCATTGGTGCCGATATTTATGAAGATTACCGAGGGCTTTAGGTCAAATATCTGCTCATCCATGGATTCAAGAAGTTCGGGAATAGTATAGCCACTGATCCCCCGATTGTAAATGACCTTGGATAACCCTCTGCTCATCAGAATCTCGTTAATGGGAAAATGTTCCATCAATGATGAACCCACAAAAAGAGTTTCCCCTTTAACAGCATTCTTATTTAAATATCTGTATCTTGTTACAGCATATACGTTCATGACAGCCTCCGCTTTTTATACTTTTGTCAAAAGACCTTCCACCATATCCTTTAATCTCTTTGAAAGCTCTTTTTCAATAACCTCTGCCTGTGCCCTGTTATCTCCGGAAACAGAAAGGTATATCTTGATCTTGGGCTCGGTTCCTGATGGTCTTACAACTATGCTATTCCCAGTCTCCAGTATAAATTTCAGAACATCAGACTTTGGAAGGTCGTCTGTTTTCTTTAGATAATCGCGCTCACTTGCTATCTTTTGACCGCACAGCTCTCCACCCAGATTTCTGAATTTCTCCATGATATTCTTCATTTTATCCTGTCCCTTAGGGCCCTCAAACTCAAAGCTGTAGAGGGTGTTCAGGAAATATCCGTGCTTCTCATAGAGCTCGCCAAGCACATCCGTAAGGCTCTTCCCCATCTTCTTATAATATGCAAACATCTCACAAATAAGGAGAGAAGCGTTAACTCCGTCCTTGTCCCTTGCATGAGTTCCCGAGAGATATCCGCAGCTCTCTTCAAAGCCAAAGACATAATCATCTTTTCTGCCCTGCGATTCCAAAAGACCTATCTGCTCTCCTATAAACTTAAATCCCGTCAGAACATTTATCGTTTTTACACCGTATCCGTCTGCAATCTTCTCTCCCAGATCACTGGTGACAATGGTCTTGACCATAACAGGGTTCTTTGGCATTGTTCCCAATTTAACCCTGCGCTCACATACGTAGTTTAGCAAAAGACATCCCACCTGATTTCCGGTGAGCAAGACAAAATCATCTTTATCCCTTACCGCCACGCCCACTCTGTCGCAATCGGGATCAGTTGCCAAAAGAAGATCTGCTCCAATCTGCTTTGCACAGTTCATTCCAAGCTTCATGGCTTCAGGAATCTCGGGATTGGGATAAGGACATGTAGGAAAATTCCCGTCAGGTTTTTCCTGCTCCTTCACCACATTAACGTCCATAAATCCTGCACTTTTTAGGACATCTGTAACAGGCTTTCTTCCGGTTCCGTTAAGTGGTGTGTACACTATCTTTGCGCTTTTATCACCGTCTTCTTCACCGATGAGCGAAAGCCCAAGCACCTCACTGGTAAATGACTCATAGACTTCATCGGGCACTAAAGAAATCTTCTCATCATTCTCACTAATCGCGCCTGTATCAAGTGCATCTGCCTTATCAATATAACCCTGGATTTTTTCCGCAGCCTCCGTGGTTATCTGGCACCCATCAGAGCCGTATACCTTGTAGCCGTTATATTTAGCGGGATTATGTGATGCAGTGATCATGACTCCGACTTTGCACCCAAGTTTTCTCACTGCAAAAGACAAGCAGGGAGTTGGCATAAGCTCTTTATATATTGTAACATCAATCCCACATCCGGCAAAAACCTTTGCAGCTGTCTTAGCAAATAGCTCTGACTTTATCCTTGAGTCAAAAGAGATAGCGATACTCTTTTTCTCATCACCAAATTCATCATTTAAATAATCAGCTATTCCCTTGCTGGCCTTTATGACAGTATGGACATTCATACGGTTTGTACCGGCGCCTATAACGCCCCTTAAGCCTCCCGTTCCAAAAGCCAGATCCTTATAAAAGGCATCCTCCATCAAAGCCTCATCGCCTTCCATCACCTTCAGCTCAGCCTTAAGATCCGCATCAATCAGTTCCGCCTCTTTCCATCTCCTAAATTCATCTCTGTAATCTCTTTTCATCCTATTCTCCTCTGCTCCTTCTGCCCCGGTGTTGAAGCTATGATCTTCATGTTGCCTTTAAGGCTCGCCTTCTCATATCCCTTTGGTATGATAAAACTATCTCCCTTTGAGATGGCGCATCCATCCACTTCTCCGTATCCTTCCACAACACTTACCAGCATAAATTCGGACAGTCCCAGAATCTGTGCCCGTCCTTCAACCTTCATCTCATAGACGTGGTAATACTCACACCCATAAATACTGTGAAGGGCGTTTGCTCTTCTGTCCCTTTTGCAGGCAGGAACCAGGCATTCCTCTATGGGTTTTGCCGGAGTCATAATGACGTCCTTACTCTGCTCAAGGTGAAGCTCTCTCTTCTTCCCGTCTTCAAGTCTGTCGTAATCATAGACGCGATAGGTGATGTCACTGTTTTCCTGAGTCTCCAGAATAAGACAGCCCTTCGTAAGCGCATGCACCGTTCCGGGATCTATCTGCAAAAAATCACCTTTCTTTACGGGAACCCTATTTATAAGCTGTCCCCATCTGCCCTGATCTATAAGCTCATCCAGTTCACTTTTGTCTCTGGCGCTGTGCCCGATGACAAGACTTGCTTCCGGCGGACAATCAAGGACATACCAGCACTCAGTCTTTCCAAGAGCCCCGTTTTCATGTTCTGCAGCGTACCTGTCATCGGGATGAACCTGTATGCTGAGATCATCTCTGGCATCAATGATCTTAACCAGGAGCGGGAACACATCACTTTCTTCATCTCCAAAGAGCTCTCTGTGCTTCTCCCACAGTTCAGATAAATGCATGCCCTTATACTTTCCTGCCTTAACCGTTACATCACCGCTTGGATGGGCCGATATTCCCCACAGCTCTCCTATATCATTTCCTTCTTCATTGCATCCAAACTCATCCTTTAGCCTTGTCCCACCCCAGATGGTGTGCTTACAGACAGGCTCCAAAAATAGTATCTCAAGATTGTTTTCTTTCATTCTCTCCTCCAATTTTTAGGCAACAAAAAAACAGCGATTGCAAAACCGCAAAGTCAATCGCTGTTTACTTGGTCAATCCGTCCTGTTTCCGCATGCGTCAAATCTGCGAACATAGTCCGTCAGATTCTTTAGATTTACCTTAGCTATCCCGATCTTCTGATCAGCCGCCCCATAGCCCATGATCAGTTCATCACCTGCTACCACCGCTCCGGTTGTAAAGATGCAGGGACATGGGAATTTATCGGGAAGTTCCCATTTCTGCCTTGCATAGATCAGTCTTTCAGACATACGGTGTTTTATTTCGGGAAAATCACCGTCTCTTTCCTTAAGTATCATGAAAGACTGAGTGTAGCCGTAATTCGGAAGCTCTTTTCCGTGATAGGACACAAGCCACTCTCCATCTCCTAAATCCAGTGGAGGAAAGCTTGCTCCGACTCTCTCCTCTTCCCAGTCAAATTCACTTTTTGCCAGCAGCTTGTGTGTAGCATCCGCCGTGACAAAATCTTCAAAATCATCCGCTGCTGCCAGGAAGATTGCCGGAGTTTTTACACTTTCACCTGTCGGAAACTCATAGCTTCTCTCAGGTCTGTGAAGCATGACAAGCTTTTCTGCCCCTCCTATGTTCATTCTCTTTGGGAAAAAGAAAACATCCCTGTTGTCACTAAGATTCCCGTCCGTCAGTGGGCCTACATAGGAAAACGCCTCTTCATAACTGCCCTCTTTAAGTTTCTTAAGATCCACTTTGTAAAGGACCGTGACAGTGTCATTTCTCCTTGCAAGCACTCCCACCGGAGAGTCCGGATCCATCACCCAGTCAGGCAGGTTGTCTTTTCTCTTATCCCCTTCCCAGTATGGTCCCGGAGGAAAGAGTCTGCAGGCAACGGTCAGATAGAGCTGCGCTCCTATGTAAAAGAGCCTTGGATCCTCTATACACCCGTTGGCGTAGTTGATGACTTTCTCTCCCTTGTCATTTATCACGTACATATCCTGCTCGTCATAAGCAAGCTTCGGGGCCAGAGCAGGTCTTTCAAAATCAGCCTCAAAGCTTTCTCCCATATCGGTGCTCTTTGCATATCCCAGGAATATCGGATATGGATCTGACTTACCCTTAAGATTTGCCGAGGGCCAGGGGCCTGTTGCCCTGAAGAGCATATGAATGGTCTTTCCATCTTCATCAAGAACCAGTGCAGGATTCAGCACCATCGTATCCGCCCAGGCACAGCCTTCTTTTGGCTCCAGCACAGGCTCTTTTGAATAAGTGATGATTGGTTTTTCTCTCATCGCTTCGATCACCGCCTTCCGATCTCACGGTCTGTCTCGGAAGTTTTGCTGTGCTCCTTAATATAGTCGATGATCTCATCGGTATATCCAAATGCCAGCCCAACATAGCTGTCGGCTGCTCCGTAATAGATGGCGATCTGTCCGGTCTCTTTGTTCTGGACAGTCGCGCAGGGGAAGCAGACATTTGGCACAAATCCTCTCTCCTCATACCACTCCTGCGGAGTCAAAAGAAATGTCTCACACCTGTACTTAACAACAGAAGGATTGTCTATATCCAGGATTGCCCCGCCGATAGAGTACACATAGCCGTTACAGGTTCCGGTAACACCATGGTAGAACAAAAGCCAGCCTTCGCTTGTCTCAATGGGAGTTGCTCCTCCGCCTATCTTAAGCGATTCCCACCAGTTCTCGTTTGGTCCCATAACATGTCTGTGCCTTCCCCAGTAAGTCATATCAGGACTCTCACTTATAAAGATATCTCCGAAAGGAGTGTGACCTGAATCTGACGGTCTTGAGAGCAGCATGTACTTTCCTTTTATCTTTCTTGGGAAAAGAACTGCATTCCTGTTAAAGGGAATAAAAGGATTCTCAATTCTCACAAACTTCTTAAAGTCTGTTGTCTTTGCAATTCCTATGGATGCGCCGTAGAAATCCTGGCACCAGATGATATAGTATTCTTCTTCAACTTTTACAAGGCGCGGATCATAGGCGTACTGAGGCATGAAGGGATTTCCGTCTTCATCTGTAAAAGGAATCTTTTCACTGTCTATATCCCACTTGATTCCATCTGCACTCCTGCCCATATAGATTGCAGGAATACCATTTGTCTGCTCTCCTCTGAAGACTCCTATGAATCCGTCCTCATAGGGCATTACTGCACTGTTAAATATTCTTGCAACTCCCTCCACAGGATTTCTGTCAATTATAGGATTGGCATTGTATCTCCAAATAGGAGCTCCTTTAAGTCCCTCGGGCTTATCCTGCCATGGCATGCGTTCTGTTCCGGGTCCCAAAATCTCGTACTTCATTAATTTACTCTCCTTAATAGTTCAAGGTTTCTGTTTATCAAATCGTCTCTTTGTCTTACACACAGGACCGACCTGCCGGGATCCTGCGGTGTGTTAAAGCAGTAGTCAAGAAGCTTGTCCACTGTGGTTGTTGCAACATGCATTCGTGTATCTGATGATGCATAATAAATAAACACCTCTTCTTTCTCATTAACTATCGCTCCGTTTGTGAACACAACATTGGAGACATCCCCTACTCTCTCATCGCCTCTGGGTCCTATTAAAAGACCTGATGGCTCAGCGATAACCTTAGACGGATCCTTTAGATCTGTCACAAAGCAGTAGAGAACGTATCTGAGCCCCGCTGCTGTATTTCTTACTCCGTGAGCTATATGTATCCATCCTCTTGCTGTCTTAATCGGCACAGCACCGGCTCCGTTCTTGGCCTCGGTGATGGTGTGGTACTTGCGGAGGCTCGTCATCTTCTCCTCGTCGATCACTGCCTGAGTGATATCACTGCAAAGTCCAAAGCCGATTCCGCTACCGCTTCCCGTCTCAATAAAATCATCCATGGGTCTTGTATAGAAGGCATACTTGCCATCGACAAATTCCGGGTGAAGCACAACATTTCTTTGCTGAGGGCTTCTTAATGTAACAAGGTTAGGAAGTCTCTCCCAGTTCTCTAAATCTTTTGTTCTTACTATTCCGGCTGATGCCACAGCTGCAGAGAGATCACTTACTGATGTATCCTTACTCTCTGAACAGAAAACTCCGTAGATATAGCCATCCTCATGCTGTGTAAGCCTCATGTCATAGACATTTGTCTCTTCCTTGCAGGTATCCTCCAAAAGAACCGGGTGATCCCAAAATCTAAAGCCGTCTATTCCATTCTCACTCTCTGCAACTCCAAAGAATGACTTCCTGTCATTTCCCTCAATCCGCGCAACAAGGTAATACTTCCCGTTCAGATAGATAGCTCCCGAATTCATGACTGCATTTACTCCAAGTCTCTCCATGAAATAGGGATTAGTGTCTTTATCAAGATCGTATCTCCAGGTAAGCGGAATATGTTCTCTTGTAAGAACAGGATATTTATATCTGTTATAGAGGCCGTTATAAAAATCAGATGGCTCATTCTTCCTTGTGATAAGCCTCTCCTGCCTTTCAAGCTCCTCGTAATACTTTTCGTGAATCATCTGCTGCTCCTTTTTTAAGTCTTTTTATCATTTCAAAGCACATTCTGCCGTTGTGGTAGGGACACTTCCAGGGCTCTACTATAGGTCTTTTGCCCGGATTCCTATTTTCATCAACCTGCCAGAACCACTCCGAGCCCTCTCTCTTGTCGATGATGTAGCTCTTTGTGTACTGCCATATGCTCTTTGCAGCCTGCAAATACTCAGGCTTTCCGCTTCTTAAGTAGCCATTTACAAAACCTACCATAGCCTCCGACTGCACCCACCAGATCCTGGTATCATCCCTTACTCCGACTTCGCATTCATTTACAAAAGATCCGTCAACCATGGCTTTGTTATAGGTGTTCTCCACCATGGCAAGAGTCATGTTCCTGATCTCCTCTGCATCTTTTGCCCTCAAGTACTCACCGCCAAGAGTATCGAGCGCAAGATCGATAAGCCAGGATGCTTCTATATCATGGCCGAAGCTGTGAAGGTCTATAAGAGAGTTGTAGTATATGTCAAAGAAGACCTCCTGCCTGTGTTTCTTTTTGTTGTAGATTCTGTCCTTAAAGATAAGGAGCAGGTCTGAGAGCTTCTTTCCAATGCACTTTTTGATGGAAGGATCATCCGTCACATCATATAAAAGTGTGTAGGCTTCAAGTACGTGAAGCGCTGTATTCATGGTCCTGTCAGCCATCACTCCGTTCTCGGAGAGCTTGTCATTTGGCAGCAGATTAAAATCCTCATCAAATGCCTCCAGGTACCCGTCATTGTCCCTGCACATCTCCTCTATCAGAAAGAAGAGCTTGTGAGCAAGAAAAAGCGCCTGTGGCTCAGCGGATGCCTTGTAATACTCTGACAGAGCATATATAGCAAAAGCCTGATTGTATGTATGTCTTGTACTATCAAGAATCTTGCCGTCATAGGTTACAGACCAGCAGATTCCCTTGCTGCCATCGCCAAGCATTTTCTCGACCATAAACCTGTAGGCGTGGTCTGCTTCTTCAAGAAGCGATATGTCTTTTAACTCATTAAATGCCCTTGAAAAGAACCAGAGAATGCGGCTGTTCAGTATTGCACCCTTCTCGGCTTTTTTATCTACCTTAAGATCAAAATCCATAAGGCCATAGTAGCCACCGTATTCATCATCTCTAAGCCCTCTCCAGAAGGGTATGATATGTTCCGTTAATTCTTTTTGTATTTCCTGATACATTTCAAAACCTCAAAAAACTCTTTTATCCCTTTACCGCACCCTGCGTGATTCCGCTGTAAATCTGCTTCTGGCAAAGGATAAATACCAAAAACGCTGGGAAGATCGATATAAGAACGCCTGCGCAGATCAGGTTGTACTGGCTTCCCATGGGACCTACAAAGGTGTAAAGGGAGGTGGACATGGTTCTTATCTCCTTGTCCATAAGATAAAGATTGGCGCAGTAGTACTCGTTGTATACCGATACACCTTTTAATATGCAGGCGGTAACAACTGCCGGCTTAAGAAGCGGAAGGATTATTTTCCAGTAAACCGTCCAGTAGGAAGCACCGTCTATGATTGCCGATTCATCCACTGAATTTGATATATTCTCCATAAACTGAATGAAGATATATATGGAGATGACGTCGGTTCCGCACATCATGATGATGTAGCCATAGAGGTGATTTACAAACCCCAGGGTACTCATGATCTTGTACACCGTAACCTGCATGGCAATTGACGGAAGGAGTGAAGCAAACAAAAACAGATTTCTTATGAGGGTATTCCCAAAAAACTCAAAGCGGTTCAGTACATAAGCAAGCTGCGTTCCAACTACGACAGAGACCACAAGAACAACCACCATTACTATGAGGGAGTTCATAAATGCCCTGCCCATGTTTGCTGTCTGAAAGGCTTTGACGAAGTTGCTGAAATAAAACCAATTTGATGGAGGGGTTATTACGTTTGTCGTCTGATACTCTTCCGATGTCTTGAATGCTGTAAATATGCAGGATACTACTGGTACCACAGCTGCAAACGCAAAGAATACAAGGATCAGGTATTTAATTATGTTTATGAATAACTTTCTTATCTTCATGCGTCTGCCTCTCTGAAAACATATTTAAAGAACAGTTTCTGCAATATGGTGACTATGAATATGATCACCAGAAGTACCACAGCCATGGCGCTTGCAAGTCCAACCTTCTGCGTGACATGAGCTATCTCGTTCATGATAACGAAGTAGGTTCCTGTTCCGTTAGCACCTCCCGTTATTACAAACGGAGGTTCAAAAGCACTTAAGGATCCGGTTATTGAAAGGATCACGTTTAAGGTGACAATGGTCTTGATACTCGGAAGAATTATGTGGAAGAACTGCTGGAAGCGATTTGCCCCGTCCAGGGAAGCTGCCTCATAGAGTTCAGCATCCACCGACATGATTGCTCCGATAAAAAGGACCATGTTTTGTCCAAAGTAGCGCCATACAGAGGTCGCCACCAGGGACCAGTTATTTACACTCTGATCTTTTAGCCAGTAGGGAAGAATGTCCTTGTTCACTCCAATAATCCCCAATATTGAATCAAGGACAAATCCTCTTGTGTAAAAGAACTTGAAAATAAAACCGATAGCAATTCCGCTTATGAGGTAAGGAAAGAACATCATTCCTTTAAAGACATTTCCGCCCTTTACCCCAAAGCTTAAGATCGTTGCCAGAAACAGTGCCAGTGCCAGCTGGAACAGTGCTCCGGCGCAGTAATAAAAACTAAGTTTTAACGCTTTGAAACAGTCGTCTCTTGTAAATACATCAATATAGTTTTTCCATCCCACAAAGACTCTTTTGTCCGGTGGGGTAAGATATTTCATTTTATAGAAGCTAAACTGTACCATCTGCGCAAAGGGCAGGTAGGTAAAGATAGCAAGAAGAAGTAATGGGACAGTGATAAAGCTGATTATTATTACAGTCTGTTGTCCCTTTCTACTTTTAAGCCATTTCATTGTCCCATCCTCCTTGGTTTTCAGGTAAAAAACAAAGACTTAACCTTACTCATTTACTGATACGCCGAGAACTTCCTGAGCCTGTGTCCACTTCTCGTTCCACTCGTTCATGATGTCATCAAATTCCATATCGCCCATTGATGCATGCTCGATGATGAGCTGGATTCTTCTGTCACCACCTGCTCTGTAGTTGAGCTCTGACTCTGAGTTGAGCTCGTTGAGAAGATCCTCTTCTCCCTCTGCTGCAGGTGCTTCCTGAAGGAATTCAACATTGTCAAATGAAAGCTTTGTCTCAGTGCTTCCTGCCTTGATTGGAAGACCATCCTCGTTATATACAAAGCCTGACTGCTCAGTCATCCACTTTACAAAGATGATTCCTGCCTGCTTCTCATCATCGGAAGCATTCTTGTTGATACCGTAGCAGTAGTCAGGACCTGCAAGAGCATACTGCTTGCCACCTACTGTTACAGGGAATGGCATATATCCGATATCTGCTGCGTTATCTCCTGCAGCTTCCATCTGAGGGTAAGCCCAAGATCCAAGGACCATGCATCCAATCTCGCCTCTGTTAATCATGCCCTTGCAGCCTTCCCAGTCGGTTGTTGAATAGTCATCCTCTGTAAGTCCCTGTGCAACTGCATCATAGAGAATCTTGTATACAGCGTAAGGGTGGGTTGAATCGCCATAATCTCTGAAAGGATCCTTCTCATGAAGAAGTGTTCCGTTGGTGTAGTTTACATCACCTGTTGCACTGATTCCTGTGTAATCATCCCAGCTTCCCATTGTCCATCCAGCAGCGTAGTTGGTGTAGAGAGGGATAATTGAAGCATCGTGCTCTTTGATCTTCTTAAGAGCGGCGATGAAATCCTCAGGAGTCTTGGGAAGCTCTGTTACACCTGCCTCCTCAAACACTCTCTTATTGTATACGATACCTTGTGCTGTTGCTGTTGAAGGTACTCCATAAACCTCACCCTGGTACTCCCAGTGATCAGCGTAGTTGATCTGTCCGTTCATAACATCAAGAGTTCCAAATGACTCAAAGTACGAAGAAAGGTCTGCCTTATCTATTGCAGGAATGAGGATTACTGTCTCATAGTCTCCTGACTGAAGGTGTGTCTTGGCATCCTCTGCGTAGTTTGTATCTGTGATCACGTTTACTGTGATATCAGGATAAACTACATTGAAGGCCTCAATGTATTCCTTCCATGTAACTCCGCCATAATCCTCTGAATCAAGGTCTGTTCTGTTGCTGAAGAAAGAGATCTCTGTATTAAGATCAGTAAAGTCTTCACCGAGAACAAGATCGGCATAAGACTTAATGCCTTCTGCTTCAGATGAAGGTGCATCTGCTGCAGCTACCTGCTCGTCTTCTGTCTGTGCTACTGCACCTGTCTCCTGACCACTTTCAGATGCGGTTGTCTCACCACAGGCAACCGTACCTGCTGCCATGATTGTAATAAGTGTAACCGCTAAAGCTCTTTTCAATTTCATATTCATCCTCCTTTTATTGAGCTCCTGTTTCATTTACTGATTGAAGAATACATTATTTACTTTTTTTAATCATCTATTATTCTTGCGTTTTATAACTCATTCTTGCGATTATGAATTTATTTGCCGTTTTTTAAGCTTTTTGCTTAATTATTTAGCTCTTTTTACCTAACTAGCTTAAACGTTTTAGTTGATTTTAGGTTGATATTTCCCTTTTTACTTACTATAATGTTACCATAAACAGGAGTAATATCATGACACCGGCTAAATACACCACGATCGATGAACTGAATAATATCTTCCGTTTCCACAGACTCTTCGGGAGTGGTACGTCTTTTACCGATGTTCTTGACACCAAGAGATTCATGGCCTGTGGCTGCGAGTCTTTAGATCCTCTTATCCTCCGGGCAGTCTTTGGAGGAGCCATTACCTACGGTATCCCAACCACCTTTGAATGTATCGATAATCCATTCTATTTATTATTATATATCGAAAAAGGGGTTGCCTTGATCAAGACAAAAGACAGCATAACAATGCCCGAAAGAAGCATGATCTTTCTAAGACCCTACGAGAATTTCCGCTTTGACACAAAAAGTACTCCATGCTATTTTCACTTGTTTTTGTTATCGGGGGAATCCTTAAGATTATATACAGAACATTCATCTAAGGTTATAGAATTTAAAGAAAAGCATATAGGAACGCAGCTCTCCTACCTGCAAAGGCTGCTGCTAAGGCAGGGAGCGGACTCAGAGCTTCTAAGAGCAAGAATCCTTACCGACATTCTCACAGAAGGTTATCTGGCAGGTTCAAAGGCCTTTGCCCCCTCAGCCACTCCCGGTATACCGAGTTATATCCAGGAGATGAAGTCCATTCTGGATCAGGAATATAACACCTTTATTACTTTAGATAACCTTGAGCAGAGGCTCCTTGTAAGTAAATACAGGCTCTGTCGTGAGTTCAAAAACTACTACGGCCACTCACCTCTTCAGTATCTCAACAACGTCAGGATCCAGCAGGCCAAGACACTTCTTGAGCAGACAGATATAACGGTAAATGCCGTTGGGTACGACGTTGGCATCGCCAACACCAGTCATTTTATCAAGCTCTTTAAGAGAGAAACCTCTCAGACACCTGCCGAATACAGAAAAAACAAAAGCTCTTAGCATCAGCTAAGAGCTTTCACACTGTCTTTTTCTATGAGATGTCCCGTAATAATATGTGTTCCCATTTTCACATCCTCTCCCTTTAAAAGAGATGTCAGATAGGAAACTGCCTTCTGCACCATAACAAGCATATCTACTTCATAAGTGGTTATCTCCACGTCACATACTCCCGGGAAGATAAAGTTATCATATCCTACTACCGAGAAATCTTCAGGAACCTTGTATCCCTCTTTCTCCAGCCTCTTAATAAGTACTCCTGCTGTAAGATCGCAGTTACATACAAAAGCTGACGGAAGCTCCAACGGAAGCGGGAGCTTATCAGGTTCAAAGATGATTCCGGTATTCTTATCTCTGTCCTCAATCTGCCAGTCAGGTCTTACCTGAATGCCATGCTCCATCATGGACTTTACATATCCAAGATATCTGTCGGTAATGGATGTTGTCTGCAAAAGAGATCCGACAAAGGCAATATCTCTGTGACCTTTTTCAAACAGATAATTGGTCATGTAGTAGGAACCGTAGAAGCTGTCTGATATAACAGACACTTCATCTCTGGACTCATCGCAGAAATCCAGATATACTAAAGGAATATCTCCTGCCACACTCTTTATAAACTCACAGTACTGCCTTGTAAATTCGCCTTGCATCACAAGGGCATCAATCTTGTTTTCCTTAAGCAGATTTGGAGCCATCAGCTCTTTTTCCATGTCATGGGTTACAAGCTCTAAAATAGTAAAGTCACCCTGAGCACCAAGCTGACTTGTGAGCATCTGATACATTTGCAGATAAAATGAATTGTATTTACTAAAATACTTGTCGTGAATGATAATGCCTATGTTGTGGCCCTTTGTTTCACTGCGGATAGCAGCGGAGGGCTGAATGTATCCCATCTCGTCAGCAAGCTTTAAGATCTGCTGACGGGTACTCTCACTGACACCCTTCTGTCCCGTGAGGGCTTTGGATACCGTGACAACACTCACTCCAACTTTTTTGGCTATATCTGCCATCTTAACTGTCTTTGCCATGTAAGTAATCCTTTGGTGGTTTATTTAAGAGCTTGGTGTAAATCGAGGTCATTCCTTATCCACCGAACATCCCTTGCTATTGTTCCTTTTATATAATAGAGGATTTAAAATATATTGTCCAAGATTTTCCTTTGTCTTACGCTTCTCTTTTACTAACGGCAACTGGGGGCAAACTTTTAGTAGTCTCTGAATATAGTCTTTACGACTCATGGTAAAATGTGAGTGCATACAGAATTGCCAAAATAGCAATGCCATCCTTTGTCTGGTTGTTTCTAAGAAGCTCTTTCACCTCTGCAATTGGCATCCATACTTTATCTGCTACTTCATCAGTATCATTGATCCGTCCTTCAGAATCCACCTTAGCACCGAAAACATGCATCACCTGATCTGACATACCATTTGACGGATTCTGAGAGCACAAGAACTTAAGGTCTTTCACTGTGCATCCGGTTTCTTCCATAACCTCTCTTCTGACAGCTTCTTCTATTGACTCTCCATCTTCTACTCCGCCCGCAGGAATTTCCCACTCCAGATGTCCCACAGTATATCGCATTTCTCTGATCATCAATATCTCATCTTTATCATTAAAGACAACTATTGAAACACCCTCATGATGGTGATGAATCTGGTGATATTTTTCAATGATATACCCACTTGGAAGCTTGACTTTATCTGTATATAACGAAAATATTCCACATTCATATACTTTGTTTCTATCAAGTCTCTCCGGAAAGAGCTTATTATCCATTTTTAGAATCCCATCCTTTTAAAATAATCTCTTATCATTCCTGCGACCTCTACAACTTACTTAACTGTAAGGGCTGCCCCAAGGGCAAGGTCAATACTTTTTTATAATCTTCCAAGCACTCAGAAGCTTTTCCATATTCCAGGCAGCATTGGCGGGACTTGTAGATGGAAGACATATTGCTGGTCTTTTGATTACAGGCTCCGTATACTTTTCATAATACTTAAGTGCCG
>JAEEGJ010015289.1_pt1 | contig 17946 bp, 11 predicted proteins | sample 8958761 | NCBI WGS metagenome assembly JAEEGJ01 (sample SAMN16246546, study PRJNA631951) | gut metagenome | biome: gut microbiome; feature: rumen; material: RS-attached | host: Bos | place: Iran: Karaj | collected 2018-10
TTGTAGCTCAGGCCGCTGTTGGACTGGCCGAGGACCTCGCTGCGCAGGTCGGTGTAGTTCAGGCCGCCGTTCAGGTAGATGCGGGTGGTCGGGCTGGCGTTCCAGTTGATGAAGGCGTTCAGGCCGGTCACGCTGCTGCGGACGATGTTGCCGTAGGTCGTGTTGAGGAGGTTCTGGCTGTCGTAGAAGCTGTAAGAGGAGATGCCGTTTGCGACCAGCTGCTCGCGCAGCGTGAGGTTCACGATCCACTTCGGGCTGTAGAGGTTGTAGACGAGGCTGATGTTGTGGCCGCGCTCGACGTCGAGTTCGCTGTTGCCGTAGCTGCGGGCGGTCGGATCGGAAGTGTCCACGTAGGGGTTGAGGTAGCTGATGCCCGGACGGCTGATGCGCATGTTGTAGGACAGGCCGATGTTCTGGGTCTGGCTGATGTTGAACTGCAGGCTGGCCGTCGGCACGAGGCTGCCGTACTGCGTGCTGAAGTTATTGCCCTGGCCGGCGGCGTAGGTGACGTTCTGCCAGGTGTGCTCGTAGCGGACGCCGCCGAGCAGGCTCACGGAGCCGAGGGAGACCTTATACTCGGTATAGAGGGCGCCGATGCGGTTGTAGAAGTCGTAGTCCAGGCTGCTGAGCGGATTGAGGGTCCAGGCGGCACCGTCCCACAGGTAGGAGAGCTGGTCGGAGCTGTTGTGGCGGCTGATGAACTTGGCGCCTGCGCTGAGCGTGCCGGAGATGCCGAGGGGCGTGGTGAAGTCCACCTGGAAGGTGTGGTCGGTGGAGCCCTGCTTGCCGTCCGTCTTGCGGTTGGTCAGGTCGAGGCTGCCCATCAGCTTGCTCCCGAACGTATTCTCGCTCAGCGAGTTGGTCGGAGTGCCGGAGAACTGATAGGAGAAGACCAGGCTGCGGCCGGGGTTGTCGTTCCAGAGGTGCTGGTAGTCGATGCTGGCGGTGATGGCGTTGGAGGTCATCTTGGTCAGGGAGGTGCCGTCGTAGGCGAAGCCGGTGCCGTAGATGCCGCCGTTCATCGTGGTGGACGTCAGGCCGTCCATCGAGCTGCCCATGTGCATCAGGCCCGCGGTGGCAGAAATGAGATTCTGGTCGTCAATCTCGTAGCTGGCGCTCAGGTTGCCCATCACCATGGGCATCTTCATCGCGGACTCGCTGTGGGTCGTGGTGGTGCCGCCGGTGGCGCCGAGCATCTCACGGGTCACGTCGGTCGTGGTGCCGGGCATGCTCATGTACATGCCGTTGCTGTTGAGGCTCCAGGTGAACTTGCCGGCCTGCTGGGTCAGGAAGAGGCCGCCGCCACCGCCGCAGGTGCTGCCCATCGCACGGACGGAACCGTAGAAGGCGTCCGCCACGCTCTGGCCGCCCGTGGCTTCGCGGTTGGTCACGAGGTTGAGCACGCCGCCCACGCCTTCGGCGTCATACTTCACGCCGGGGTTGGTAATAACCTGGATATCTTTAACATAGCTAGCAGGCATCATCTTAAAGATCTGGGAAGGGTTGCCCGAGAACATCTGACTGGGCTTGCCGTCCACGGTCACCTGGAAGCTGGAGGATCCGTTCACGGTGATGTTGTCCTGGCCGTCCACAGTCACCATCGGAACCTTGCGGAGCATGTCGAGGACCGTGGCGGTCTTCGAATCCACGTCGTCGGCCACGTTGTAGCTCATACGATCCACTTCCATTTTTACGAGCGGACGCTGTGCGGTCACGGATGCCTCCGCGAGGGACTCGACGTCGTCTTCGATGAGGATGTCACCAAGATCCAACTTCTCCTGGCCGTCCAGGGTGAAGGGGACGAGGCGGTCCTGCCGGCCGATACCGGAGAAGAGAAGCGTGTAGCTGCCCTTGCCCGGGAGGGTCTGGGAGAAGTAACCGTCGAGGTCGGTCGTCGTGTAGGCGATGGGGGTGGTGTCGTCGCCGGAGAAGAACTGCAGAACGGCCGCCGGTTCGCCCTGGCGGGTGAGCGCGTCAAGGACGTCGCCCGTGACGGTGGTACGCTGTGCGGAAAGGGCCGTGCAGAAGAGAACGGCGGCCAGAATGGAGGTGAGGATTCGTTTCATATCGCGTTGTTTTTGTTTTCTGCTGCAAAATTACCCCGCGTAAACCCCTGAGTCAATGAACTTTCGACAAACACCCTTTTCCCTTCGACGAAAAATCGGCCCGTTCGACGAAGCGCCGTTTCGCTTCGACGAACGGCGCCGAAGAAAGCGGAAGGCAGGGGCAGAAACAGCTCAATTTGCCCCTGGCAGCAAGAAAAATGAGTTGCCAGGGGCAAAACAACAGCTTTTTGCCCCTGGCTTCCACTTAGCCCGTCAGGTTTGCTTTTCCGCGCGAGAATGCGTAAATTTGTGAATTATATGCGTGCATATATGCGCGCGGGTGTATGCAAGAACAGGCTGCGAAAATACGGATAGACGAGCTCCGGGAGATCCTCCGGGAGAACAGCCGGCGTTATTATGTGGATAATGCGCCGACAATGTCGGACTACGAGTTCGACCAGCTGATGCACGAGCTGGAGCGCCTGGAGGCCGAGTTCCCGCAGTTCGACAGCCCCGACTCCCCCACCCGCCGCGTCGGCTCCGACCTCGACGCTCCCGTAGGTGCGAACGCCGAGTCGCAGGCGCGCCAGGGCTTCATTCAGCGGCCGCACCGCTACCCGATGCTTTCGCTGGGCAACACTTATTCCATCGGAGAAATCGAAGAATTCGTCGCGCGCGCCGAGAAAACCCTCGAGGGCGTCCGCTTCAGCTACAGCTGCGAACTCAAGTTCGACGGCACTGCCATCTGCCTGACCTACCGGAACGGTCAGCTCGTGCAGGCCCTCACCCGCGGCGACGGCATCCAGGGCGACGATGTCACCGAGAACGTCCGCCGCATCGCGAACATCCCGCAGCAGCTGAAGGGCGATTTCCCACCGGACTTCGAGATCCGGGGCGAGATCCTGATGCCTTATGCAGCCTTCGACACCCTCAACCGCGAACGCGAGGCGCAGGAAGAGGCTCCCTTCGCCAACCCGCGCAACGCCGCTTCCGGCTCGCTGAAGCTCATCGATCCCGAAGAAGTGGCGCACCGCGGCCTCATCTGCACGCTCTACCACGTCCCCGCCGAATCGGTGGACTTCGCCTCCCACAGCGAGGCCCTCGACGCCGCCGAACGCTGGGGCCTGCCCGTCTCGGCGGAGCGCCGTCTCTGCCACGACATCGACGAGATCAAATCCTACATCGACCACTGGGACCAGGCCCGCAAGTTCCTCCCCTTCGCCACAGACGGCATCGTCATCAAGATCAACGAACTCGCCGCCCAGCGCACGCTGGGCTACACGGCCAAGTCGCCCCGTTGGGCGGTGGCCTATAAATTCAAAGCCGAGCAGGCCTGCACGGAGCTGCTCAGCATCGACTACCAAGTCGGGCGCACCGGCGCCGTGACCCCCGTCGCAAACCTCGCCCCCGTGCAGCTCAGCGGCACGCTCGTCAAGCGCGCCACCCTCAACAACGCCGACCAGATGGCCCTGCTGGACATCCGCGTCGGCGACTGGGTCTATGTCGAAAAAGGCGGGGAGATCATTCCCAAGATTACCGGCATCGATCCCGCGCACCGCTCCAAGGACGCGCAGCCGCCCGTTTTCCCGAGCGTTTGCCCCGACTGCGGCACGCCCCTCGTCAAGGCCGAGGCCGAAGCCAAATGGTTCTGCCCGAACCAGGACGGCTGCCCGATGCAGATCAAGGGCCGCCTGCTGCACTTCGTCAGCCGCAAGGCCATGGACATCCTGGCCGGCGAGATGACCGTCGAGCAGTTCTTCGCCACCGGCCTGGCCCACACTCCCGCGGACCTTTACGATATCACGAAATATCAACTGCTCAGCCTCGAAGGCTGGCAGGACAAGGCCGCCGACCGCTTCCTCGCGAGCCTGGAGGCGTCGAAGCAGGTCCCCTTCGAGCGGGTCCTCTTCGCCCTCGGCATCCGCTACGTCGGCGAGACGACCGCCAAGGGCATCGCACGCCACTTCGGCGACATCGACACCCTCGCCACCGCCACGCAGGAGCAGCTGCTCGAAATCGACGACGTGGGCGAAGTCATCGCCCGCAGCGTCTGCGATTTTTTCGCCAAGCCCGAGCACCTGGAGATGATCGCCCGGCTGCGCGCCGCCGGCCTGCGCTTCGACGGGGCCGGACAGGAATCCGCCCTCTCGGATGCCCTGGCGGGCAAGACGATCGTCATCTCCGGCAACTTCAGCATCAGCCGCGAGCGCATGAAGGAGCTCATCACCGCCCACGGCGGCAAGGCCGGCTCGTCCGTCAGCGGCAGCACCGCCTTCCTGCTGGCCGGCACCAAACCCGGCCCGGAGAAGCTGAAAAAGTGTGAAAAACTCGGTATCCCGGTCGTCTCGGAAGAAGACTTCCGCGCCATGCTTCCGGACGCGGAGCTGCCCGCTCTGGCGCCGTCTGGCAGCGGGTTGCCCCAGGAGGGCGTTTCCGCGAAGCGGGGATTATCTTCGACCGACGGGGGCAAGCCCGCTGACGCCGAGCAGAAAAAAAGCGAGCAAATAGAGGAACTGACTTTGTTTTAAGAAGACACGATGAAGATAACCAGTAAGATAACGGACCTTTTCAGCGACCGGATCTGGACCCTCGACACCAGGGGGAGTTCCAGGTTCTACGCCTGGGTGGTCCGCACCTGGAAGATCATCCGCATCACCTTCAAGACCTTCACGGAGAACCGGATGGGCTTCCAGTGCGTGTCGCTAAGCTACTTCATCACCCTGGCCCTTGTCCCCTCGCTCGCCTTTGCCTTCGCGGTCACGGGCGGTCTGGGGCTGGACAACAAGATCACCCAGGTCCTCCAGATACTCCTCCCCTCGCATCCCGAGATCGTCACGATGCTCTCCGAGAAAGCCGGCAACATCATCACCGGCGCCCAGGGCGGCGGGCTGGGGCTCGTCTCCGCCCTGATGTTCCTCTGGGCCATCCTCTGGATGATGTTCCAGGTGGAACGCGTGTTCAACAATGTCTGGGGCATCCTCAAGATCCCCCGCAAGCTCTACAAGCGTTTCGGTTTCTACTTCCTCGTACTGATCCTGGCCCCCTTCATCCTGATCATCTTCGGCTCCGGCATCGTTTACGCCACCAACATGACGGACCTCTTCGGCCTGGACCTGAAAGAAGTCCGGGGCCTGTTCAAGTGGCTCGGCAACATCATCTTCTACGCTATTCTCGTGGGCACCCTCACGGTCATGTACAAATACATCCCGGCCACCTACGTCCGGCCCAAGTACGCCTTCTGGGCCGCCCTGATCGCCGGCGTGATCTTTATGCTCTTCCAGCACCTCTACCTGCACACGCAGATGTTCGTGGGACGCCTCAACCAGGCCTACGGACTCCTCGCCGCCGTCCCGCTCTTCCTGATCTGGCTGAATTTCAGCTGGCAGATTATCATCTACGGGGCGCAGTTGACTTATAGTTTCCAGAATGTCGATCAATATAATGTCTCCGCGTGGGACACTGAAAACAAATAATGAGTTTCTCCCAGTTCACACCCGATGATTTCCGCCTCATCGACGAGGAATACACCTCGCTGATGGAGGTCGCCGCCAAGCGCTGTAAAGACAAAGAAGAGGTGGAGATCGTCCGGAAGGCCTTCCAGTTCGCCAACCAGGCCCACAAAAACGTCCGCCGCCGCTCGGGCGAGCCGTACATGCTGCATCCGATTGCCGTCGCCAAGATCGTCGTCACGGAGATCGGTCTGGGCTGCAAATCCATCTGCGCCGCCCTGCTGCACGACGTCGTCGAAGACACCGCCTACACGGTGGACGACATCCGCAACCTCTTCGGCGACAAGATCGCGACCCTGGTGGACGGCCTCACCAAGATCAAGACCGTGTTGGACAACGAAGACCGCAAAGGCGAAGCGGCCAGCACGGAGAGCCTCCAGGCGGAGAACTTCAAACGCATCCTGCTGACCCTCAACGACGACGTCCGCGTCGTGCTGATCAAGCTCGCGGACCGGCTGCACAACTGCCGCACCATCGAATACATGCCCGAGCACAAGCGGGACAAGATCCTCTCCGAAACGATGTTCATCTTCATTCCGCTGGCGCACCGGCTCGGCCTGTACAGCGTCAAGTCCGAAATGGAGAACATCTGGCTCCGCTACAAGGAACCCGAGGACTACCGCCGCATCACCGAGCGCATCAAGGGCAACATCGCCGTGCGCGATAAGGACATCGACACCTTCATCGCGCCCATCGAAGAGGCGCTCAAGGAGGCCGGATACAAGTTTGAAGTCAAGAAGCGCATCAAGACCCCGTACTCCATCTGGTACAAGATGCGCACGAAGCAGGTCCCCTTCGAGCAGATCTACGACCTTTACGCCGTCCGCATCATCTTCGACCCTTCCGACAACAACGTCCAGACCGAACGCGGCCAGGCTTATCTGATCTTCTCGACCGTCACGCACCTCTACCGCGAGAACCTCTCCCGGCGCCGCGACTGGATCTCCCAGCCCAAGAGCAACGGCTACGAAGCCCTGCACTGCACCCTGATGAGCCGTTCCGGCTTCTGGGTCGAAGTGCAGATCCGCTCCCGCCGCATGGACGACATCGCCGAGAAGGGTATCGCCGCCCACTGGGCCTACAAGAACGACGGCTACATATCCGAGAACGACTCCGAGATGGACAAGTGGCTCGCGGAGGTCCAGGACATCCTGCTGAGCGACGACCTGAGCGCCCTGGAGCTGCTGGACATCATCCACAAGGACCTGGTCAGCAGCGAGATCGTGGTCTTCACGCCCAAGGGCGAACAGCGCGCGATCCGCGGCGGCGCCACGGCTCTTGACTTCGCCTACCAGATCCACACGGAGATCGGCAACCGGGCCATCGCGGCCAAGGTAAACATGAAACTCGTTCCCCTCTCGCACAGCCTCAAGGCCGGCGACCAGGTGGAAATCATCACCGCGGAAAACGCCCGGCCCAAGATGGAATGGGTGTCCTTCCTGCACACGCGCTATGCGCGCAACCGCGTCATCGAATACTTCCGGCGCGACTTCGACGCCATCGCGCGCGAAGGCGAGCGCATCTTCGAGGAACGTGTCCGCCTGATGGGGCTCCAGAACACCCGGGAGCTGGTGCGCAAGTTCCAGGACTACACCCAGCTCAACGACGAGGACGAACTCTTCTTCCGCATCGGTCTGGGCTTGCTCGGCCCGGAGGAATTCAAGGCCATCATTGACGAAAAAGACCTTTCCACGGGCCAGAAACGCAAATTCTCGCTCCACGAAGACAACGCACACCCGATCGAATACAAGATCGCCGAGTGCTGCCACCCGATCCCCGGCGACCCGGTGATCGGATTCTCGATGAGCGACAACCTGGTCATCGTGCACAAAAAGTCCTGCCCGGTCGCGGAAAGCCTCGCCAGCAAATACGGCAACCGCATGGTGGTCCCGCAGTGGGGCGCCGTCCAGCAGGAGTATCCGATCCGCATCTCGCTGCGCGGCATTGACCGCGTCGGTATGCTCAGCGACATCTCCAGCTTCATCTCCCAGACCCTCGGGATCAACATCCGCAAGCTCCAGCTCTCCACGGAGGCAGGCCTGTTCGAGGGATTCATCGAACTGCTCGTCCGCGACAAGAAGAACCTGGAGCGGATGGTGGAAGGTCTCTCCAGAATCGACGGCGTCCAGGACGTCGTCCGCACTGACATTTGATGCCATGAAGAGATTCCTCCCCCTGCTGATCATCGTCGGCGCCTGCCTGCTGCCGCTCTTCTTCCCCTCCTGCGCCAACACGACGCAGGCCCCGTCCGGCGGCAAGAAGGACACCATTCCCCCGCTCATCATCGACATCAAGCCCCTGCCAGGCGCGGTGGACGTACCCCTGGAGGGCGCCAACTTCGTATTCACCTTCAACGAATACGTCACCATCAAGACGCCCGCGAACATCTTCCTGTCGCCGCCCCAGAAGCGCCAGCCCAAAGCCCGTCTGCGCGGGCGCAGCCTGCTAGTCTCCTTCGAAGAGCCGCTGCAGCCCGAGACCACCTACACCATCACCTTCACGAACGCCATCGCCGACGCCAACGAGGGCAATATGTTCCCGGGCTACACCTACGTCTTCTCCACCGGGTCGAAGATCGACTCGATGATGATCACGGGCACCGTCGTGGACTGCCAGACCCTTGCGCCCGTCAAGGACGCAACCGTGCTCCTGCACCGGGATCTTGCGGACTCCGCTGCCCTGCTGCACCGCCCATACGCCGCGGTCAAAACCGACGACTGGGGCTTCTTCGCCCTACCCTTCATCCAGGACACCGTCTATCGGCTCTACGCCATCAAGGACGCGAACAACGACAACATCTACGACCCCGGCACGGACAACATCGCCTTCATCGACTCGCTCGTCCGTCCGGTAATGATCGCGAACGACACCGTCCCGGAAATGCTCAAATACGACATGCTCGACACGCTGCGCTGCCAGGCGCGCCGCAGCGAACACGAGCTGAAGCTCTTCCGCGAGAAGCCGAGCCGACAGTTCATCGTGAACAAGGTGCGCACGTCCGAGCGTTCCGCCTACATCACCTTCCAGGCCCCCGGTGCCTGGATCGACTCCCTGTGGATCCGCGGCTACCGCGCCGACCAGCTCATCAGCCAGTTCAACATCCTGCAAGACAGCCTGGAGCTCTGGATCAACAGCCGCCGGGCCGCGCCGGACACGATGCAACTCTATGTCAACTACCGCAAGACGGACTCCCTGGGCCGGCTGACGCCGACGCAGGAAATCGTCCGCCTCCCCCTCCCGCAGAACAAGCGGACCTACTCCAAGACTTCGCGCCGCGAGCTCAAGCGCGACGACACGACCTGCGTCTATACCTTCACGGCCGCCCCGGAGACCGTGGAGCAGAACGGCTTCGAACTCGAGTTCCGCAATCCGATTATCCTGGAGCACTTTGACTCCGTGAAATTTTACGCGATCAACACCCGGCAGAGGCAGAGCCGTGCCGAGTTTACCGTCGAGCGGGACAGCCTCAACCTGCGGCGCTACGTCCTGCGTCCGAAAGACCGGCTGATGCCGGGCTTTGAATACCAGATGAAGCTCCCCTACCGGGCATTCCGCGACATCAACGGCTTCTGGTCCGACAGCACCGTGGTCAAGGTCAGCCTCCCCAGCGACGAATCGCTGAGCACGCTGGACCTCGAGCTCAGCGGCGTGGACCGCAAGCTCATCGTGGACCTGCTGGGCGAGAAGCGCGACAAGGTCCTCCGCAGCTTTGTGACGGACCGCGACGGCACCCTGCACTTCCCCTACATCAAGGCCGGCCGCTACAGCATCCGCATCACGGAGGACCGCAACCGCAACGCTATCATCGACACCGGCTCGCTCCTGGAGCACCGCCAGCCCGAGCAGGTCGTCTACCTGGACTTCTCCGGCAGCAATTACCTCAACATCCCCGCCAGCGTCGAGCTCACGCAGAGCATCGACATCAGCACCCTGTTCCATTGATGCCATGCGTAGAATCCTGACTCTCCTCCTGCTGACCTTCCTGGCCGCCGCCGGCGCCCGGGCGCAAGAAGTCACCTTCGACGCCGATTCGCTCGTCGCCGAAGCACCGGGCAAGAAGGCGCTCATCAACGACTACGTGATGATCGGCGTCAACTACGGCGTCTCCTTCTCCAATATGTTCTACAGCCCGTCCCGGCACAACCGGGCCTGGCAGTTCAATCCCAACTACGTCAGCGTCACCTTCACGAAGTACAGCAAGATGTTCGACAACATCCCCATGTTCGGCCTCGTGGTGGGTGTGGCGCATGGCTACGAGGGCTTCGGCTTCCTGCGCGACCCCGATACAGGGCGTTCGCAGGAGCTGGACGGTGCCGAGCAGGGCACGATCGAAGTTTTCGAGATTCCTGCGCTGGCACAGATCCACGTGGACTTCCACCCCGCCAAGATCATGGCCAACGTGGGCGTGTACGGCGGCTGGCGCAACAGCATTTCGCGCAGCGGCCCCAACCTGGAGCCGGAATTCGCCAACGCCTTCCGCTCCTACGAGAACCGCTGGGAATACGGTCTGCAGGGCGGCGCTGGCTTCGCGCTGATGTTCGACCCGGTGGAGATCCATTTCAACGCCCTGCTCCGCTGGTCCTGGTCCTCGCTTTACGCGCCGGACTACGCCAGCAAGTATTATTACCGCTACGCCTATCCGCTCGACATCATGGCCACGGTGGGCGTGCATTTCCAGTTGACCAAACGCTCCGGCAAGACCACCAAGGCCCTTCGCCGGCAGGCGAAAGAAATCGTATATGGCTCGCATACAGACGCTTCCGGTTCGGGTCGGTGACGCGCTCGTCATCGGCGCCGGCCATCCCATCGTCGTCCAGACGATGTGCAATACCCATACTTCCGACGTAGAGGCCACCGTGGCCCAGACCCTGGAGCTCGCCGCAGCGGGCGCACAGCTGGTCCGCATCACGGTGCCCGGCCGCCAGGACGTCCCGCACGTCGCGGAGATCAAGCGCCGGCTGCGCGCCGCGGGCTGCAACGTGCCGCTGGTCGCGGACATCCATTTCTCGTCGGAGACGGCCATTGAAGTCGCTCCCGTCGTGGAGAAGGTCCGCATCAATCCCGGCAACTTCCACCCCGATCACGAGCAGGCGCGCGCGCAGTTCGCCCGTTTCCTGCAGGTCTGCAAGGAGCACGGAACCGCCGTGCGCGTGGGGCTGAACCACGGCTCGCTCGGCCGCTACATCACCGACCGCTATGGCAATACGCCGCACGCAATGGCAATGGCAGCAATGGAGTGGCTGGAGATGTGTATCGAGGCGGATTTCCTGAATGTCGTCGTCTCCCTGAAGGCGAGCAACACGGTCGTGATGGTCGAGGCCTACCGCGAGCTGGCCCAGCGGATGCAGGAGCGCGGCGTCGTGTTCCCGATGCACCTGGGCGTCACGGAAGCCGGCGGTGGCGACAGCGGCCGCATCAAGTCCTGCGTCGGCATCGCCTCCCTCCTTCAGGAGGGCATCGGCGACACCATCCGCGTCTCCCTCACCGAACCGCCCGTCAACGAATTGCCTGTTGCGCAATACCTCGCGCTGCATGCTACGGAGTCGGCGTGGCCCGCGTCTCGGCTTCCATCCTCGCTACCCGCTGACACGGGAACCGGATTCGGCGCCACGAATCCTGCTGCGGCTGAGCTTTCGCCGTCAGTCCAGACCGACTCCGACAGGAAGATGCTTGCAGCTGCAAGTTATTGGGGTCCGAAGCTGCTGAAACGGGAGATCGACGAGATTCCGGCGACGGCAGGCCTGAGCGAATACCTCGTCGATGAGATCATGCAGGCCGCCCGGCGCCGCTTCTACAAACCCGAGTACATCGCCTGCCCCGGCTGCGGCCGCACCATGTACAACCTCCAGGAGACCTTCGAGGAAGTCCAGCGCCGCACCGCCCACCTCAAAGGCATGGTCATCGCCGTGATGGGCTGCATCGTCAACGGCCCCGGCGAGATGGCCGACGCCGACTGGGGCTATGTAGGTGAAGGCGGCGGGAAAGTCACGATCTACCACCGCGGCGAACCCGTCCTGCGTCACATCCCCGACAGCAAAGCCATTGACGAACTCCTCCGCCTCATCGAATCCGCCACCCTCGATCAGGCGTGACACGTAATCTATTGCAAATCAGCTATTTATAAGATTAACGGGTACCTTTTCAGGGTACCCGTTAAATCGATATACATTTAGCTTTTCAGCTAATTACAAGTCACGGCTACTCGACGTAAAGCAGCAGGCCCTTCAGGTACTCCCCTTCGGGGTGATAGATGCTGACTGGATGGTCGGCTCCCTGGCAGAGACGATCCAGGATGCGGACGCTGCGCCCGGTCTGGGCAGCGGCAGAGAAGACCGTGTTGGCGAAGGTGATCTTATCGACAACCTGCGAGCAGCTGAAGGTGAACACCAAGCCGCCAGGGGCCACCTTGGAGATGGCGGCGGCATTGAGCCGCTGATAGGCGCGCAGCGCGTTCTTCAGCGCACCGCGATGCTTGGCGAATGCCGGCGGATCGACGATCATCAGATCGTACTTCCCCTCCGGGGTCTTCCGCAGGAACTCGATCGCATCCTCGCAGTAGTTATTAAATTCAGCTTCCTGTTTATCGGCAGGTGCCGGTTGCCGCTGGCAACCGTGGCCGCCCGTGGTCTCGTGAACGGGAGGGGCCCAGCCGTCAGACTGGGAGGGATGAGCGCGAAGCGCGAAGTTGTCCAGCGGCAAGCCGGCACCGCCGGAGGAAACCCGGTTCAGTTCAATATTGCGGGCAACGAGGTCCATGGCGCGCGCGGAAGAATCGACGGAATCGACCAGCACGGCACCGGACGTCAGGGCATAGATGCTGAAGCCGCCGGTGTAGCAGAAAAGATTGAGCACGCGACGCCCGGCGGCGTATTTGCCGACCAGCGCGCGGTTGTCCCGCTGATCCAGGAAGAAGCCGGTTTTCTGGCCCTCCTCCCAGTTCACGAGGAACTTGCGGCCGTTCTCAAGCACCACCGTCTCGGCACCTTCGAAGCCCGGTGCGCGGTACAGATAGCCGTCGATCAGCTCCAGACCCGCCTTGAACGGCGCCGTCCCGGAGCTCTTGTCATAGACGGCCTTCAGGCGCTCGCCAAAGACAGTCTTCAGCGCGTCGCAGATCTGCGCCTTCGCACGGAACATCCCCACCGAGTGGGCCTGCATGACGCACACGCCGTCGTACCAGTCGATAATCAGTCCCGGAAGGCCATCGCCCTCACCGTGTACCAGGCGGAAACAGCTCGTTCCGCCAGTCACTGAGCCGACCGGCGAACTGTCTCCGAAAACGTCCGGCTGCGCCGGACCCCTCCCACTGCCTTCGGCAGCGGGCCCCTCCCTCTTACGGAGCCGAGGGTGGCTACGGTTTTCGGAGGCAGTTGCCGGCTCGGACGATTCAGTGACTGGCGGGAAAAGTCCGACAGCGATACGGGCCTGCAGGGCGCGGGCAATACTGTTGACCCAGAAGTCGGGTGCGGTCGGATCGGCGTCGAAGGAAAGGATGCGGACGGCAATGGAACCGATCTGCCAATGGCCAGAGGCCAGGAACTGCCCTTCGGCGCTATACACGCCGACGATGTCGCCCTCGGCGGGAGAGCCTTGCACCTGGGCCACGGCCCCGCTGAACACCCACGGATGGAAGCGGCGCAACGATTCGTCGCGCCCGTGCTTCAGAAAAACCTTAACCATTGTCCTGCTGTGTCGTTTGTGCCTCGGCAGGCTTCTTCGCCTTGCTGCGGTGACGGCGGCGGCGCTTCTTCGCCTTCGGCGCGTCTTCACCGGCAGGCGCCGCCTGCGCGGCATCCGCCTTCGGTTGTTGTTGCTGTTGCGGCTGCGGCGGATTCAGCTCCTCCGGCGTCAGCGGATGCTTCTCGCTCTGGAGCAGCTTGAGATACATCTCCCGGCACACCCAAGCATCCGTCGCCGCATACATCTGCTGCGCGGCCGAAAGCTCCTCCGCCTCCCAGTTGGACAACTGCTGAGACTTCGAGATGCGTACGCCGAGGATGTTCGCAGCCATCTTCTTCACACTCTTGTCGCGAATGCCCCATTCGTAGGCAATCTTCTGCAGATCGATGAAGCCCTTCGCGTCGAATTTCCGATAATACTGAAGGCCGCGCACATCGTCGTGGACGGCGGCGCCGACCTTCAGGATGCGCGGATTGGCCATCAGCGCACAGAGCAGGCGGTTCATACCCATCGTCCCGACGCGGAACAGATACGCCCTTCCGCCGCCGGACAACTGCAGGAGCGCCACATGGTTATGGCGCTGACCCGGCGAGAACACGGGACGCGTTTCCGTATCGAAACCGATAATCCGCTGCGTGCCCAGGTAGGCAATCGCCCGCACAAAATCGATCCCGGTTTTGTCAATCACCTGGATCTTGCCGGGGAATGACCCCAGCGGCATTTTCTCTATTTCTTCTGGCTGAATGCTAATTTTGTACATAAGAACCGGGAATCAGGATGATCGAACCGTCCTCGGACTCCGGCTTGCGGACCGGACGGTACACCTTCACCTGAGGTTTGGCTATATTGTGGGTGAACATATTGCTCTCCCGCAAGAAACTATAACACTGCCCGGACACGGTCTCCATCGCGTCAATAAAGAAGAAATCACGCGACAGCAGACGTCCGAGCGTAATCGAACTCTCATTCATCACGGACACGATCCTCGCCAGCTCACTCCTGAGCTGTTCAACATCGACCGAAAGGTCGTCCACCAGGATCACATCCAACGGCTTGATGTAGCCGGCGGCCTGGTAGCGACTCAGAAAATCGTACAGCACACTGTCGCGCTGTCCGACCCCGATCGAAACCAGGCTGGCGCCGCGGCGGCCGCGCTCAGCAGCCATCCGGGCAAAAATCTTCTCATAAATATCCGCCGAATCGAGCTGCGGATCACAGATCACGCCGACCGAAAGGTCGTTGTGGCCACTCTGCTCGAACGCCAGGTCGATCATTTTCTCGATCGGGCTGATCACGGGAACGCGGCAGCCGGTCGAGCGGAGCAGCGTGTCCACGTCGCTGCCGCCGTACTCGCAAAGGAAAGGATCGGCCAGCACGACCAGTTTGGAGGAAGGCTTGGCGGAAAGGCCTTCCATATCATACGGGCTGATGTGGACAGTCGTGTCCACGGCCGCCAGCACGCGGTTTACCGTCTGCAGGCGAAGCGCCTCAGCGCCCTGGCTCGCCAGGACTTCCACATAGGGCGTCGTGTCTTCAATGCAAACGAATGTTTCGCCGGCAAAATCCGGCAGGCCGTCCGGGACCATCCGGGCGTCCACATTGTCCTGCTGATCCCGGAAAGAAAGCTGCTCCGCCAAGCGGTCGCAGGTAAATTCGGGGCCGATAATCGTTATATCTGCCTGCGAGGTGAGCTCACGTCCGCGCAGCATCTGCGCCCGCGCATCGGAACGATCCGAGAGGATCTCCCGCACCAGGGGAATAGGCGGATTCGCCTCCTCTACCTGACGCTTGCAAGCGACAGGCAGCAACACGAGTGCCAGCAGGAAGAGTTTTGGATTCATAGCTTGAATAAGGCGTAAACCAGATTGTTCAGGATGTAGAACAGCAGGCCCAGCACCACGATCAGCGACCAATGGTGACCGGCCACCAGGCAGAACACGGCGGCCGCCACGAAGATCGCCACCAGCGTCACGCGCTTGCTCCAGAGCATCCTAGAGTCGTCCCGATGCATCTTAAAGGAGAACATCGGCACCTCGCTGACCAGCAGCACGCAGAGGCAGAGCGTCAGCACGGGGACGAAATACAGCCCCGCCACCCAGGTCGAGAGGAACTCCACCGGCGAATAACAGCAATAGCAGCACAGGGCGCCGCTCAGCAGCGCCGCCGCCGGCGTGGGCAGGCCGAGGAAGCTCGAGCTCTGCCGCTCGTCCACGTTGAACTTCGCGAGACGATGCGCGCTGAAAAGCGTCAGGATCAGCGGGAACCAGTTGTACAGGCTGTTGTCAAAACGGTAGGTCTGCATCAACACGCTTAGCATCAGGCCCGGCAGGAAGCCGAAACTGATCAGGTCGCTGAGCGAATCGAGCTCCTTGCCCTTGTCGGAGTAGGCGTTCAACACACGCGCGACCAGTCCGTCGAGAAAATCGAAAACGGAAGCCGCCAGCATCGCATAGAACGCCCAATCCAACTGATGCTTCAACGCGGCAATCACCCCGATGAGTCCGCAAATCAGATTCATCGAGGTGATGGCGTTGGGGATATGCTTGCGCAGCGTCATTACTTAACGCCCAGTTTCTTCTTCAGATCCTTGGTGAGAGCGGACTTGTGGACGCAGATATCCAGCGTCTGAGCCTTCACGAAGGCCTCGGTAGCGTACCAGATGCCCTTGTAGGCACCGGTCTCGCCCCAGGAGTTCTTGACCATATAGTACTTCTTACCGTTCTGGTCCTGAGCGATGCCGTAGATATGCATGCCGTGGTCGTCGGTCATGGTCTTGTTGTCGAACTCGATCTGGCGGGACTCCTGCGTCGGGACAGCCTCGATGATGGAGACCGGCTTGGGATTGGGTTTGCCCTCCTCCTTACCGACCCAGTGCTCCTGGTCGGAACCGGCCTGGGTGGCTTCCGCATCCACGAGGATGGCGAGACCGCCGCGGGTGAAGCCCGTGTGGCTCACATCAGCGCCCCAGCAGACAGTGTAGCCGTTCTCCAGCGCGTTGTCGAGGACGGCCATCAGCTCGTCGATCGGCACGTTGTAGGACTGGGAGCCGCGCCAGTTGTCGCAGACCTCCAGGGAGAACCAGGTATAGAACGGATGGTGGGTGAACGAAGTCAGTTCCACATAATCGTCAGGATTGATCTTCATCGCATCGCGGTAGGAAGCCGGCGTGTAGGTCTTGCCGTCCACCACGAAGGTCTCGGGGGCCTTGCCCAGGTACTCGTCCACGACGGCGTCGAAGCCGCGCTTCCAGGCGGTCGAGAGCTTGCCACGGGTCTTGGAGACCGCCTCCACGTAAGCGAGGAGCACAGCGTCCATTTCGGACTGCTGCGGCAGCGGGGAACCATAATTCATACCCGTCATCTCCGCATTCGGAACGATGCCGTGGTTCTTGACCACATTCAGCACGTCGCCGCAGCCGGAACCGGCGCTGAAGCCGAGCTTGCCGTCCAGACGGATATACTTCTCAGCACGCTCCTTGTAGGAATTGGAGACCACGAAGAACTCGGAGAAATCAGGGTACTTCGCCTCGTCCTTGATATTGCCAAGACGGATGGCCTCGGACTCGAGGAAACTGATGGCCGAGAAGGACCAGCAGGTACCGCTGCTAGCCTGGTTCTTGATAGACGTGATCGGAGCAGCCTTAACGGTTGTAAAGGTGTACTCGGGAAGCGGAGCGGCAGGACGCTGCTGAGCGGAAGCTAACGCGCTCACGCACAGCAAAGCTGCGGAGAAAAGGATGAATCGTTTCATGTGTCTTTTGTAATTGGTTTCTATTCCACAAAGATAGCAAAAGGATGGCAGAAATCTGCCATCCTTTATAAAAAAAGTCAGTGTTCTCCGAATTAGGCGGCGATGACCTTGGCCATCTCGAGCACCTTGTTGGAGTAACCCCACTCGTTGTCGTACCAGGCGCAGACCTTCACGAAGGTCTTGTCGAGCTGGATACCGGCCTTCACATCGAAGATGGAAGTGCGGGAATCGTTGCGGAAGTCGGTGGAGACGACAGCGTCCTCGGTGTAGCCGAGCACACCCTTGAGCTCGCCCTCAGAGGCGGCCTTCATGGCGGCGCAGATCTCATCGTAGGTAGCTTCCTTGGCGAGTTCGACGGTCAGGTCAACGAAGGAAACATCGGAGGTCGGGACGCGGAGGGACATACCGGTCAGCTTGCCGTTCAGCTCAGGGAGAACCTTACCGACAGCCTTGGCAGCACCCGTGGAGGACGGGATGATGTTCTCGAGGATACCGCGGCCACCGCGCCAATCCTTCTTGGAAGGACCGTCAACGGTCTTCTGGGTAGCGGTAGCAGCGTGGACCGTGGTCATGAGGCCGCGGACGACACCGAACTTGTCGTTCAGAACCTTGGTCATCGGAGCAAGGCAGTTGGTGGTGCAGGAAGCGTTGGAGATGATGTCCTGGCCAGCGTAGGTCTTGTGGTTCACACCATAGACGAACATCGGGGTGCTGTCCTTGGAAGGAGCGGACATGATCACCTTCTTGGCACCGGCCTGGATGTGCTTGCGGGCGGTCTCGTCGGTGAGGAAGAAACCGGTGGACTCGACGACGACGTCAGCACCGACCTCGTTCCACTTCAGGTTAGCGGGATCCATCTCGGCGGTGACGCGGATCTTCTTGCCGTTCACCACGAGGGCGCCGTCCTCAACCTTCACATCACCCTTGAACGCACCGTGAACGGAGTCGTACTTGAGCATGTA
>JAEEGJ010015294.1_pt1 | contig 17943 bp, 18 predicted proteins | sample 8958761 | NCBI WGS metagenome assembly JAEEGJ01 (sample SAMN16246546, study PRJNA631951) | gut metagenome | biome: gut microbiome; feature: rumen; material: RS-attached | host: Bos | place: Iran: Karaj | collected 2018-10
GATCTGGATAATGGTCTTCCAAGTTTCTTTCTTCATAGTGCGCTGTTTTTAATGGTTAATGTTACGGATTCGATAATTTTGGCACGGATTCCACGGATTTACACTGCTTTTTCTTTTATTCAGCCGTTTCTCTCAAAGAGAGCCGAAAGTGGAGCCCGCAGGCCTCGGGTCTGGCGCCAAAGTGCAGTCGCTTGCGACTTTACTTTGGGGCCTGACCCCAGTGTGCACTCGATTAAGGCTCATTAGTAGGACCGTCGCCAGAGTCGTCGTTGGTGGGGGCGTTGCCAGAATCCGTGCCGCCGTTGCCGCTGCCGCTGCCGTTCTCTTCCTCGTTCTTCAGCAGCGAATCGACGTTCACGAACTCGGCCTGCTTCAGGAACTGGCGGCTGGAGATGTTCGTCTCCTGCTCCTGCTCAGGCAGGAATCGGATGTGCAGACCCTCGATGTTCTTCTGCACGTTGAACTTGTCCTTGCTCACCGCACCGCCCTTCGAGCACTCGATGGTGGCATAGAACGTGCCGAGTCCCTCAATCTTCACGCGCTTCGACTCCAGCAGCATCTCCAGCAGACAGCTGCGGAACTTCTCCATCACGCCGTAAACCACGTCGGGCGTGTAGATCGAACCGTGCTCGGCAATGTGGTTCGACAGCCTGCGTGTGTTCAAACTCTCCAGATACTTCACGCGAGCGTAGAACTTGCCGAAGGCGCGGCTGTGCTCGTTCTGGTTCTGGTACACTTCATAAATAATCTTCGCCATACTTCTTAATGTTTTTCATGGTATCAGACTTATGCGATGAGCTACATCGGGTCACCGCCTCCCGCCTCTCGTAATTACGGTGCAACCATCGTGCAAGGCGAACGCAGAGGCGAGCTCGCTTGGCCTTTGCTGAGCCGCAGCCGATAGTCGCCATTGCAACTTGTTTGCGATGGCAAAGTTACGAATAATATCAATGCAAAACAATACTTTCCCCCAATTATTTTTGAGAAATTTTCGCCCAGTGTTGCGCCCGCGCGAAGACATTACTTCAATCCCCCCGATTCAATATTTCAATCTGTGAGATTCCTCCGTTCTCTTCAATAGTTTGCAACCTCGTCCCTTTTCGCTTCTGTACAACGAGACCTGCCGTTTTCCCGTTTTCCCGTTTCGTCAACCGTTCTGTCATACTGAAAATTTTTACCATATTGTATATTACTATAATATATAATTATAATTATATATTATAGTAAAAGTTATCTCCAAAGAATTCCGTCAATTCACAACCCCATCACAAAACGGGAAAACGGCACAACGTGAAAACGCCAAAATCCTAGTATCGGCTCAAAAATAATTCCACGAAATGTAATTTTTAGCTCAGAATGAGCCGATAATCCAAAAATTATCCGTATCTTTGCACCGATTGAAGAACGTAAAGATATGGATATATCAAGAGACATCTTGCAGTTTCTGCACTATCATCCGCTGTCATCGCGCGATGAGATAGCCCGTGGCACGGCTTTCGAGGAGAGTGATGCTACCATGAAGCGTCTGCTTGCGGCGGCTGTGGCCAAGGGCGATGTGGTGGTGGAAGGTAAGGCGCGTGCCACAAGGTACAGACTGTCGGATCAGGCTCACCTGCTGATGCCGCTGAATCTGGACACCTACTTCGCGCAGGATGTTGATGAGCGCGAGGTGCAGACATCGTTCAATTTCGACTTGATACGCCAGCAGTTGCCAGCCGTGCACTTGTTTACCGACGAAGAGATGGAACGTCTGGATGCGCTACAGGCGGAATTTCGCCAGCACGTGAGCGAGATGACGGAGAATGAGTATCGCAAGGAGATGGAGCGGCTGGGCATCGACCTGAGCTGGAAATCGTCGCAGATTGAGGGCAACACCTATTCGCTGTTGGAGACGGAGCGACTGCTGCGCGAGAGCAAGACGGCCGACGGCAAGACGAAAGAGGAGGCGGTGATGCTGCTGAACCATAAGGATGCGCTACGATTTGTGTTGGATAATCCTGACTATCTGCAGCAGTTGACGGTGAGCCATATTGAGGATATTCACCAGCTGCTGACCAAGGAGCTTTCGGTGGACAGGGGTATTCGCCATCGCCGTGTGGGCATCACAGGCACCAACTATCATCCGCTGGACAATGAGTTTCAGATTCGCGAGGCCATGCATGATACCTGCGACCTGATAAACAGCCGTGAGAACGTATTCGAGAAGGCGCTGCTCGCGCTGGTGCTCCTGTCGTATATCCAGGCTTTTTCTGACGGCAACAAACGCACGGCCCGCATCACCAGCAACGCCATTCTGATAGCCAACGGCTACTGTCCGCTGAGTTTCCGTTCTGTTGACTCCATCGACTACAAGAAGGCAATGCTTATCTTCTACGAGCAGAACAATCTGTATGCCTTCAAGCAAATATTCATCGACCAGTTTGACTTTGCCGTGAGGGAGTATTTTTGATTGAGAACAAGATAACGACGAAACATGATAGAACTGAAAAAGACATCAGCAGATATGCTGGAGTATTACAAGACAGAGGTGTTCGGCAAGATGGGCATCGAGATAGAGGGCCTGCAAAACAAGGATGCGGCCTATCAGAAATGGGCACGACTCAGCGTGGCCGACCAAATGCTTCGCATGGATGCAAAAGGCGATTTTGCACGTCAACACGTTTCAAACTTCTTTGGCCACAACTTGTTTACGATTTATCCCATCAAGGAGAATCCTCTGATGCAGGAGCCACAAGAGGGGTTGGCAGGATGGCTTGTTGAGCTGATGCGTCTGCTGGCTTACCTGCTACAGAACGATCCATTCTCAAATTTCTTTGATTTGAATTTGTTGGATGACAGGTTTCCTCATATGGGTGATGACGGAACAGAACAGTTTTCGCCCGGCAATGGGGAACTGTTGAAATTTCTTACTGAGTATACCTGCGTGGGCGCGCTTCTTGCTAATATGGTGTACGCTGTTGCTTGTATAGAGGCAGAAAAAATGGATCTCGCCTTGCATGACATGTATGCAAGCCAGTGTTATCAGCGTCGGCGTAGGCTCGACTTTACAGACAAAGTGAACTGCTTTGAATATATTGACTGCCTGAAAGATGCTATTAGTGATGCAGATGATCATTTGACAGAGGGAAGAAAATTAGGCCTCACGATAGAGGAAATCGCTTTGGTAGATTCGCTATGGACAGAGGTGCCCCATCACTATCCAGAGAATTATGTAGCTGCAGCCCGTGAGGTATGGCAGAAAATCAAGCCCATAAGAGATGGATTTAGTGACGGACGGAAAAGCAAGGAAGATCGCGATTTATTCACAAAGGACATGTTGGAAATCATTCTGCCGATAGCAGAGAAACATGATGTGGATATGGAACTGGACGATGAACACAGCCTGCCGTTGGAATATGTTAAAAATTGGCTAAGTGGTATTTATTATGGCAATGACCCAGTATATGGATAAATGGCAATGATGACACAGAACGTTATCTCTTCGGCTTTGCAGGCACGTGTAGACCGCTTGCAAAAAGATGCAAACCGCTTGTTTGCATTAGGGAATATTCGTGAGCATTGTCAGTCTGCGATAAAGATGTTTCATGAGGATATGCAACCCTCACCGTTCACACCGTGGGGAACAACGCTTCGTGACAATAGGGAATACCGATTTGCATTAAGTCTCACGTTGACCTATACCTCGACAAAAGATGAAATCATCCAATTGGTAAGAGGGTGTCAGGAAGAATATCTGCTTCAAGAAGTAGAAGAAGAGCGCGAGAGGCAAATAGAGGACTTTGCGCGCATGAAGATCGCCAGTCGCTGGTATCAGATGAAGGATGACGACCATGCATGGCGCGTGTTTTCGCAAAACATCCCCTACGGTGAAACGGGAAGGGAAGAAGATATTCGTCAGTTTTTTGAGACACTTGATAGAATATGCATTTTGACAGACATCTTGATGGGGCATGCGGCAGAATATGGGTTGAATGTGGAGTATGAACACATGGCTGAATTGCCAGAGGCATCCATTGCGGTTCAGGAGGAACCTCATCAAAATAATGTCGTGGATGCAATTCACGAACTTACTGATGTTGTGAAGAAAAGTTTGGAAGAGCCAAGGACACAAAATATCTATGGCGACAAGAACGAGTTTCAAGGTGGGGCGCAGTTGCTGAAGATGGGCTTGCCTGAGGGTGCTGACCCTGCTGAGATTGCTGCGTGCATAGCAGAACAGCAGAAGCAGATAGAAAAGAAAAAAGAAAATAGGTAGATATGGGAAGGCAACTGATGATACTTCTAATCAAAGTGCAAATATTGTTGTCCAAAGTGCAAAATTGGGCGACGAACTGCCTCCAAAGTGCAAAAATTGCACTTTAGAAGATATAGAGTAACACGAAATGAGTGACACAAAGGAATATATCAAGGGCGATAAGCATGTACACCAGGCTGGGAGCATCATGATTAAGTTCGCACAATATAATGTGCCTGGGCAGAAGGGTGACTGGAAGCAGCAGGAAGAAAAGGAGGCCGAGGAACTGGAGAAGGAGTTTGCCGACTTTGAAGAGGTGGTGGATGAAACGGCTGAAACTAATGAGCCTAAGGTTAAAGTGAAGCCGGACCTTCCACCTGCCGACGTGTTTGTAAACAGGGTTAAGGCTATCGTTTTGGAGATGGCCAAGAAGAATGGTGAGACTATCAAGACCAATACCAGAGCATGGCAGGGTGAGTATGTGTTCTTTGTGGACGGTAAGCGCATCGCGAAGATGATGGACGACCTGAGGAAGAACCATGAGAACAAAATCAATGAGTTTATAAGCACCTCCTCAAAATATGATGGCGTGATGATTGTGGCTCCCTTTATTGGCAAACTGCTACAGATAGAAGAACTGAGGGCGCGTGACCTCCAGTTTACTGACTTGGAATTTGCTTTTACACCTTATTATAATAAACCATCGAGCGCAGTGAAGCGCATGAGTGACAAATTGGATTCGACGGAGGCAAATATGCTTTTTGGACTGCTAAGAGGGCTGCTAAAGAAGTATCCTGTGACTGAATCCGCCTGAATCCACTTGAATCCACTTTTTAAAATCATTGGTGGATTCAGTTAAGTATCTAAAAATCATCGATTTAGGAGAAATTTAATTATTATAGGAAAGACTTGTAAATCTGAAACTGGATTTAGAATCTTTGCCAACGGAAATCAGAAATGACGTCCGTTGGCAATTTTTTTATGTATCACTAATAAAGGTTTAAGATTTATGGCAAAGACAGTCATGTTGGAAGCTACGACAACTGAAATAGGTAGCAATGAAGAGAACTCAGAAATCAGTCAGATTCTTCTGTACCTGGCTCCTTGGATTGAGAAGACCGATGGTGAGGAGTCGGTGGGTAGCTGGGAAACCACGATGGCTACGAAGATGATGGTGAAGCTGCTGGAACTTTGGCTCACTCAGGAGAGCCGCGATAAGGTGGCGAAGATGCTGGAGTATTATCATCCGCTGGATCGTGCGGCAATGGCGTATGCGCTGGTGGTGTATGTGATGACGGGCACGAAGATGGCATTCAAGAGTGCCATGGCGACTCAGCACTTCAAGACCATCTCTCAGATGCTAAAGGCAGACATGCCGACACTGATGTTTGCCGGTCACATGAAATACATGATGCGCCGATATGGGAAGAAGTTAAGAAGTTAGAGAAGTTAAGAAGTTAGAGAAGTTAAGAAGGTAAAAAAGTAAATAACCGAGTCGGAGGATGAGCGAGGAAATGTGTACGTACTAATGAGCTCAACTAAAACTTCGCTTTCCGATGCTCATAATTCGATAAGTTATGCGAAAAAACATTTGGATTTTGAATGCCCTGGAACTGATGGCGAAGCTCATCGCGGGCAAGCGAGTGGAAGGTGTCCTCTACATGGATGAGGAGACGGGTCGTTTAACCTTTAAGGCGTACAATCGTCAGCCGCGTGACCGTCACGAACGAGTGATCTGCCAATTGGAGAACGGTTGGCTGAAGGAGTCGCCGCAGCGTTACAAGTTTTACACCAGCGCCAAGAAGACTTTAGGTCGCCGACTGGTAGACGTGGTGATGCATCGTGAACTGAAGCAGGCGATGAGCGTACTGGAGATCGAGGAGATTATGGACAATGTTTGATCTTTAATCTATAGGAAGTATGTTCAGTTATCAGAAGAGTTTTGTAAATCCAACATTGCCTGTTGATGAACAGCAGTTCTATGCGTTGGTACGTGCTACGCAGTGGAACGATAACATCGACAAGTATCGCGAAACAGGCGAGGCTTCGTTGAAGCGCAAGCTGCCAGCCTTCATCTTTCAGGCGATGTTTGACGAGACCCTATCCAAGAACGGCAAGGTGGGCCGCTGGCGCAAGCAGGCGGCCACCCGCCTGACGGGACTCGTAGTAATGGACGTGGATCACGTGGAGAATCCTCAGAAAAAGTTCGCTGAGTGGAAAACACTTGATTTTGGAGCATTGGGCATATTGCTCATTTATATCACACCCTCTGGCTATGGACTGAAAATTGTCTTCAAGGCCGACGTCGCGAAGGGTAATCTCATCGACAACCAGCATGCCATGGCCGAGGTGCTTGGCGTGGAGGTTGACGAAAGTTGCAAGGATGCAAGCCGCATGAGCTTCATCTGCAAGGAATCGGATATTTTGTATATTGACAAAGAACTTTTTACGTATGAGAACAAAGAATTTGCTGAGAAATACGATGCTGAGTATAGGGCTGGTCATTCTGGTGCTGCTGCGACTGCTGCTGTGGCCGGTAAGAAAGCTGAATCAGGGTCTGAGACTGTCGGGAATGTGGATGCTAAGGCAGTATCGTTAACGTGGCGTGGGTATGATGTTCAGCATATCATTGATTGCCGTTACGCTGGCAAGTTGCCATGCGCGGCTGACAGCAACAGACATAATGAGAGCCTCAAACTCGCCTCAGATCTGCTTGTGCTCTTCGATGGCGACAGGCAGAAGACCCTCCAGGCGCTCAAGGCGCAGCCGTGGGTGCAGGAGATCATCGACGAGCGCGACGAGAATGTGGAGCAGACTGTGGCCAGTGCCGCTGAGCGTATGGCAGAGAAGGAGAAGAAATATCTCTCTCAGCAACCGAGTAAGGCCATGCAGGAGGCTATCAAGGAGGCGTGCGGGAAGACGTGGTACGAGATTACGCAGGGCACGCAAGCGTCGGCGGCATCGGTGACGGACAGCGACATCGAGCGTTGGCTTTGGGAATGGGGCGCTCAGATTGAAGGTCTGTTTGAGGATTTCCCTTTGCTGCGCGACATCTGCAAGGGCTTGAAGAAGAATCAGTTTACGGCTGCTCTGTTTGTGGCTGGCGGATTGTTGATGACGCTCATGACTCGCTGCACGTACAGGTTCTATCATCGCCCAGAGGAATTGCGAAGGCTGAATAATTCGACGCTGATTATTGGCGACCCTGCATCTGGAAAGTCATTCGCTACGCGATTGTTCAAACTCTTGGCGGCTCCCATGGTGGCAGCAGACAAGGCTGGTATTGCAGCCATCAACCGCTACAAGGAGGAGATGAAGACCAAGGGGGCGAACAAAGAGAAACCACAGAAACCCAAGGCGCTGTTCCGCGTGCATCCGGCTCGAACCTCTAATGCGCAGTTCATCCAGGACATGGTGAATGCCGTTGAGGTGGTGGATGGCGAGGAGATGCAGTTGCACATGCTGACGTTTGACACGGAGTTGGATAACACGCTGACCGTTCAGAAGGGTGGCTCTTGGATTGACAAGCAGTCGTTGGAACTGAAAGCTTTCCACAACGAAGAGGACGGTCAAGCATACTCGAATCTCGACAGCGTGGTTCAGAACTTCTTCGTCACCTGGAACTATATCTATACAGGCACGCCCATCGCGCTGAAGAAGAAGGTGAATGAGCAGAACTTCGGTTCAGGCCTTGCTACTCGTCTGACGTGTATTCCTCTGCCCTCAACGAATTTCGAGATGATGGAGCGTGAGCGCACCGTTGATTTTGAGAGTGACGGACGCTTGAAGGAATGGGCTTTCAAGCTGGATCGCATGAAGGGCATCCTGTCTTTGGATAAGATAGTGGATGAACTCTACGACTGGACGGCTCGCCGCATGATGGATGCCAAGGAGAACAACTCCAAGGCCGACGAGATGCTGCTGAAGCGATGTGCCTATCACGGGCTGAACTTCGCTGCTCCGTTCATCGTGATGCGTCATTGGCAACAGATTCATCAGGAGGGTAACTACTGGTGTGGTGAGTTCGAGACCGACGAGGTGGATTGGCGACTCACAGAGCTGCTTGTGAACATCCAATACGCTTGCCAGCGCCATTACTTCGGTGCCATGGCCGAGAAGTATTTCGATGACCAGAAGCGCGATGTGTCTGCCAACAGTCGCCGTCAGCAGAAGACCATCGAGGCCTTCAACCGTCTGCCAGAGGAGTTCACAGCCGATGACATCATGCGCTGTTTCGGACTCGAAGGTGAATCCTCTGCACGTGGCCGTGCCCGTACGCTGATAGCCGATCATCTGGCCGTGAAGACGGGCGAATATAAGGACAACGGCAAGGTGAAATCAATGTATCGCAAGACGGGAACAGTGATGCTATAGCAATGGCGTTCAGGGGAGGGGAGGCCTCCTCTGAACTGCCGTTTTGCCGTTTTGCCGTTTCGTTTAGTAGTTTTAGTAATACCAAGTAGATTATGCAAGAAGTAACAATCAATAAATCCGCAAAACTCTCTGAGCACATTACGCTCGGAGAAATGTGCAAAACCAGTGCGAAGACTGCCGATGGAAACATCCCTTCGCACGTACATATCGAGAATCTTCGTAGGCTTTGCGGCTGGTTGGAGATGCTACGCGACGAGTGGAACCGTCGTTATGGCGAGGGTGATGACCCCATCATCATCAACTCAGGCTATCGCTCTCCACAGGTGAATGCCGCCGTTGGCGGTGCGAAAGGCTCGAACCATCTGACAGGCTGTGCCGCAGACATCCGCGTGGCTGGCATGGAGCAAGCCCTCCGTTATGCCGTCATCCTGCTCGACATCAGCGACGAGTCGCAAGAGGACTTTGACGAACTCCTGTTAGAGCGTTCGCCCAAGGGCGGCTACTGGCTCCACTTCGCCGTCCGTCCACCATCGCAGGAGAATCGCAGGAAGATCAGGTTTATTCAGACGTGAAATCCTCTCTCATTATTTTGTTGCCGATGTACTTCATAAAGGTATGTCGGCAACATTTTATATCAAATAAACGTAAACTCACGCTTTTAGTTCAGCAAATTCTGTCTCACTGTGCCTCACATATTTGTTTCTTTGCAATCGGACTATTTGCCCACGCAAAAGTGCGTAAAGATATTTTCTAATATTTCGTTAGTCAAAATGCGCCCTTGGCCAGTAATATTTGCAAGGTCATCTAAGACAAGTTTCAGATCCTCAGAAACCAAATCTCCGCTTAGGCCTGTCTCCAAAGAGGATAGGACTCTGGACAGATTTTCTTGGGCACTGAGCAAAGAGTGGTATTGCCTGGCTGATGTAACGATGATGTCCTGTTCGGAGAGCTCTGGAATATTGGCTGATTCGAAGATGGCTTGCTCGAGTTGGTCGAGGTTGGTGCCTTGCTTGGCAGAGATTTTGAGAAATGAAGCGTGATGAGTGGAATTTGTGGAATGTGGAAGGTGGAATGTGAAATGAGATATGCTCTCGTCAATCTTATTCTGTATGATAATCAGCGACTTATCTTTGCATCGATTCTGCATGTCTTGAATGTCCTCGGATGTTGGTTCGGCATCGATAATCCATAGCACGATGCGGGCTTTCTCGATGGCGGCGTATGTGCGGCTGATGCCTATCTGCTCAACCTCGTCAGTGGTCTGACGGATACCAGCCGTATCGATGAATCTGAAAGTGACGCCCTGGATGTCTATCACATCTTCTATCGTATCTCGAGTTGTTCCGTGTACAGAAGATACGATAGCCCTGTCATCACGCAGCAGTTTGTTAAGGAGTGTTGATTTCCCCACGTTCGTCCTGCCGACTATGGCTACGGGAATGCCGTTTTTGAGAGCCTGCCCAGTCTCAAAAGAGCGGGCAAGGTGCGAAATGCGATTGTTGATTTTATTCGCAATATCCAGCAGTTCGTTGCGGTCGGCAAATTCGAGGTCTTCGTGGTCGGAGAAATCGAGTTCGAGCTCCAAAAGTGAAGTGAGTTTCAGCAGTTGTTCGCGGAGGCGGGAAAGTTCTGAAGAGAAGTTTCCACGAAGTTGAGACATGGCAATCTGATGCGTTGCTTTGTTGCCAGATGCAATGAGGTCGGCTACGGCTTCGGCTTGCGAGAGATCCATCTTGCCATTGAGGAAAGCCCGCTGGGTATACTCACCGGGCTGGGCCATGCGGCAGCCGTTCTGAATCAAGAGTTCTAACACCTTATTTAATATATAGCGTGAACCATGACAGGAGATCTCTGCAGAGTCTTCGCCAGTATAGGAGTGGGGGGCTCGGAAGATACTCACCATCACCTCATCAATAATTTCTGAGCTATCCTTGATATGGCCGTAGTGAATGGTGTTGGGCTGCGCATTTGTGAGGTCTTTGGAGAAAACATGAGAAAGAATCTCAAGTGCCTGAGGACCTGAGATTCTTATGATTCCGAGTGCTCCACCAGGAGCTGTTGCCAATGCGCAGATCGTCATTTCTTCTTGGCCCAGGTATTAGCTATGATGACACCGACAATGGTAATGGCAACGAAGATGGCGGCAGCCGCCAATAGTGAATTTTTATCATTGCCGAGGAGAGGCGGAATGGTGCAAAAGACGGCGGTTACCACCATCAGGACGGCCATGACAATTCTTAGTCGCTTGATATCGATAGTCTTGCGTTCTTCTTCGCTGGCGGTATTGTAGCCTGCAATGAGCATATCGCCCTTGCCCATCAGAAAGATGACGGCAAGGACGAGAAACATAACGGCAAATACGATACTAACAATCATAACAATCATATTCTATCTAATACTTTTTCGATGAGGCTATCGATGGAGTTCTTATACTCGGTGTTCATTTTCTGGGCGTAGCGGTTGGCGATGACCATGCAGCAGGTCATGGCGCGATGGCCCAGGATGGAGGCGAGACCTGCTACGGCAGATGACTCCATCTCGAAATTACAGATCTTCATATCGTCGTATTCGAAGGCCTCGATCTTTTCGTTCTGCTGTGGATCTGCGATGTCTGCACGAAGCACGCGACCCTGAGGACCGTAGAATCCTCCGCAAGAAATCGTGTAGCCGCGTACCATATCGTCCTTGGCTATTTGTTCGATAAGTTCCTCGTCGGCGATAGACACGTAGGGGGCACCCTTGATGGGATCCCATTGCATGTGCTCGCAGAAGGCACGCTCCATATCGATGTCGCAGACCACATTGCGTCCTGCATAGTAGTTCAGCAGACCGTCGAAGCCTATACTCTTGACGCTGGCGATGAAGCTACCCGTTGGCGTGAAAGGTTGCAATCCGCCACAGGTACCGATGCGTACCATTGTCAGCGTGCGATGCTCATCTTTCTCCTCGCGCGTGTTATAGTCGATGTTGGCAAGAGTATCGAGTTCGTTGACCACGATATCGATATTGTCGCAGCCGATACCGTGACTCTGACAAGTGATGCGCTTGCCTTTATACATACCAGTGATGGTGTGGAACTCACGACTGCTGACCTCGCACTCTTTCGAGTCGAAATGAGCAGCAACGGTATCCACTCGGGCAGGATCACCCACGAGGATAACCTTGTCGGCCAGTTGTTCAGGCTTCAGATGCAGGTGAAAGCAAGAACCATCGGCATTGATGATCAGTTCGGATTCAGGAAAAATTCTCTTACTCATAGACTTGTATTTTTTAGTTGATAACTTTGATTTCTGTGTTACGTGCCTGCTTTTCGAGGGTCTTGACGCGTTCAGCAAGTTGCAGTACTTCTTTCTCTGCAAGAAGTATTTCTTTCTTCAATCCCTCACGGTCGGACGCATTGGCTTTGGCAAAATCATCACGAGCACTGTCGAGTTCTTTGTTGATTGTGCTAAACTGTTTGCGGGCATTGACGAGCTGTTCGTAAAGAGCAGCAGCCTCGCGTGAACGGAAGTCCTTGGCACTGGAGTAGGTGAGGGCGTCACTGATGACCAGCAGCTGGTCTGAGTCAGCAGTTTTTGCAGTCTGTGTGTCCTTGCCTGTAGCTCTTAAATTTTTCAGACGAGCAAGGGCTGCCTGGCGTTCTTTGCCGTCACCCCATGTGTCTGCGATACGGCTGATGTCAGCAAAACCGCGCATCTGCTGTTCGGTATAGGCAGAGAGATCATAGGTCTTGCGGCTGTCGGAAGGTACGAAAATATAAATGCAGACTTTCCCCTCAGGCTGATGACGGTCGCTGACGAAATAGCCGATGCGGTTATACTCATCGATAGCGTACATATAGTCATTAGCCTCAGAGTTGAATGGCATGCCCAGATTCTCTGGTTTCAGGAAACGGCTGGTGTGAGAATCGTAACGGGTGAAGAAGATGTCGTAGCCTCCGATGCTCTCTTCACCCTTGCCGGCGAAGTAGAAGGTGATGCCATCGGTGAGCATGAAAGGGTAGGCAGCCTCGTTGATACCATCGCTGATACCTTGAAGAGCCATAGGCCGACTCCATTCACCGCCCAGCTTATCGATAGTATAGAGTTGCTGGCGCAGGCTGTCATCGGGCAGACTGAAATAGGCTTTGTTGCCCATCTCGTTGACGAAGACGCTGGTGCTGTCGTCCTGACTCTTATTGAGAAATTGCCTGGGACTCATGACCTTTCCTGACTCATGTGATACACGCAAATGGGGCAGGAACTGATTCTTATCCGTTACGATGCTGTCAACGATGATGATCTGTTGCGTCATCTCACGCATGTTTGTGATGCGGGGATCCTCTTTCGGTATCTCTACAGCTGGTTTCTTGCCCACACGCTTCTTTTTCTTCTGCGCACTCAGTGAGAGTGGCAGGAGCAGAATCAGTGTGAGTGTGGCAACCGTTCTTAGTTTCATCTTTATTCTTCAATCAGTTTGTTTTCTGCGTTCAGGGCTCTCCAGATACTGTAACGGGCTTCTGGGTTTATTTGCTCGATTTCATCATAGAGACGCTTGATGTCTGTTCGATATGAGTTAGTCTCATAGGGACAGATTTTCTTTTGCTTCTGATAACCTTTCATCTCGGCATAGGCCTTGATGTCGGCTTCTTCTATCAGGCATAGAGGACGGATCATCGTGAGTGGCATCTTGTGCATTTTCAGGCGTGCTGGCATCGTGTCGAATCGTCCTTGGAAAGTCAGGTTCATCAGCGCCGTGTGCAGCATGTCGTCCTGATGGTGGCCTAAGGCTATCTTATTGCATCCGAGTTCCTGAGCAAGATTGAACATCTCCTTGCGACGCATCCATGAACATAGGAAACAAGGTTGTTTCTGTCGACGAGCGTCTCTTGCGTCGTTGACGGTCTCTTCGCCAATCTCAAATCGCGTTGTCCTCAAGTGGAGCTTCACGCCCTGTTCATCACAGAACTGCTGTAGATAGCTCGTGTCCGTCTCGTATTGGATGTTCTCCATCCTTACATGCAGGGCCTCTACGCTGAATCGCGGATGATCGATCTTAGCCCGATTTGCCAGCAGTTCTGTCAGCAGGAGAGAATCTTTGCCACCAGAGAGCCCCACAAGGATGCGATCATCATCCTCTATCAGATGATAAGTAGCCATCGCCTTGACGAACCGTTCTTTCAAACGATGCTCCAGGCGACGGCTCTCATTATTCAGATTAGGCTTCTCCACGCAGGTGCTTATCCATGTTCAATGCAGCGCGACGACCATCGCCCATAGCGAGGATCACCGTAGCACCACCACGGACAATATCGCCACCAGCAAAGATCTCTTTGCGCGATGACTGCATCTCCTCAGAGACTGCGATGGTGTTCTTGCGACCCAGTTCCAGACCTTGGATAGACTTCGGTACGAGTGGGTTGGGTGATACACCTACAGCCACAATCACCTGATCGACATCGAGGGTAACAGTCTTGCCTTCAACGGGCACAGGACTACGACGACCTGAAGCATCTGGTTCGCCAAGTTCCATCACCTGCAGCACAGCTTGCTTAACGGCTCCCTGTTCGTCGGCGATATATTCGATAGGATTATGCAGCGTCAGGAATTTGATACCTTCCTCTTTGGCATGCTTCACCTCTTCGAGACGGGCAGGCATCTCAACCTCAGAACGGCGATAAACCAGTGTAACCTCAGCCCCCAGACGCTTGGCTGTACGACAAGAGTCCATAGCAGTGTTACCACCACCTACTACGAGTACGCTCTTTGCAGGGTTCAGCGGGGTATCGGTCTTGGGGTTGGCTGCGTCCATCAGGTTCACACGAGTCAGATACTCATTAGATGACATGATGTTGATACTGTTCTCGCCAGGGATATTCATGAAGTTAGGCAGACCAGCACCAGAGCCTACGAAGATGCCCTTGAAGCCCTGAGCCTCAAGCTGCTCAACACTGATGGTCTTACCTACGATGACGTCAGTCTGGAAGTGAACCCCCATCTTGGCCAGGTTCTCGATCTCCACGTCAACAATCTTATTCGGCAGACGGAATTCGGGAATACCATATTTCAACACACCACCGATCTCGTGCAGAGCCTCGAAGACATATACATCGTAGCCCTTCTTCACCATATCACCAGCGAACGAAAGACCAGCAGGGCCTGAACCAACGACGGCGATCTTGATGCCATTGGCTGGTGCAATCTCAGGCAGAGAGATGTTGCCACTCTCACGCTCGAAGTCGGCAGCGAAACGCTCCAGATAGCCGATAGCCACAGCTGGCTCGTTCATCTTCAGGTGGATACACTTGCTCTCGCACTGCTTCTCCTGAGGACACACACGTCCGCAGACAGCGGGTAGGGCAGAGGTGTTCTTCAGCACCTTGGCGGCAGCCAGGAACTGACCACGCTCGATATTCTTGATAAATGAGGGAATATTGATATTCACAGGGCAGCCCTCTACACAGCTGGGCTTAGCACAGTCAAGACAACGCTTGGCCTCTGTCATAGCCATCTCTTTCGTGAGACCGATATTTACCTCCTCCGTACGCGTAGTGGCACGATAAACGGGATCGAGTTCTGGCATGATGACGCGCTCAATCTGTGTGCGCTCCTTGGGCTTCATCGAAGCACGGAGCTCCTTACGCCACTCTGCATCGCGATCAGTCAGCACCTCGATAGTATCGTTGGTAGGATCGCTGTCCATCACGATGTCTGTCGTCTTTCCAGTGCCAATATTGATATCAGACTCGATGCTATCCAGATGCTCCTCGAAGTGAGCCAACTCCTCCTGCTCCTCGCGCTTGAAGGTTCCCATACGCTTGAACATCTCGTCCCAATCCACGAGGGCACCATCAAACTCAGGACCATCGATGCAGACGAACTTCGTCTTACCACCGATTGTCAGGCGGCAGGCACCGCACATACCTGTACCATCCACCATGATGGTGTTCAGGCTGACTTCACATGGAATATTGTGCTTTTGGGCAGTAAGGTTCGAGAACTTCATCATGATTGGAGGTCCGATAGCGAACACCTTATCGACGTGCTCCTGTTCGAAGAACTTCTCCATACCAACCGTAACCACGCCTTTTTCACCGTAGCTACCATCATCCGTCATGATGATGACCTCGTCAGAACTCTCACGCACCTTGTCTTCAAGGATAATCAGATCTTTTGAACGACCTGCCATCACTGAGAGTACACGGTTTCCGGCAGCCTTCAAGGCTTGGATGATGGGAAGCATTGGTGCTACACCAAGTCCGCCACCAGCACAAACCACTGTGCCATATTTCTCAATCTTGGTAGGATTACCGAGTGGTCCTACAACATCTGTAACATAGTCGCCTTCGTTGAGGGCACAGAGTTTCTTTGATGAGAGTCCCACCATTTGTACAACCAGCGTGATGGTTCCTTTTTCAATGTCGGCGGCGGCGATGGTCAGTGGCATACGTTCACCTTTCTTGCCTACGCGGACGATAACGAAGTTACCGGCCTTACGGCTCTTCGCAATCAGTGGAGCCTCAATCTCAAAAAGGAAAACCTTTTCAGAGAACTGCTCTTTTCTTACAATTTTGTTCATAATATTTGTTTAGTGTTGTTAGTCGATGATGTCGCATCCCATATAGGGTACGAGTGCTGCAGGAACTTTGATACCGTTCTCTGTCTGATTGTTCTCCAACAGGGCAGCCACGATTCTTGGCAGAGCCAGAGCCGAGCCATTCAGCGTGTGGCAGAGTTCGGTCTTCTTGGTGTCCTCGCGGCGATAACGGCATTTCAGACGGTTGGCCTGATAGGTGTCGAAATTAGATACTGACGATACCTCGAGCCAGCGTCCCTGAGCCTCAGAGTAAACCTCGAAGTCGTAGCAGATGGCACTCGTAAAGCTTTGATCTCCACCGCATAACAGCAGAATTCTATAGGGAAGCTCCAACTTTTTCAGCAATCCTTCCACGTGGGCCAGCATCTCCTTGTGGCTCTCCTTCGAGTGCTCGGGCTTGTCGATACGGACAATCTCGATTTTCGAAAACTCGTGCAGGCGGTTCAGACCACGAACATCCTTACCATAAGAGCCAGCCTCGCGTCGGAAGCACTGTGTGTATGCACAGTTCTTAATAGGCAGATCCTTCTCGTCGAGGATCACATCGCGATAGATATTGGTGACAGGCACCTCGGCTGTTGGGATGAGATAGAAGTCATCTACCTCGCAGTGGTACATCTGTCCCTCCTTATCGGGCAGCTGACCTGTACCATAGCCAGAGGCCTGATTTACTACTGTTGGAGGCATGATCTCAGTGTAGCCGCTCTTGCGGGCTTCATCGAGGAAGAAGTTGATGAGCGCACGCTGCAGACGGGCTCCCTTGCCGATATAGACGGGGAATCCGGCACCAGTAATCTTCACGCCCAGGTCGAAATCGATAAGGTTGTATTTCTTGGCGAGCTCCCAGTGGGGCAGGGGATTGGCGATGCCCAGTTTGGGGTTTACATCCCAATTTCCGACTGTATCACTCTCAGAGCATTCCTTGAGGTTCGACTTTACCACGCGATTGTCTTCTGCAGCAGCGCCTTCAGGAACTTCCTCGTAGGGGATATTGGGTATCTGACAGAGCAGGTTTGTCATCTCATCCTGTGCCTTAGCCATTGTCTCGTCGAGCTGCTTTGATTTCTCCTTGAGCTCAGCTACCTGTGCCTTAACCTGCTCGGCCTCGTCTTTCTTTCCTTCTTTCATCAAGCGTCCGATCTGACCTGACAGCTGTTTCTGCTGATTCAGACTCTGGTCGAGTTCCTGCTGGGCCTCACGGCGCTTCTTGTCTACTGCGAGCACTTCGTCGATAGCCTCCTTTGCACCCTTGAAGTGCTTTTTTTCAAGACCGCGAACGACACGCTCGGTTTCCTCATTAATAAGTTTGAGTGTTAACATGTTAAATACGTATTTATTTGTTTGAATTCAATTTCTAAGGTGCAAAATTACAAAATCCTGCTGACATATCAAAAGAAAAAGGCATAAAAAAGCAGAAATCCCTCTCTCCATAGGAGAGAAGGACTCTGTTGTTTGTTTGGAATAAGTGTTTTTTTAATTAAGCCTCAGCGTTAGGGATCACTGAAACAACGCTCTTATCGCGCTTGCCCTTGTGGAAGTTTACGGTTCCATCAACGAGCGCATACAGCGTGTCGTCCTTACCGATGGCAACGTTGTTACCAGGGTTGTGCTTTGTACCACGCTGACGAACGATGATGTTACCAGCAACGCACTGCTGACCACCGAAGATCTTGATGCCAAGTCGCTGAGCTGCTGACTCACGGCCGTTCTTAGAACTACCTACACCTTTTTTATGTGCCATTTCTTGTTCCTCCTACGTT
>JAEEGJ010015296.1_pt1 | contig 17941 bp, 15 predicted proteins | sample 8958761 | NCBI WGS metagenome assembly JAEEGJ01 (sample SAMN16246546, study PRJNA631951) | gut metagenome | biome: gut microbiome; feature: rumen; material: RS-attached | host: Bos | place: Iran: Karaj | collected 2018-10
CATGTAACTTTCATTATCGCCTTGACCAAAACTATCGTTCACCTCCAGATTGTTCAGCGTATCTTCGTATTGTTCCAAACGAATGTACTTGAAGCATTGAGAAACACCATTACGAGAAGTAGGCTTGCCATCTTTCCAATCACTAGAATATGTAACATTTACCATTCTCCTCTTTGTCTTTTCTTCAAAATATTCACCTATTTCTGCTAGTAAATATTTCCAGTTTGAGTCAGGATGTTTTCTATTATGTTCTATTATCGCATGTCCAGTTGAGCCACTTCCTGCAAAGTAGTCAACAATTACTGAATCTCTGTTAAAGTTAGATATATGAAATACCTTATCCATAAACTCTATAGGTTTTTTCCCGTTTGGGAATTTTATTCCACCTTGATTTGAGCAATCATTGAATTGCTGAACAAAATCATAATAGTTGGGATGTGGTAATCCTTTATCTACATGATTAAGAGGCCAACCTTGGAAATACAAACCATTATCACCCCCAGAAGCATCAGGTTGCATAATAAGCCTATATCCAAGACCGTCTCCTTTGGTTCCCATACCTATAACTTTATATAAGCATCCCCATCCATCAATATATCTTCTTTCTCTCAAATTTGCTTCATAAAACTCGCTAGCTGAACCTGATTGAGTGATTAAGGAGCCTCTTATTGTATATCGTTTTAACAGAGACGCTGAAGGAGTATTATGTTTTATTACACGCACTTTCTTTGCATCATACTTTTCTATTTCATAGCCACCAATATGTAGAATCTCGTCAGGTTCCTCATCATACTCAACAGAATAAAGGTAGTCTTCAGTCTCATCTTTATCCTTAAATAATCTAGAAGGAACAAAATCCTTATTGAGCTGAATTAGATATTCTATCACATCTTGGTATTTTATATCTACTCGTAAAAGTCTTTCCTCATGCCTTACTTTAATAGAAAACCAAGTATCATAATCATACAACGAAGAAATGAGATTCATGATTTCTCGAGAATTCAAACTTACGAAATGTGGGCATTCGGCTTTCTTTAACTTATTGGCCTCTGTTAATCGATCATGGAACATCGTTAGCCACGAACTATGAGAATAGCCATCTTTATATATAAATCCATCATTTCCTGTGTTATATGGAGGATCAATATAAATCCCATCAACCCCATTAGCATATTTAGCATATATGAAGCGTAGCATTTGATAGTTGTCACTATTTACTAATAAACCATTTGTGTGCTTATCCAATTCATCTAACTCTGCAAGTAGTTTACGTTTAAAAGACAACGGAAAGAACTTAGTATCAAGAACCAAGTTCTTGTTTATTTTATCTTTTAAAAAATCAAGATTTAGAGATTCACTGTACCCTTTTATCTCATCAATAGCAAACAGGCGTACCCATTCCTTACGCTGTTCATCATTTGCACAAATCTCTGGATAGAACTTTTCTGGCACACGATCAAGTGTAATACAGTAGTCGCTCTGCACCACGAACTTCTTCTTTAACCAAAGGCGCTTTTGGAAGTTCTCTAATTGTGCTAAGAAATCAATGATTTTCTGACCAACTTTCTCAATGGCCTTTACTACAGCCAACTGACTCTGCAACTTAACAGCATCAAGGTCAGCTATAACAAAAACCTCGTTCTTGATGTAGAAATCCAGCTCACGGCTCAAGAAACCACCAAGGTCTTTGTGAATGAAGTAATCGAACGAGTTCTTTGCAGTATAGGCATTGATGTGCTTCTCCAATAACACGCTCACATCTGTCACCTGCTCCTTTATCAAGAGCTCCTGCCAGGCTGTAGATACTGCAGTAGATAATGTATCGAAAGCTTTCTTGTTCAGTTCCTTCTGCTTCGTTGCCTTAGGCATCAGCTCGTAGGTGAAGCTGATGTGCAGCTCGCCATCAACCTCTTCGATAACTGGCTTACCATCCTCTGTGCGCAATATATCGAAGCGGCGCTCCATGCCGTTGGTATTCTTGTTGTTGTTCTGCTCAGTAGAAGCATCTACCAACACGAAACAAATCCTGCGCCCATCACGCAGTTTGAAGGTGTAGTTCTTGAAATATTCTGAGGTCTTAATATAATATTGGTCGTAGTTGGCCCAATAGAGCTTTACTTCTTCACCATTATAGGGGATAGCATAGGCAGAATTACCACCAGTCTTATAACGACGCTGCGACACAAAGTCACCACCCTCGTAATAGCGGCTGAAGAACTGTGTGAGGCGTGAGAAAACGGTATTCTGCAGGTCGTCAACACCTGTGCTGCTCTGTGCTATCTGCTGGCGCAGTTGCTGAACCTTTGGATTCGTATCAGGATCAATGCTAAGATTCTTACAACCCTCAATGGCCTTTGCCAACTCCTGTTGCAGCGAGTCATTGGTCTTTACATACTCCTTAAGAGTCTTCTCTACCTGTGGCAACAATTGATTGTCAAGGAAGTCATTGATTTGATTACGCTTGTGGTTCATAATGCGATAGATGCCAAAATCCAACTCGGCATGATCCATCATGAATATCTCCTGTAACTTTTTGCGAAATGCTTCGTAATGTTGATTCATATATTTTGTTGTTTATTTGCTTAGTGTGAAGTGAATGAAGAATAGTTCTTTGTCGCTGATTTGCTGATTCAGATACTGGCGCAAACGAGCAATCATCTCATCGCGCTGCTGCTCGATTTCTTCGTCCAAGTCATCTTGCTCAGCACGTTTTCTCTTCAGTTCGTTTGTTACCTGTTTCAGTTCCTTTTCAAGAGCCAACTTTTCATTCAGCGAGTCTGCCTTAGTGAGTAATCGCTGTTTCTCTTTCTTCTTGGCTTTTAACTGTTTGATTTCTCGCTCTATAGTCAGCTCCTTATCGTCAGCCCAAGCCTCAACATGAGCTATCTCGTCCTTTAGCATCTTGTCGTTGCGCTCGCTGATTTGGGTGGTTAGCGCATCCTTGCGCACACCATAGAAGCGCGACATCTCTGTTTGTGGCACTTCATGGATGGTGTTTCCTGCTGTAGCCACAATACCCAATATGCGCTGGGCCAGTTCTGATGACAATTCCTCGTCATGAGCACCTATGGCTGTCAGTACGATATGGTCTTCGTCCTGTCCATCGCTGTGATAGCTGACAAGATGGGCTGCCAAGTAACCTTCTCGACAGTCTGACTGTTCTATGATGGAGTTCTTATAGGGATGCTGTTTATAATCAAAGTGCAGTTCACGATGGGGCAATTCCTTGTTCTTTGCTGCTTCGATAATAGCTTTGGCTAAGGGATGCGACAGGCGGTAGTTTTCATAGCGCCCGTCAGTATTGCTTATCTGATAAGTGCCTGTGGCTATATACTGCTGAGGAAAGGGATTTCTATTCAGTGTAAAAATGAGGTTATCGGCATCTGTTGCCTCAATGCATTCTGGGGCATATGATACTGTCAAGGCATAGAGCCAGCGATGGATACGGCTGATATTTTTGTCGTCGTTCTCCCTACGAATACGCAGCAGATTAACCACATCTTCATCCAGATTCTCCAACAAGGCTTGGCGAGTCTCGTTCATCGTCTGTTGTATCTGTGCATCCATCTCGTTTTGCACCTGGTCGAAAGCAGAATTGATTTCCTCTGGTGTACGACAGGTTTGATAGATTTCCAACAGGCGTTTTTCGAAGTCAACACCAGACTCGATGCTACCCAGCACATCGTCGCTGGCACCAAAAATGCCATCGAACAAGTGGAACTTCTCATAGAGCAACTGATAAACACGGATGTCGGCTGCATTTTTTACATTGATGAAATTGCACACCACCACATCATTGCGCTGGCCGTATCGATGGCAGCGACCAATTCGCTGCTCTACACGTTGGGGGTTCCACGGCAGGTCAAAATTTGCAATGAAAGAACAGAACTGGAGATTGATACCTTCAGATGCTGCCTCTGTGGCAATCATGATAGAAGCCTTATTGCGGAAATAGTCAACGATGGCTTGACGGCGATTGGCTGACTTGGATTCAGAGATACGGCCTGTACGTTCATTGACAGCAAGCCAGTTTTTATAGATTTGCTTGCTACGCTCATCGTTGTTGCTGCCATTGAAAAGCACAATCTGCCCCTTGTAGCCGTTGGCTTCCAACAGTTCAAAGAGGTATTCCTGAGTACGACGGCTCTCTGTAAAAATCAGGGCTTTGCGATTGCCACCAAGTTCTTCCATTTTCTTGAAGCCCACCTCCAAAGCTTTCAGCAAGCATTCACCTTTGTTGTTGTCCTTGATACTGTTGGCTAAGTCGTAGATTTCCTGAAGGTCAGCAATTTCATGATAAACAGCAGTCCGTTGTTCTGGTGTCAGGCGAACCTTTTCTATTTCCTTCAGATCTTCGTCCTCACTTTCGTCCTCCCATTCTTCTGTCTCTTCGCCAAAACTGTCGTCAAAGAGGTCTTGCAGACTTTCATCAACTTCTGCTTCCTCTATTTCCTCTTCGCCAACCAGTCGCTTCAAACGATTGATAATAGCCTGAACGGTATCGCATACGGCAAACGATGATGAGGCCATGAGTTTGCGAATAAGCAACAGCAGCAGGTTTCGCTGACCAGATGGCAGACCATAAGCATCGTCACGAAGCAGGTAGGCACTCATCTTGTCGTAGAGTTCCTGCTCCTTCTCGCTGGGCATATACTCCTGAGCCATTGGGATGCGCGAGGTGTACTTTACATACTCTGTCACCTGTTTGCGTAGGTTGCGATGAATCAGGGTGCTCAGACGGAACTTCAAATCATGGAAGCTGTGGTTGTCATCTAATGAATGATAGCCATATTGAGTATTGAAACTCTTCAGATCGCCAAAATACTTGTCGTCGATGACGGATACCAGACCATAGAGTTCCTGAATATTGTTCTGTAGGGGTGTAGCCGTCAGTAGCAGTTTCTTGTTGTGACGAAAAGCATCGCTGATGCGACGTGCTGCGGCAGAAGTGTTCTTATAGACATTACGCAATTTGTGGGCCTCGTCGATAACCACAAAATCCCAATTGGTTTGCGACAGCTGGTCAGCATACTTAGCGGCATACTGATAAGAACAGATGAAGAGGTGATGCTTACGCAGGATGATGTCTGGAGAAATCAGCGAACCACGTTCCAAAATCTCTGACTTCAGGAAGAACTTTTCTTCCATCTCCGTGCTCCACTGACGTCGCAGGGTAGCAGGCACAATGATGAGAATACGGCGTTTCTGCTCTGCCCAGTACTGACTGATAACGATACCAGCCTCAATGGTCTTACCCAAGCCCACCTCGTCAGCTAATACCACACCTTTCGAGAAAGGCGACTTCAAGGCAAACAGGGCAGCCTCCACCTGATGGGGATTCAAATCAACACGAGCCTCTGACAGAACACCAGCTACACGCATATCATCATCACCCGACCGCCTCGAAGTAAGCAGCCAGGCGATGTACTTCTGCTGTTCTTCTGTCAATAGCGGCAAGCGCTGGTTCTGTACATCGTTCATTACTATTTCAAGTTAGTAACGTCTGTCTATGCTTCTATCTTGGGGGTTCCCTATAGGACACAAAAAACGTGGGCATCATCTTGCTCACGTTGTGGTCCTAGGAAAACCAGATGAAGACACAAGACTTAGCCCACGCGCCGTTACAGCACGTGTGCTTACTTGCCTGCCTTCATCATTTCCTTATTATTGAAATTTCCTAGGTTTCAACGTGAATAGAACAATAGCAGAACGCTGTTTATCTCATAAGAAAAGATCTCCTGCTCCAATGCTTTCGCACAGAAAGCATTGGCAAAGATACAAATTATTTTCCGAGTTTATAACGGTTTACCACAAATTTACACATTATTTAATATAAAGAACGTCTTCATGGTAATTATGCTATCAAAAGAGAGCATCAATTGCATTAATTGTTCTCACATTTTCATTTTTATGCCATCAAGGTTTAACATTTTTGCTTTTTGCATACATAATTAAGTAATAAATGATAATTTTGCAATAAAAAAGTATGGAAGAGAACAACCCACTTCATTTCCCACAAAAAATGCTAGACATGTTTGCCGAGATTGCAAAGCAGCAAGAGGCACAGGTTCGACAATGTAAAACCATGTTGGCTGGCTTTAAAGCTACAGGTGAGACAGATCTTGACTATATGGACTCATACATGGATAGTCTTCATGACTTCATGGAACAAGGTGGTGATGCTGAGTCCTTATATCTGGAATACATAAGTCATATTGCCACTTTCAACCCACTAAAGGCAAAAGAGCTCAAGGAAAATCTCGAGGAATCACTTGGTTACAAGACGGAGATTGCATATGCTGCAGCTTATGTTGCTCGGAAAATATGCCAAGCGGAAAGAGGTGATGAAGGTGATGAATTCTTCAAGTCACAGTGCTGGCGCGTGGGCAGTCATGGACATGACTGGAAGATTATGGTAACTGGTTTTCTATATCATGTAGTGGAAGACCTGGATTACGATGCTCATAGGCTGATACAACTAACCAAAGAGAAACTGACAGAGTGGATGCGCGAACCAAAGAACGATTTCTGGAGATACGACTTCGACGAAGAAGAACTAATGCCGTTTGCAGGTGAGAAATGTATTCCACCTACCGAAAAGGAATGGAACGAACTGATTGACGCACTCAATCTGCTAAATGAGAAAACTGCAAAGGACAAGAACTCCTATCTTTCCCGTTTCAAGGACAAATACTTGCCTATAAAGGTAAAAATCGAAGACCTTGAGCATCAACCTTCTCGCAAAGAGGAACATCACCTGTTCCTACAGATGCTTTGGGATTACGTTGACAAACAAGAGCATGACCAATTAATGAATGGGGGCTGAAGAGATGTTTCAGTATTTTGTCAGACATCTTGGTAACATTTTGTATTATCCAGACCGGATATTCTTCAGTTCATCACGATGTTCTTTGATGAAAGCAAGGAGCATTGCGTTTACCAGTTGCCGGATATTGAGTTTTGCATCCGACTCGAACTTGATGCGTTCAATCTCTCGTTTTACATCCTTGAATAGCCAAACGCATTCACCATGTTCTGGGACGTTTTTGAACTCATCCAAATAGTGGGTGAAGTGTCGCCATTCTGTAGCATCGGTTGACGGTTCTGTGATGGGGCTGTTCCTCACCTGTTTAGTAAGGCCGCTCATACCACCTTTTGGTAGTTCAATACTAAGCTTCTTCTTCTCCATAGTCATTTTATCTATTAATCACAAACTCACATTATCGCAAAATAGATTTTACGACAAATCGAAAACTCTCATAAACAGCATGCTTCAAAGGTAGCGGGACATTGTAGGTGTTGACTCGCTTCATTTGAGCTCGATAGCCGACAGGTGGGGCAATAATCCCGCTTTGGCTAAATTCATCATCCATCTGCTTCAAAAGTTCCTGCTCTTCATGCGTTCCCATTCGCGCATCGACCTTATTCGGCACGAAGAAGATTTGAGCTTTCATCTGCGGATTGAGTTGACGAAGGCGGTTAACGACTTGGATAAAGGTGCGGGTAGAGCTCAATGACTTCGACTCGTATTCATACGGACAGATGATGTAATCGGCATAGATGAATATCGGTGCCAGACCATCGTCTTTGATTGTACCTGGAGCATCGAACAGCACGAAGCCGTCTTGCGACTGCGCATTTTCCATTAGCATCTGCATTGTATTTGGGTCGCTGACCTCAAACGACTGGATGCTGTACGGTTCTTCTTCCCCCAAGGTTTGCTTATCCTGCTCACGTTGCAGGGTAGCGGACTGTTGGAGGTCGGTATCAATGATGCAGACATTTTTCTTCCAATACGCCAGATAGTCTGCCAGAAGGATGCAGAGTGTGGATTTGCCCACTCCGCCCTTCTGATTGGCGAAAACTATGATTTTGTTCTTTTTAGATTTCATTACTTTGCTATTTTGTTATGAATCGTAAATGTTAGTTTATTATTTTGTGAAAGTTAATATCGTTTCTGCTTTCTTTGCTCAGATCTCATAATGCTGTCGCATTTTTGTCTGGCCCGTTTTTCATAATTGTCCACTATCTCGTGGATTCTGCTATAATCATATGAGCCTCCGTCTTCAAACAAGCTATCTACAAAGGACGTGACCATTGGAGTAACACCTGATGCCCTGACATATCGATATTTCAATGCTGTAGTCTCTAATTGGCCGAGCTCCTGCTTCATATTTTCATATCTCCATATAAGAAGAGACATCATCAAAACAAAAAACATATACACAAGGGCTACCCATAGATGACGCTTAATGAATAACCATCGGAATAAGTGCTTAGCCCATTGATTAGAAGCCCAATAGCGGGCTTTCGCTTGTAGTTCGCCATACTCAGCCTTAAGATTCGCATAATTAGCTTGCATGTCATCATACATACGAACTAAATTTCGAATCCGTTCTTCAGCAACTTTTCTCGGAATCATCTCCTCAAACTTTACGGGTTTTAGAGTTGGACTCAGGATGTTGTTTAGTTTGGTCAGCTCACCTGAAAGTGTATCAAGTGAGGTTTTCATTGAAGTAACATCTTTCTGTTGCTTGCTGTTCTGCTCGATAAGTTCTGCGAGCATCATTTCAGTAGAATTTAATTGATCCATATAAAGATATATTTATTGTTAATACTATCGGTGCATACCGCGATGCTTCTTGCGACGTACACCATATTCATCAATATATTCATCATCAGCGAGATCTTCTGAACTGTTGTTTCCGCCACCTCCACCGGAGGAGATACTTGGAGAAGAAGGTGTTGCAGCCATAGCATTAGCCATACCAGAAGCAATAGCACCAGTAGCGCTTACAATACCAGAAGCTACATCAGTAACAAAACTGCTAGCAGCCGACACTCCAATATGAACACCACTAAATGTATCTGAGCCATATGGCTGTTCATGCAATGCCTCTGAAATACGGCTATTTGAACTTCTGCGTTGAGAATGAGTCTCATGATCTTTATAGTCCTCATATTCAGAGTCGCCATTTACCGAACCTCTTCTCTGATGCATCTCGTTTTGTTTCAAGGCTGTGCTTATCTTGGAGTAACTATACTTCCGATCGATCTTGGAACCATTGAAACGAAGTCCGTCTTTTTCAAAAACTACACCTTGGATGTCAGAAGTGGTACCGCGATGAGTAAAAGACAACGTAATGCCTTGATGGGCCAATAAAGCGCGCAATTCCTCCCAAGTTCGACATCTTTGAACTGCTGCTTCCAAAGCATCATAGATTTGATACTTCACGGCATCGGCACCACGAAGACGTTCACGGTGTACATGATCTTTGCCATTAGCAATATGTAGCTGGTATTTCTCTGACAGCGTTCGGCAGATCTTTGCACTGCGAATGCGGTCATTCCTATCAGAGATAAGTTTCCCGTTGTTGCCAATGCGGTTGAAAATGATATGGCAGTGAGGATGCTTACGGTCATAGTGACGAGCTATGATGTATTGAGTATTCAAGATATTCATCCTCTGCAAATATTCCTGAGCCACCTTAACCATAAAGTCATCACTCATTTTGTCAACGTCTTCAACAGAGAAGTCGAGGGAAATATGCCCAACCATCACCTTAACATCTGGCCGAAGTTGACACTGAAGACGGAAAGAGTTGTTGATGGACTGTTTGTCATTCGCCAGGACACCCCTCGAATCCAACAACTTTGCCTCCTTCTTATCCTGCATAACATAACAGACAGCACCGCCAAAGCTATGTCCCTTAGTTATCTTAGCCATCATAGAGAATCTTCTTGATAAGGTTGTTTACTTGCAGCGCATTCTCATGATAGAGTGCTGCGTCTTTGTTATAGCCAAAAGTGTTGGCTTGGTGAGCCAATTGATTCTGGTTGTTGCCAATACCTGCCAACTGACGATAAAGATCCATTTGTTCTGGACTGATGCGTTCTACGACATAACCCTGCAACAGTTTCTGCCGCTGATATTCAGTCAGCGACAAGCCTGCCTGCTTAGCTAGGTTCTTCACCATTACATAGTTCCTTGTGCCTAACCGGACTGGCGGCAACTTGTATTTCTTCTTGTCTATAGTAGCCACTTTGGGGCGACCACCTTTATTCTTTTCTGTCATGGTTTCAATCTTAAATTAAGTTAGACCAACGGGATGAAAACACGTCCCATTAGGGGAATCGCAGGGTTTTGAGCAACTCAAAACATAAACTTGCTCCCTACAAAACATACTGATACTTTAAGATGAGTTCTTTTGGGCCATCTTCTGAGCTTGCAAGTTTTCAACCAACAGGTCAGCGATGTCGATTTTCTGTTTACGTTGTTCTGGTGTTGCTATTCTTTCAAGATAGTCACTGACTTGAATATGCCATCCAAGGCGATTCAACTCTTCTGCCCTCTCATCCCACTTCTTGAAAGCGAGAGACTCTGGATCTGTATCAGGATATAGGATGACATGACGGTTCTTAACTGCCTCCATCCTGTCCGTCTGGACATTGCCCATAGAGCCAGTCGCCATCCAAAGAAGGGATGGAAGAAATAACGAGCAAATGATGGCCGTCTTTTCACTTTCAACAATGCCAATAGTCTTTTCTGCGTATTGGGGATGCCGAATCAGATGCTCACCAAACAGGGTCTGCCTAATGGTGTACTCCTTTGGGAAAAGCCCCTTCTTCGAGAGTTCCTTGGGAATACTTATAGGATTGAATGAATGGTCACGATGCCCATCAGCACCATAGGCCATAATCTTTCCATAGCGTATGACGTTGTCTTTGTCAACATACCAATAGACTACATGGTGTTCACAGTTAACCCCCAGATGATATAAACTGGTTACGTCAACAACGCGGTCAACACTATCTACCAAAGTCTTCAGATAACAGGCAAAATCTGACACTAAGTATTTGTCGAGACTCTGGGTTAAATAGCTTTTTTCTATTGAAACCACAGGAGCTAAAGGACGATTAACTGCAACATGGGTTGCCACAGGTTGAACAATTGTTGTCTCAAGATCCTTGTCATAGAACTTGTTCGTATCAATGCCATGTTGCTGACACATATATATAAAGGTGGCAATCCCAATACGGTTGCTGGTGCTGAGTGCATTCTTGAACTTTCGTTCACACTCGGTGGCATTGTATTTCTGGCTAAGACTACTGATGGTCTTAAAGATAGCAAGTCCGTCCTTCCCAAGATTGGAGAGGGCAAAGGCTCCCTTTGTCCACTCGTCAAAAGACTCAAACATATTGATGCCACGTCTGACAACCTCGTTGGCCAATGCATTATAATCGTAGTTATCCATGAATAATTCCTTTCTTCTTTTCGTATCGAGCAATAAATTTAGACACACCAGACTTATCCTTATAACCGATGGTTTTGGCAATTTCTTCAAGAGTCTGTCCTTCTGCCTTCATTTCCATAACAAGTTCGTATTTGTCATCTTCATCGCCGGAGATTGGCACCAAACTTTCAAACGGGACCCTTTCGCCTGTTTCCCTAAATGTAAGAAACTCTGAAAAGAGGAGTTTTATAGATTCTGTCTTATAGTCAGCAGACAAGTAGTTGCCCTTGACACAACACAGATGTTTAACGGGCTTGTCTGCCACATCGCTTCGAAGTTCCAAGACCAGTCGCATCTTTGCTTCGAAAGCTTGGCTTCCAAGAAGATTATGTTTGCTTGGCATAAAATTCTCAGTACGCTTACCACAATGATGTAGGAAAATGATAAGGCACTGATACTTATTAGCCAATTGAGAATATTGGTTAAGGAATAGCCGAACCTGATTACTTTCATTCATATTACCTGTATAGAGGTCGGAAAAACAATCAACTTCTATCAGATCCGCCGGATGTACGGCCAATCGTTTATCCAGTTCTGCCACAATATTTTCACTTTCAAACATAAACCGCAGATTTTTTAGATTTGATGGCGGGATGTCAAGATCGGTATTCTGTCTATTCAGAAGATAAGCAGTCGCAGTCTCATCATCTTCCGTAGATACATAATATGCACTCTGATGGACTGTATTGAGTTTCATTCCGAGGAAAGACTGTAATCCTGCAGATACAGCCATGACCATCTGACGAAGGAATGCGGACTTACCCGTATCAGAGCTGCCAGCCAGGCATGCCAGACCGACCTTTGGAAATAGCGGTTCCACAAGGGTTGGAATCTCATGAATCTGTTTCATTAGCAGCATCTCACCAGTGATTTCACTAGACAACTCCGCAGCAGAAACGAAATTTGCCTCCAACTGTTGTTGTTCTTCAGTAATACCTTGTACATGATTCTCCATAATAAGCATTACTTTCGGTTATACTTAGCCAGTTTACCAGACTTCATCAACTGGTTCACTTCCAATTTAGAGTAGAGATTTTTACGCCCCACCTTCTGGCTTTTCAGCAAGCCCGACTTCTCAATGCGCCATAGAGTAGGATATGCGATATGCAATAGCCCACATATCTCATCACGGTCATAGTAACCCTCATCATCAGGTCTACTCACACTCTCCTCAACCTTTCTTTCGTCGAGACATCTACTTACAGCGGCATAAACAACTTCTGCCAACTGCTCTTCTTTAATTACAATAATACTATCCATAATTTCAATAATATAAGAATCAAAACTATGGGGCATAAAGAAGCCCCCGAACTGAGTCTTTCTCAATCCGAGGGCAAAATTATTAGTTTCTTTTCAGGCCATGACTGAAGTAAAGGCCAATTAAATAGTCTGCGTGAATTAATTGAATTGATTGAATTAATTGGCCTCTATAGAGGTTTCCTGAACTCCATTATCATGCTCCTTTTTCGTTTCTTGGAATATCTTGATGTATTCTAATATTTTCTTTCTTCCTGATGCAAATTTGAGAGGCACCTTACCATTATTGTGGAACGAGAAAAGCCCTTTGTAACTATCGTTCATGGTTTCATAACCAACAATGTTGGTGTTCTTCTTGTGTAGTATTTCCCAAAACATTTTCACACCACCATTATCAACGCATTTGATTATTTTACAATATTCCAAAGCTATGGTTAATGCAGCCAAACCTTCTCCTGTAGTACAAAGTTCGAGTTGCTGAACGATTTTTTTGACGTAAGCATCTACATTATTACAGCTTCCAGTGCTATACTCAATGAATGCTTCCAAAGTATTTTCTTTCAGCCCATCAAATTTCGTCTTTCTACCACGTTTGTTAGTAGACTGCTGATTCTCTTTAGAAGCTTTGGGAAAGGTTGATGCATAACGATCCAAGCACTCCTTCAACTCATCTTTTGACAATAGAAGTTTATCGAAGATGCGTTGTGAACTCCAATAATCCGCATTCTTCAATTCGGTTATGAGACTATTTCCAATCAATCGGTATTGGAGCTTACGCAAACCTTCTTCATAATCATCCTTATTTGGGTGTCTGACGGTCTTGTTGATTATACAAGTGTGCAAATCGCCTATTACGAGCCAAGTTAAAAGAGCCTTTTTTAGTTTTTCTTTTTGTAGCAAACATTTAGCATAAAAGAATTTATCGTAATAGCATAAAAGATTTAGCATACCAGCCATACCATTAAAACCACTCTTCTCATGATATATCATGAAAAGATCTTCACAAGCACCAAGTTCCACTTGTCCAGGCAGATTAGGGAGCTCAGACATTGCATAATCGTATATATGCATATAGGCTCCGAGCGTTGCCTTGTGATTTTTCATTGCATGGAGACACTCATTATAAAAGTTTGTATGATCCTTCTTCCAATTCTCAAGTTCTTTCTTGTATTCTTCTATGTACATTGTGTTATCCTGTTAATTCGTCTTCTTTTCTATTTCCACTTTTCCAAGCGTATTTCTATCTCTCGTTTCGGGAGTCGTGCGTTAATCCTGAATAGTGCCTCCAATTTCTGTGAGGCTTCGTATGGTGACACCAGATTATGTTCTACAAGTTGGTCAAATACATATAGAATTCCAGAAACCATGATGCCGCGTTCTTCCGCCCTATTACGTAACTGCCGATCACCTGTCAGAATTCTACATCCAGCAAGAGATTGGGCATAATAGATGACGGTAGAATCGGTTAATGTCAGATTGCCACCACATTCCTGATTGAACTGATATAGATTGGGAATGCTTGTTGAAGGATAGTCTTTTACAACAAGTATTCCCCTATCAATAAGGAGTTGTATAACCTTCTGTTGCTCAGGACGAGTGATTTCGTTGATAACGAAGTCAACGGTATGCACCCGTATAGGCAACTGAAAGAAATCATCTAACAGGCCGATATCGTACAAATCCAAGAAGATATTTGTATCGTTGATTACAATCTCCATTATATTATACCAGCTCTAACTGTTCACGGACTACGTAGATTGACTCATTCAGCAACTCTGATGCCTTGGAAAAGCTTATCAGTTCAGATGCCAAGGCACGATAAACCAGGCTACTAAAGCGATTTGATTTCTCTTCGTGGAAGGTGCTCTTCTCGACCTGTTCCCTGAATGCTTGATTCTGGTTCTTTGTAATACAGAAATACTTATAGCGCGACTCGCTAATTATGCCCAGCTGCTTTGCTTTGAACATCTGAGCTTCTACTGATATACCATAATTAGATTGAATAGCCCGAAGTTCGTTCAAAGAAATGTCGTGGCGAGATACGCCCAACAATTTCTTAAATACATCCTGAGATATCAGCATTTCGTTGGCAAATAGATTGCAGAAGCGCTCAACATCCTTCTGGGGGAGAGCGTCATCAAAGTCAAGCAACAAATGTCCCAGTTCATGCATAGCGGTAAATCGCTTACGCTCGACTGGGAAGTTCTTGTTCAGTACAATGATTGGCTTATGTTCACCAATAATACCACTCAATCCGTCAAAGGTATCTGGTGCATCCATCTCAATAACCTTCACGCAGTGGTCCTCCAACATCTCTATAATATAAGGTATACCGTCTTGTCCCAACTGCCATGCCGCCTTTAGCTGTTCTGCAATGCGACATACATCAGAAGGAGCAATAACAGCGTTTTGCAGAATCGGATTGATGAAATCGGAACTGATGCCCAAGATCTCTTCCACCTCAATATACCTCTCAATCTTGTCACGAATCTTTTCCTTGATGGCCTTTTCTTCTTTCACGCTCATCTTGGACTTCTTGCGAAACTCAATCTTATCAAGCGAAACTGTAAAGGGGCGCAAAAGGTAATCGGGCCTAACATTCAAAGCATTGGCAAGGGCAATGAGGTTGGTTGAGTTTGGCAACATCTTACCAGACTCATACTTGGATATCGTTTGCTTCGACACTAAGTTGTTCATCTTAGCACAAAGATCATCCATAGACATGCCATTGATAACCCTGGCATTCTTCAGTCTTGCTCCAAATACATTTTTCAATTCCATAGTTCCATCTGGTTTTTGGCGACAAAATTACAAATAATTCTCTAAATTGTCAACCAAAATCAGAAAAAACTAATTTGAACTGATGATTTTTAACACAAAGCAAAGCTTTCTATATAAAACTTCCCCCAACTCTGCAATTTTTCGAGTTGAGGGAAGAGTTTTACATAAAAATCATTTATTGAAAGGGGCTTATCTTATTCTTGGGAATTATTTTTCTCCTTGACAAGAGCTAGTGGTTTTACTTTTTGTTGCTTTTCCCATTTTGTGGCAGCTATAACATCTGCCACTTGTTGAGCAGAAATAGTGTCGCATTGATAAGGCAAACTCATCTCGTTGCCCACTTCATCATCACAGCAATATTTATTCGGGATTGGTGAAATACTGACATAGTCTGACTCTTTGGCCATCTTGAGTAACCGACTGGTTTCATCACAAACGACACCTACCCCAGCACGCCAGAAGGTTTCGAGCATATTGACAACGTCATTAGAGAAGCCATAGACACAAAAGCTTAAATCCAAATACCAATGTCCGTCAGGAACAGGAAGATCCTCATCATCCCAGCCTTCTCCTTTTTTCCTGGGGACGAGATGCACTCTTGCATAGATAACATCCATGTTGTGATAGTGGGTATTCTCCTTGTCCCATTTGAGAAAGTCTTGCTCGCTATCAAGATTAAGTCCTTCCGTCTCTCTTCCTTTGCTACTATGATTTCTAAAGACCTCCTCGTCACTTTGCTTTTCAAAAGAATACTTGGATGTTGGCGTAATTTCGTCTTTGACACGGTATGCTTCATAAGCCATACGCCAGAATCGCATATAAGTCCGTAAGGTCATCTCCTTGCAAGACCATAGGGGAAGAGACTTAAAACCAGATACCACTTCTATCACATGTTCAGGATTGGCAAAGGTACGATATGTAGGGCAAATCCGGTTCAAATCAGCCCTTTTAATTCGTCCGTTACGTTTCGAATAGGGCAAATGCTCCTCAACATACGCATTGTATTCGTCAGGATGTTCACATATCTGGTCCACTAAAGCTGTCACATAAGCCTCAATCTTCTTTAGTGGCTTTGAGACATTTCCATAGACGGAATCTGGCTCCCGTTCCGCTCCTACATGATGAGCACTTCGTAAATCAATGAATCTCCAATGGCGATTAGTAAGTACCAAGTAATGGAAATCTTTATAATGGGCAGAGAAAATCTGATACCAGTAGTTACCATTTTTGTCTGCATCATCGTCACGAAACCGTTTCTGAGGTGCCTTTAGTTCTATCCATAGCCTGCGACATTCATCGTCACCCATAACTTCCAAGCGCTGCATAGTTTTCTCAATTCTGAGCATCACTTCAAGTGAAGCATCGTCAATCACGACACCATTTAAATCACATACGTCGTCAAGACAGATAAGATCTTGAAGGTCTTTGTATTTTAATACCGGCAAATTCTTCATACATCAGATAATATTCTATACTCATTAGAGAAATCCAACTCCATCATGCAATTGATAAGAGAAATACAAAACTGTACAAGAAGTCCATAATCGCCCCATCTTTCACCCGTTTTGGGGTCTGGGTCCGGTTCATAGGGAAGAAGTTCCTCTTTATGGTTTTTCAAGTACATCAACCCTTCAAATACTCCATGTAGGTAGTCTACCGATGCATTTTCAAATCCATGTTCTTTGGGTCTCCATAGATAATCGTATAACGTCAATTCTCCTATTGGAACATGATCCGCCATCTCTGTCATGTTGTGTGTGATATTTCCATGCCACATATCATCGGTCTCATAATCGAATTCTTTGATGTGGCTAATATCCGCATCTGGGAAATACTTCGTTACCTCTGCCAACGATTCTAACTCACGGGTACGCCCCTTTTCTCTAACATACACACCTGTTCCATGTTTAAGGATTGGTGTTTTTGATTTAATGTGCAAATCTAAACTCATAGCAATATTATTTTATGAATGATCAATAATTCTTCATCCAAGTAGTATGCAAAAAATGGAAATGTTAATTCTTAAACTCATAAATTATTTTTTCCAGCTATTAACATTTGGTGATTTTACATACATAACTATGAAGTTAAACAAAACAAAGAAGAAAAATGAAAAAGAAACAAAGAAGTCCTATTCATGCTTACAAGCGCTTATTGGCTAATGACCACGACTGGGATTATGCTTACCTCATTGCATTGGAGAAAAAGAAACTCCAGCGAATGCGAGAATGTATCAAGGAAGAGCATCATCTAGCGAACAATGAATTTGTGGTACGGGACATTGGTATCTGTATACGTCTCATTGACATCTTCATGGAAAATGATGCGGTATATAGCACATGGCTAGACCGTTCTTATTCGGGTACCCGATTGAGATTCCGCAAACTGGAAGATGGCAATTACGAGTTAGTGGATGATGATAGAAAGCCATTGGCTGACCTCCCCGTTTATGTAAACGTCAGAAATGAAAGGCGCTACTTTCGTAGCACTCCAATAAAAGATGCATTATCAGAAAACAGACGAGATTGGCCTATTCACCTTAAAATCAGCCTTCGAAAACAAAAGGCACTGCATTTATACCATCTTATTAGCGAGTACAAACTTTTTGA
>JAEEGJ010015297.1_pt1 | contig 17941 bp, 6 predicted proteins | sample 8958761 | NCBI WGS metagenome assembly JAEEGJ01 (sample SAMN16246546, study PRJNA631951) | gut metagenome | biome: gut microbiome; feature: rumen; material: RS-attached | host: Bos | place: Iran: Karaj | collected 2018-10
TCGTAGTACTTCTCATCGTTCTTTATTCTTTGTGTGCTTCGCACAGTCACTGAAGGTAAATTCGGAGTAAATACGGAGTAAATTTATTTGAGTAAATGAGAAGTTTTTATTTACTGGTCTAAATTTACCCCGAATTTACTTGATATTTACTTTCCGAGAAAGTGCCAACGGCACGCACTAAACCCTCAACCCTAACCTTCAGTTATCGCTTTATCACGTAAAGGAAACCACCTCGAGGTTGGCAATCCACCTTGGCGGGAAGAGCCGATTCTGTAGTGATGTTCCACGGAGCAGACGTGTCACCACTGTCAGCAAACGACAGGATGTTGCACTTTGCCGTCTTGATGAAACTGGTGTTGATGGCAATGGTGCGAGGTTCGTCTGAACCATTGATGCCAGCCACATACCACGTGTTGCCCTTGCGACGTGCCAGCACAGCATATTCGCCCGGTTCGCCAGCCACCAAACGGGTTTCATCCCAAGCGGCAGGAAGTTCGCTGAGGAACTGCTGCACCTCTTGTGGCTGAGCCAAGAAACTCTCCGGACGGTCTGCCAAATGCTGCAAACCCGACTCGAAGAGCACCGTCAATGCCAATTCGTGGGCATGAGAAGTGATGTGCGGATGCTGCGAATCAGAGAAAGCACAAGGCGTGTAGTCCATCGGACCTATCACGTTACGCGTGAATGGCAATGTGGCATTGTGAGCAGCTGCACGTTGAGTGAAAGTGGGCACATTGTTGTACCACTCAGCACCATACACTCCCTCCGTAGCAAGCAGATTGGGATAAGTGCGCTGCCAACCACGTGGAATGGGAGCACCATGGAAATTCACCAGCAAATGGTGACGTGCAGCACATTCGAGCAAGTCGATGCAGTAATCCATATTCATCTGGTTGTCTCCAGAGAAAAAGTCAATCTTCACACCAGCCACACCAATCTCCTCACACCACGCAAACTCCTTCTCGCGGTCTTCAGGTTTGTTCAAGCGATATTTAGGACCAGGAGCACCATTCACCCATCCCACAGAAGAGTTATACCAAATCAGTGGCTTCACCCCTTTCGACTTGGCATAGTTGACAGCATCCACCACCGTCTTTCCATCTTTCATCTCATCCCACTCTGCATCAATCAGCACGTATGGAAGGTGCAATGTTGCTGCAAAATCCACATACATCTTGATGATGTTATAATCGTTGGAACCATGATTATATGCCCAATACACCCAAGACACCACACCTGGTTGAATCCAGCTGGTATCAGTCAGTTTGCAAGGTTCAGACACATCCGTGACCAATGTCGATTGCACCACATCTGCCAACGAGCCAATCATGGCAACACGCCAAGGAGTGTGCCATTCACCATCAAGAGCCACCTCGTTCTGATCGGGGCAAACACGATAGTCTTCCGGCTTGCCATCGTTGTAGAGGGAAGCAGCACTTTGGCGACGCTCAAGGTTCGCCTCAGTAAGCAACACATACACATCCTTTGCAGGCTGAATCAGCACAGGGAAGCCCCAACGGGTGTTGAAGGTATTCATGACTTGAGAACCACCAAAGCCACCCAATGTCTTCACTTCACCCGTTGTCGTCATTGGGAAAAAGCCCTCATAGCCATCGCTCCACTGCTGTATCCAGCGGCGTGTACCCTCTGGAATGGTGTAAACCGTCTGCTCACCCTTCAGTTGTTCACCTTTCAGCCCCGACAGCTCATAGCGGAATGCCACACCATCGTTGTAAAGACGGAACACCAACTGCACAGGCTTGCCATTCTGGTCGGCATACTCACACACATACTCATTCGCCACATTCTGCGGATGGAGTCGCTTACCCTCCTTCATCAGGTAGTCAGCCTTCACCTTTCCACGCTTCACAATACGCTGAAAAGTAAGATTCTGCCCCACTGTCGAAGTGGTGATGCCCACTTGGGAAATATTCAACACTTGCTGCCCATTGCAACTGATGACATAACCATTGCCCTGCTGCTGCAAGGACAACTTACCATTTGGCGACACTGCACGCACAGGCTTCGCCATTGCCATAACCGTACACAGCAACAGGAATACCAACAACACAGATTTCTTCATATTATACATATTATATATAGGTCTTGCAAAAAGTTGTAACTGCAAAGGTAGCACTATTCCCTATGATAGTATCGGACAATAGAAATGGATGATAGGACAAAATTATCTATTGTGCTTACCCACAAGCGAACGTAAGTGTTGCCAACAAACAAGCTTCGTAATCACAGAACCATGAGTGAAATCATCTCTGTGATGCGTTGCCGTATATCACTGAATCATTTGGCTTGAATACAACTTTCAGTTTGGCTTGAATACAACATTCGATTTGGCTTGATTATAACTTTCAATTTGGCTTGAATACAAAACTCAATTTGGCTTGAATACAAATTGGTGTATTCAAGCCAAATGAAAAGTAGTATACAAGGCAAATGATTATGTGTAATCAGAACAAATGGGTTTGCCTTATACCGCAAGGGATTGTTGAGATATGCTCGCACAGTTGGGTGTGGAGACTCAACAGAAAGAGCTATGGAGAAATCAGGGAGATAATAAAAAAAGAGGGCGTGTCACAAGACACACCCCCTCTTCTTACAGAATAGTATATTTAACCAAAAACTTATATTACGTTTCGATTACTTGTTGATAAAAACTTTCTTCACCTGTCCACCTTTGTGCTTAGCGTCTGCTGATACGGGCTTCCTTCGTTGCCCTACCACCAGCCGAGCACTGCACCCCAGGTGGGCGAAAGTTTTACTTAATAAAAACTTTCTTCACCTGTCCATTAGCGTACTTCACGATGTTGATACCCTGCTGAGGAGCACTGAGCTTCACACCGTTAATAGAGTAGTACTCTACTGCACCCTGACCTTCTTCAGCACCTGCAACCTCGTCGATAGCAGTTGGAGCTTCCTTACCGAGGTAGTAGAGCTCGAAGTCGTCCATGATTACCCAGTCATTGCCAATAGCAGCATCCTTACGGATACCCAACTCAACATTACCTGCCTCTGAGAGATAGAAAGTTACAGAGTTAGCGTATGCTGTAGGATCCTTCTTGCAAGCCTGATAGAAGCCCTGCATAGAAGATGGGTAGTAGTAAACGGTTTCCATAAGAGACTCCTCGTCCATACCGAGAGAAACCTTCACATCAAATGGGTAATCACCTTCGTTATGACCAGTGTATTTGAACTCCTCCTTCTGTTCCGACTCATCAAGAGTTCCATTCATGAAGTGGAATTCAATTGGGTACTTTGAACCATCCAGTTCATCAGTTTCCCAATTAGTTCCGCACAGAGTGAAGGAGTTTTCTGTAGCCTTGAGTGACTCAATACCCTTGATGTAAGAATCCCACTCGTTGTCGCTGCTCTTAGCGAAGAGAACAGCATTGTGATTTGCCCATTCTTCTTCACCACCTGCTGCGTTGTAAGCATCAACTTGCTGCTTGTTCACGCCACCACCATCGCGATAGAGTGCACGTACACGGAATTCGTAAGTACCAGCTGGCAGACCATTCACTGTCTGAGAGAAGGTGAATTCTGGACGGTTCCAGAGGTCAGCGTTCGTTCTCTTGCCAGTGTCATCGAAAGAATATTCGTTGTTGTTAGCTGCACCTGTGCCAACAACTGTCCAACCCTTCTCACATCCTTCATCAAATGTTGGGTTAATCAGCAAGTAGGTAGCATCCTTAGCGTTATCCAAAGTAGCCTTGTCAATACCGTCAGCAGCAAACTTAGCCTGGTTGTATGGAACACCTATTGCCTTCTTGAACTCATCCAACTTCTCAGGAGTTGCAAAAGTCTGAGTCAAGTAAGCATTCTGTTCCTCAACCACAGGAGCTACAAGAGGATCCTTGATGAATTCGCCAATAGCCTCACGGTAACCCATATAAGATACGTATGCGTTGTACTGCTCGTTGTTAGCGATAGCGGCCTCATAAACATCGTTGTCACCTTCACCCAATTCCATTGTTGCATCCAAAGCAGTGGAAATGATAGAGGCTTCTACAGAACCCTCGTCATACTTAGTAGACAACTGACTGAAGTTTTGGATACCCTTCCAGTTGTTAACAGCAGCATTTGCCTTGTTGATGTAATCGTTAGCCTGATTGATAATTTCAACAGCAGCAACGAATGCCTCATTGTTTTCGATGTTTGCAGGAACCTTCTTAAGAATGTCTTCTGCATTCTTCTGGTCACCTGCCCATGCCAATGCCTCAGCTGCATCCTTAGCATTTTTGAGCATAGGGCTAATCAAAGCGTTGAAATCAGGAGTCTCGCCATAGTAGAAGAGACGGAAGTTTGTCCAAGCAATGAAACCATTATCGTGACCAGCAATAATCAACTCGTTGTTCTTAACCTCAACAAAGTCAGTTTCGAGTTCTTTCCACTGGTTGATGTCCTTACCCCACCAGCCACCAAGCTCGAGATATGGAGACTCAGAAACCATGTCGCCAGACTTAGCATAGATGCGGCACTTACAAAGCTTCTCACCCTGATCCCAGTCTTGACTCCAAGTCTGACCCAAAGCCTTCAGCTTATAGAAACCATTAGGAATACCTACGATTTTCTGAGCCACTTCGCGTACATCATCTTCTGGATGAGGCATATCCCACTTCTTAACACATGGGAGGTTATCGTTCCAATAAACCTCAACACCTGTATTCACTCTGTACCACTCACCGATAACAGTCTGGTCTGTTCCAAGCTTCACCATGCTTGCAATATCTGCAGCTGTACCATTCACATCATCCTTTTCGCTCCAACCCAGATCAAGAGCAGCCTGATTTGGAACCCATGAATTAGTTTCTGCATCCCATGATGGTTCATACTCTGGGTTGCAGAACCAGTGGTAGTTGATGAAGGCTGTGAAGTCATAAGAACCATCTTCACCCTTTGGAGAAGACTTCAGGTACTCAAGACGAGCAGCGTACAAAGCCTCTGTCAATTTAGTATAAGTATCCCAATCTTCACCATCAAAAATGTAATCTTCCGCAACACTTGCCTTTGCATCCTCAAGAGCCTTATTCAAAGCGGCCTTACCTGGATAGTCAGTATTTGCCGCCAATACCTCAATGCTATTGATGGCATTGTTCAGAATAGTCAAATCATCATTAGCCGCTGTAGCGCTGATAAGAAGTCCTGACAACTTCTCTTTTGCTTCTGTTGCCTCTTCCTTTGTCATCTTATAAGGATCGCCATAAGTCTGATCAAAGAGCATCACCTCTTCTTCAATCTTACCCTTCAAGAAACCAACACTCTTCTCCGAAATGGCAACCAACTGGTTGTAAAGATCATTGCAGTCATCCTGCAAAGCCAACAAAGCAGCAGCCTCACCAGCTTCGCCCATATAATACATCTTGAAGTTAGTTGCAAAGAATGTATCGCTATCTATCTTCTTTGTCTTAATAACACCAATCTTCACATAACCTTCCTCTGTAAGGAAGAAAGTAACGGTGTTGTACTTTGTATCACCATCATCGTATGGCTGATACTTACCAGCCTGGAACCAAGCAAAAGAACCTGGGAATGAAGTTGGACCATAGCAACCTAAATCTGTATAAAAATAGTCAGACTTGTTCCAACCATCAGGATGCTCGCTTCCCTCATCAAAAATCTGAGTTGCCTGTGCTTCGAAAAGACGTGGCATCAAAGGAGTCTTGAATTGGTGGTTAGCAATGAAAGTGCCCTTTTCCTCGTTGTACACACCATTGTACACAGAAAGAACAGCGTTATCCTCCCAATACTCTTTGTTTAACCAGTTGTAAGCACACTGCTTTTCACCCAAAGCCGTTTCAGGATTGTCGCTACCAGAGCTACCACCACGGTAATAACCCTGACACTCTACTTTGTACATACCAGCTGGAAGCTTTACATACTGATAAAGATCCACCTTGTCATTGTTGTAAGCCTCGAAAGCACCACCCGTTTGGGTTGTAGAACCTGAAGCCTCTACTTTCCAGAAATCCATTGGAGAATTCTCAAAACTGAGGTTACCCCAACCAATTTCATTGGTAATCTCTTGACCTACTTCCCAATTCTGGGCAAAGGTTGCAACAACACCCATCATGAGCATTGATGCCGTAAGTAGAAATTTCTTCATAACGGAAAAAATTTGAAATTAATAAAAGATTTAGAAATTAGTTATAAGTTATTTTCTCTTTTTCGTCTTTCTTTCGAAAACGTGCTGCAAAAGTAGAGAATTTTCAATTACGAAACAATAGCTGTTTTCAAATGCTATAAATCTTGTTACATTTTTAATAATAATAATATGTGTATGTTTCATATCCTAAAATTTATGTTTCAAGCATCAATGTTAAAAAAAAATCATGAAAATGTTTCCATGTAACAAAAATGTTGTAACTTTGCCCACAAATAATAGAAGAAGACTAACTAAAAGTACAAAAAGACCATGAAGTATCGTTTCATTGGTTGCCTGTTATTAGCCTATCTATGTGTGTTACCACAGAGGCTCACTGCACAAGTCATTCGACTTTACACAACGCAACACGGATTGAAAACAAACAATTGTCACAGTGTGGATCTTGACTCACGAGGGTTTGTGTGGGTGTCTGGATCAAACACATTGGGATTGTTTGATGGTACCAAATTTCAATATTTGCCCACCACCACAGAGGATGGCAGGCAACTGTTCCAAATGTCTCATGGCGTAAGCGAAGCTGGAGACAGCAAGTTCTGGGTTTACACCACACACGGACTCTTCCTGTTAGATGCTCGCACCATGCACTTCGAGCACATTTACCTCTCAACACAAGAGGACAGCATTTACGGTTTTTCCAGTAATAGTATCATAGATTATCCAAAGAAGGATTATAAACTGGTGACCACCGACGGCTTTGACTCTTATCTGCTGAACACGAAAACATTGAAAGTGGATCAGGCAATGTCGGACAAGCTGAACAAGGCTCTTCATGAGTCGTTCATCTCCCTGCCTGTGATCGATAAGCAACAACGATTATGGGCTATTGGGCGCAACATTAAACTGGTGTGTATCAATCTGAAAAACTTCCAGCCACATGCGCTCAACTACACCCCACAAGCTGCTGCCATCATGGAGAAAAGCACCATTACCTGCCTGATGGAAACAGAAGATGGCATGTTGCTTGGAACGACGCACGGATTGCTCAGCTATAATGCCAAGGAAAATCTTGTGCATGAACCAGAAGCAACCACAGGTAATCTGCTAATCAGTTCCATCTTACGTACGCACGATAACCGCATCCTTGTGGGTACGGATGGTCGTGGCATCTGGGAATATAAGAAGACGGGAGAGGTGTATTCCATCGCAGCCCTCTACGATAAGACCACCGATTTTAGCATTGCCTATGGTAAGGTGATGGACATGAAGGAGGATAAGAAGGGCAACATCATCGCTGCTTTCCTACAGAAAGGTTTGGTGGTCATTCCTCCACAGAACGACTATTTCCATTATCATGCCATCTCACCGCTTGACAACCAGACAAATGCCACTTGCATCACATCCATGACCATTGATGCTCAGGAGAACTATTGGGTGGCAACGGATGGATGTGGCGTGTTCACAACTGATGGCATGCGATTGGCTACTGCACGCCCCATTAACAATGGCTTGAATTCTTTGTTAGTTCAAGACATCAAGATTGACCAGCATGGTACCGTGTGGGCTGGTACTTATGGAGGTGGTGTGCAATGGCTGGAAAACGGGAAATGGGTGAACAGAGGTTTGGAGGATATCAGTCAAGAGCAGGTGATGACGATGTGTTACAATGCTGATGAGGACAAGATGCTGATTGGCACGAACGGACATGGCATCATCTGTGTGAACGTGAGGGAGAAGACTTTCAACCGCTTCACTTTCCCCTTCTCCTACAACCAATGGATTAGCAGTTTGCTACAAGACTCGCAGGGCACCTTGTGGGTAGGCTCGAGCACGGGTGTGTTCTCTTATAACGCCCAAAACGGAAAGCATGAGGACATCACGCTGAATGGTAACCGCATCAGCAATTCATGTGCCATTCAGCAGGATGGGGACAATATTCTCATTGCCAGTGAGGACGGACTCATTATTTATAATTTGATGACGAAGGAGCAGGAACTGATTGGTAAGGAGCAAGGTCTTTCATGCCCCTACATCAACACCATCACCACGACGGATGCGCACATCTGGCTTGCCACACGCATCAACATCGCTTCCATCAACAAGAAGACGCATGAGGTGCGCAACTACTCTTCGTTCAGTGGCTACGATGTGGGTGAGTTCCACCGCAACTCGTTCGTGAGACCTGGACATGGATACATCCTGTTTGGCGGTGACAATGGCATCATCTGCTTCACGCCACGATTGATTGCCAACCGTCCCACAAAACTGAAGCCTGTGTATTTCACCAGCTTCAGCACACCTTTGAACACAGAGAGGATGGATGCCAGCATCTTCTATGCGAAGGATATATGGCTGGAGCATGACAATGGCACGTTCAACATTGAGTTTTCTTCGCTGGAACTGGGTGACCCCGAACGCATCCACTACGAATACATCTTGGAGGGTCTGGAAAGCCAATGGCACACGGAGGTAACAACGCCTAACGCCCATTTCTCTTCGTTGCCACCGGGCACCTATACGTTCCGTGTTCGTGCATACTTGGAAGACCTCCCTTCTGAGAGCACGGAGAACTGCATCACCATCCATGTGGCGGCTCCGTGGTATGCCACCACTTGGGCTATCATCATCTATGTACTCATCGCCCTTGCCCTTGCCTATCTCATCTACCATCAGTTCAGATTGCGCAAGGAGCAGAAGGAGCAGCTGCGTAAGACGGATGAACAAAACCGCATGAAGGAGGAGAAGCTGAACCTCTTTACGTCCATCACCCACGAGTTGCGGTCGCCTCTGACCATGATTGAGTCGCCTCTGAAGCAACTGATGACGGAGGATGAAGACCCTGACCACCAGACGCTCTACGAGGTGATGCAACACAACTGTGACCGTCTGTTGGACATTGTGAAGCAAATTACAGATATACGCAAGATTGATTCGGGACAGATGGTGCTGCATCTGGAGGAACATGACTATGTGGCTTACGCCAACCATGTGTTTGAGCAGTTCCAAGGGATTGCGAAGGTGAAGGAAATCACTTTCGACATTGAGCATGGCGAAGAGGAATTGCCGATGATGATGGACAATACGCATTTTGAAAAAATCATCACCAACTTGCTGAGCAATGCCTTCAAGTTCACCCCACAGGGTGGCAAGGTGATTGCGAAGAGTGGACTGGAAGACAACAAGGTGGTGCTGCACTTCTTCAATAGTGGTCCTCAACTCTCGGAGGAGGATTTAAAGCACCTGTGGGAGCGTTTCTATCAGGGCAGTGCGGGTGTTGACTCGAATGGTTCGGGTATTGGTTTGAACCTTGTACATAACTTGGTGAAACTGCATCATGGCAGCATCGAAGCCAAGAATGTGGATCCTGTGGGTGTGGAGTTCACTTTGTCCTTCCCTTATTTCAATGCACCTCAGACGACCAACACCATTCAGACGCGTGCCACCATCCTGATTGTGGACGATGATTTGGAACTCTCGAAGTTCATGAGTGACCAGTTGGGCAAGGACTATAACATCATCACTGCTTATTCGGGCAACAGTGCATGGAAGAAGGTGCTGGCTCACCGTCCTGATGTGGTGATTACCGACTATCGAATGCCTGACGGCAACGGTATGGAACTTTGCCAACAAATCAAATCAAATCCAGAAACGAACAACACGCCTGTCATCTTGCTGACGGGTGAGGGCGATGAGTTGCTGCGTCTGCAAAGCCTCAACATGCAAGTGGACCACTATCTGGAAAAGCCTGTCAACATCGTGGTGCTACGCTCTGCCATCAGTCAGGTGCTGCGTGTGAGGGAGACGCTGCGTAACAAGGCAAACCGTGCTGAGACCGTGAACGACATGCCAAAGCCCAAACTGGAAAATGCACAGGAGAAGTTCTTCCAGCGAGTGAATGAGGTCATCAAGGAGCATCTGGATGAATCGGACTTCACCGTGCAACAGCTGTGCGAGGAGGTGGCTATCAGCCGTGTACACCTGAACCGCAAGATGAAAAAGCGCTATGGGGTGTCGCCTAACATCTTCATCCGTTCATTCCGTCTGAAACAAGCGGCATACTTGCTGGCATACAACAAGGCAAACATCAGCGAAGTGGCATACGCTGTCGGCTTCTCCAGCCATTCCTACTTCACCACTTCGTTCCGTGAATACTTTGGCATGTCACCAAAAGAGTTCGCCCTCTTCTACTCTGAGGAAGAAAACAAGGAGGCTTTGCAAAAGTTATTGGAACTCGATTGAGTTTTCCCATTTGTACAATACAACAAGGAACCCCTGAAGTGATTTCACCTCAGGGGTTCCTTATATGATAATGCTTTATGATGCTTTGTCACAATGCTTATTTCATCAACACCTTTTTATGGTCGGTGCTGCGAATATAGATGCCATTCGTGGGATTCTCCACCACTTTTCCTGTCAAGTCGTAATAGATGACCTTGGCATCTGCTTGTGGAGCCTGCAAGGACTCTACGCCCGTAGCAGGAGTTTCACCATCATCGCTCAAGAAAACATTCTCGATGTAGAGGGAACTGGAGGTATCTGTAGTGAAACCCACCATATAGATATGGGAAGGATCTACCTTCTTGCCCTCTTCTGTTTTCATCTCATCCAAAGAAATGACAACCTTCTTTTCTGAGGCAGGGATGGCAACACTGAAGCATGGGTTCAAGTAGTCGTCTGTGTCAAAAATCTTCACTACAGGCTTGCAGGTAGCCTTACGCTTCAACTTCACAACAAGACACTTATGGTTAGAGAAATCTGCGCCTTTGCTATAACGCCATCCGCCAAAACCTCCCTTATCGTTATATTTCTCCTTTCCTGTATAATAGTTGGCAGCGCCCGCCGAAACGAACTGTCCGTCCAAATAGAGCGAAGGATTGAAAGCCTCAGGCTTCAGAGGGAAATAAGTTTCAGAGGTGTCAAAATCTATCTCCTTCTTCTTGTCCAGCAGTTCCAACATCTTTTCTGCATAACGCTTACCAATCATGCGGTAGCCCTCTGCTGTGAAGTGCAAGCCATCAGACGCACCTGGACAATCTTTAGAGGATATGACATGGGAATTGGGGATGACAGAGGCTGTCTTGGCAATCACACTGTTGTGTCCCCAACATACACCACCCTGATTCTGTGAGAGCAGTTCACCAATGAGCAGAGGAGTCTCTTCTTCGTTCAATCCAAGGTCATTGAGCAGACGTGTATAAACGCGCTTCACCTTGAGAGGCCAGTCTTTCTGGGTGTTGTTAGAACATCCCTGATGGAGCAGAATGCCCTTGATGACACCCTTCTGCTGAGCCTTCTTCGCCATAGTGACGAGTACCTTGTAGGGATTGTTGCCATATTCTGCACAATAGTTCTTGAACCACTGTTCGGCATTCTTGATTTGACTGGCACATTTGTCCTCGTCGAAGAGTTCGATGGCACAGCCACCCACTGCCACGTTGATGACACCCACCTTGATGTTCTCTGGCAGGTTTTCCACCATCGTACGACCAAAGTAGTCAGCAGGAGTCAAGCCTGTGCTGTTGCGACAGAGAGGAGGAGTAGCTGTGTACCAATTACCTTTCTTTCTATTATAAGATGGCATGTCAACGGCTGCCATCATCTTGAAACGTGAGCTGACACCCGTACGGTCTTTCGACTCGATGGTTGCATTTCCTTCCATGTTCGACTGTCCGAAGCAGAGGTAGATGTGGAAGTTGGGGTCTGGTTCGTCAGATTGGGCATGGATGGAGAGCATACATGCCATTGTACAAATAAGGATAGTAAAAAGACGTTTCATATTGGATAGAATTTATGGAATAAACACTTTTTTCCTGTCACTGCGACGAATGTAGAATCCACGAGTCGGATTATCCACAGGTCTGCCCATGAGGTCGAAGTAACCCTCGTCATCAGCAGCATCTGCCTGCACAGCAGTGATGGCAGTCTCATCCCCTGTCAAGGTCAGCTCTTTCAGGTAGAGCGTCTGTCCTCCTGAAGCTGTGGTGGTGAAGCCCGCGTTACGGATATGGCTCAAATCAATATCCTTGCCCGATTTCGTTTTCAAACTTTGGAGGTTGAGCACTATGTCACGCTCATTCTTGGGTAAAGTCAACTCATACGCATCCCCCCAGTAGTTGCTTGAATCATATAGACGGAACCTGACATTCTCTGCCGTCAGCTTTCTCGCCAAACTGATGGTCAAAGTCTTGTATTTGGAGAGGTCCAAGCCTTCTTCCTCCTCATAACGCCATCCCGCAAAACCTGCGTTCTTCAGGTTCACACTAAAATAGGAACCAGCAGGACTTGACGTTCCTTCACCACAGATGGTTGGGATGAACCAATCATTCGTCATGGCAAACGGATTCTCTGGCACCTCTTGTTTAGGCTGGTAACGAGTGAGAGAAGCATAATTCTCCTGGAAAAACTTCTCATACCAATCGAAGCATGCCACGCCACAAGCCTCATAAGGGTCAAGACCATTTTTCTCCATTGCGGGCTTGAAAGCAGGAACCACCGTTTTCGACTTTAAGTATTCATTGATGTCAATGTAATCAGCAGTACCAGTCAAGGTCATGGAGATATTGCCATAATAATCAAGGATTGCCCTATAAGCTTTACCCCATTTGCTCGTTGAAGCAGTAGCCCACGTGCCGTAGTTACCATATACAGGCTGTCCCATCTCGTTGTATTTCTCGATGTTACTCGAATTCTTGGGACTCCAATCCACCTCAGTAATCACGATAGGATTGGTACGAAGAACAGGCACAGCCTCGCCAAACTTCTTGATGGCATTGTTCACGTCGCAATGTTCGTCGCTATTATCATACCAGCCTGCATAGTTGTGCACCGCATAGCCGATGTTGTCACCCGTGATAGGATATTTTATATAATCACGGTAGTTGCTCTGGTAGCCTGTACCAGGTACCCAGATAACTCCCTTGAAGCCATTCTCACGTATTTTATCCACAATAGGCTGGAAGAAATCATGCAATGCCTTCTCGGAACTCTGTCCGTTGGCAAGTTTTACATTGATAGGCTCGTTGGCAAGTTCCAAACTGATTTGTCCGCAATACTTCTGAATCAAGTTGTTCTTGCTCACACGATCCCACACATCCAAAAGGAACTTTTGATAACTTCCACCCACATAGATAGTGCCAGGACATACGCCTGGTGGGCGCATGATGACATACATCTTATTCTTCATCGCCTTTTGGGCAAGTGGGATATACAACGTGGTCAGATAATTCGTCAGACGAGACCCTGTGTATTTGCTGATGTCTGCCTCACCTTCACCCCTCTCTCTGCTGTCCACAGACCATGCGCCATCATTCCCATTCGTCCATGCAGGGTCAAGATGCAAACGGAAAATGTTACAATATGCGCCTTGATCATAGTCAGTAATTGCGGTAAAAATTTTGTCAAAATAGTTGATGCAGTTGCTAGCACCCGTTGCGTTATATCCACCCTCCCAATAGGAATGGTGGTCATTCCAAGGCCCATAGCCATTGAACCACATACTCGGAGTGTCCATCACACCATGCAACACCACTTTATTTCCCTGTTCATCCTTCAGGAATCTGCCATCCACATGCAACGTAGGCAATCCAGCCACTGTCTGTTGCGCATCAGCAGGCACAGCTACGGCACCCACAGTACACATCACACAGAATTGAATCAGTTTTTTTAATTTCATATACGGAAAAGATTTAGTTATTAGTTACTTGTCATTTGTTATTTATCATTTGTCATTTATCATTTAGCGAAGCGCATTATTGCTGCAAAGTTACAACGAATTTCACACCTTCACTTACAAAAATGGAACATCTTCTTTAAGTTGTGTAACCTTATCACGGGAAAAGGACTTTCTTGCCATCTTTTGCCCTGATAAACAAACCCTGAGTGGGTTCGCTCACACTTCTTCCCTGCAAATCAAAATAAAGCCCGTCGTCTGGCAGTTTCCTCTCCTGCTTCACCTGCTCAATGCTCGAGGGACCTTGAATGCCATACGCCTCCTCACTGAAGTTTCTTTCGGTGGTAAACCAGTCAAAATCTACATATCCACCCACCTTCTTCGTGGCATAGTTGAAGAGATAGTAACGCTGACCGACGAAATAATCCAACGTGTAGCGCATCGTCATTGTTGTGCCCCACGACTTCCATTTCGCATTGTCATAACTATAATAGAAACGGCATAAATTCGTGCCAAAATTGACATATGCCAACAGATAGATGACGTCAGCGGTCACTTCATCACCCTTCAACGACTCTTCCTTCTTCAACTTCTGGCTATCGAAGGTGCAACGTTCGCTATACAGGTACTTCTTGCCATCCTCCATCTTCACGCCAATGAATGAATAGGGATTCTGGAACACGGCCAAACCAGCCACATCCCCGTCCTGCATACCCGACAAGTCCACCTTCACTGTGCCGAAGTTCGTCTTGTAGTTCTGCGAAGAGGTGCCATTTGGAGAATATCCTATGATGCGCTGAGTCAACGAGTTGCGGGCATAGTTCAAGTCGGTGGTCACATTCACGGTGTGTAACCTCAGATAGCCCGGACGTTCCGTCAATGACCATGCAGAGTTGTCAGGATTATGGTTCCATTGCCATTGCATCCCCAATTCCGTATCCACAAAAGCATCGTTTGTGGGCAGGTATTTCTTCTCATAGGTTTTACCCACATCGGGCTTCTTGTATGATGCTAAATTGGCACACACATCCTTGCCATTTTTGCCAATCACAGGCCATCCATCCACCCATTTCACAGGCTCCAGGAATGGCACACGTCCAATGGGACCTGCATCCTTGAAAATCATCGTCCACCACTCACCCGTCTGCGTTTCAATCAGTGCGCCCTGATGAATGGCACTGTCATAAAACACACGATACGGACACTCCTCATAGGGACCCATCGGATTCTTTGAGCGGAAGATAGTTTGCGAACTTGTAAAATAATTCGAGTCACCGTGATTGTAGGTGGCATAGAGATAATAATAGTCGCCAATGTGGTACATGTGGGTGCCTTCCAATCCCTTGTCACCCACGCTGAGCACTTTCTTGCTGCTGAGTTTCACCATTGACTTGGGATGGAGCTTGTTCACCCAAATATCGTTGATGCCACAAGCCACATAAAGACCACCATCACCATTCTCGCCATCATCGAATAGCCATCCTGGGTCGTGATATCCCTCAGAGAGTCTTTTCAGCTTCCATTCACCCTCAGGGTCTGTTGCTGTCAGCAAGATGCTTTGCGAATCCTCCGACCATGTGGAGCAAGGGAAATAAAGGTAGAACTTGCCATCATGGTAGCTGAGTGAGGATGCCCACATGCCCTGTGAATAGTGGTGCTTTCCCTTGAGCAGATTGTAAGCATCGTTGTTGAGCACCTTCTCCAATGGGTTCGCACAATACTCCCAGTTCACCAGGTCCTTCGACTTCAAGATGGTGGCACCCGGAAAGTGATACATCGTCGTGCTCACCATATAATATGTATCGTCCACCCTCACCACATCAATGTCAGGGAAATCGCCATTGATGACAGGGTTGACATAGGTGCCATTCCCCTTGTCAGCACACCACACATTCTGGTATTCAAGAGGTTGTGCCATCATCATCATCGACGACACCAACATACCCACCAACAAAAACAAACGCTGTCTTTTCATCTTCTTGCTATGATTCATCATTCCTCACCACTATTTCACTGTAAGCGACAATTTCTTCAAATCCTTGTCTTGCGAACTATTGCCATAAAGCACCTCGAAATTACCCTCTTTTGCATGCACCGTATTGGTTTCAGGATCAAAGAATTCAAATGCCTTCGGTGTAAGTTCCAAAGTTGCCTTGGCAGTTTGTCCAGCCTTCACATCCACACGTTGGAATGCGCGGAGCGACTTCAGAGGACCATCAGGGTCGGAAAGGTCACGGATATACACCTGCACCACCTCTGTACCATCACGCTTGCCCGTGTTGGCTACATCAACAGACAGTTCATAATTCTTTCCCTTCTTATCAATCTTGCCGTTCTTCACCTCGAAAGTGGTGTAGCTCAAACCGTAACCGAAGGCGAAAAGTGGGTCGTTGAAATAGCGGTAGGTGCGTCCCTTCATCGAATAGTCCTCAAAGTCAGGCAATTGTGCTGAAGTCTTGTAGAAAGTGACAGGCAGTTTGCCGCAAGGGTTGTAGTCGCCAAACAGCACGTCAGCCACAGCAAAACCACCCTCCTGACCAGGATACCACACCTGCAGGATGGCATCGCATGATGCTGTTTCGGGTTGGAAAGCGATGGCAGAACCAGAACAGTTTACGAAGATGACTGTCTTGCCAGCGTCTTTCAGCGCCTTCAGGAAATCGCGCTGAACCTTTGGCAGTTCGATGTGGGTACGGTCACCACCCTTGAAGCCATCGATTTCCACAGGCATTTCCTCACCTTCGAGGGCTGCAGCGATGCCACCTACGAAGACCACCTTGTCAATGCCCTTCAATTGCTCAATCACCTTTGCATAGTCAATGGGCAGTTCCTTCGCCACATTGATTTTCATATTGGCACCCCATGTCTTCACATGCTTGAAACGTACTTCAATCTTATATGACTTGCCCGCCTCCGCTTGAATGGCTGTACGGGTGGGAGTGGTGCGCCATGTGTGCTGTCTCACCTTGCGCTGTCCGTCAACATAGACTTCGAAATCGCTGATAGACTCCACATTCACCACATATTCACCTGCCTCCTTAGGCGTGAACACCGTCTCATACTTGGCAGAGAAATCCTCCAAATTCACGCCAGGAGCGAAGTTGTGCATACCAGCAGTGGTCACTGCCAATGGAGTCGTGTAATATTCAGTGGTCACAGGCTTGCCCGACATCTCTGTGTTGTTCCAGAACGTGCCCTTCAAACCCTTCTTCCCATCCATCTGGCAATTGGTCGCCATAAGGCAATCCATCACCTTATCGTAAGTGCGGTCACAACCAGCCATATACAACAAGTTCTTCTGCTTGGTCTTGATGCCGTCGAGAATGGTCACCGTGCGGTTAGGCGTACCATTGTAGTTACCCCACATGAGAGGTTCATCGTCGGCATTAGGACCTATCACGGCAATCTTCTCCTTGTTCTTCTGCAGAGGAAGCACATTGCCCTTGTTTTGCAGGAGCACCAATGTCTGACGCGCCATGTCAAGCGAAATCTGACGATGTTCCTTGGAATCCATGGCAGAATAAGGAATCTTTGACCATTCCACCAGCGATGGGTCGTCCATCTCACCCAAGTCGAAACGTCCTTCCAGCAGGCGAATCACATGCTTGTCCACCTCTGCCTCGGTGATGAAACCACGCTTCACAGCCTCAGGGATGCTTCTGTAGGCATAGCCATAACCACATTCCACATCTGTGCCTGCCACAGTAGCCTTTGCCGATGCGTGGGTAGCATCAGAAGATGTCTTGTGAGATTCGTAGAAGTCGCTGATGGCACCGCAATCGCTCACCACCAGATACTGGAAGCCCCATTCATCGCGCAGAATCTGCTGCAACAGACGGGTGCTGCCGCAACATGGATCATCGTCAAGACGCTGATAGGCACACATCACCTCCCTCACCTTCGCATCCTGCACCAAAGTCTTGAAGGCTGGCATGTAGGTTTCCCACATATCGCGTGGCGACACGTCTGCCAAGTTGGCAGTATGACGGGTGTATTCGGGACCACTATGAACGGCATAATGCTTGGCACATGCCCACAATTTCCTGTACTTTGCCGTTTCAGGACCCTGCAAACCCTTCACCACTTGTGTGCCCATCACACTGGTCAGATAAGGGTCTTCACCATAAGTTTCCTGACCACGCCCCCATCGAGGGTCA
>JAEEGJ010015298.1_pt1 | contig 17940 bp, 17 predicted proteins | sample 8958761 | NCBI WGS metagenome assembly JAEEGJ01 (sample SAMN16246546, study PRJNA631951) | gut metagenome | biome: gut microbiome; feature: rumen; material: RS-attached | host: Bos | place: Iran: Karaj | collected 2018-10
TTCGGCGGCAAGAAGCGTTGCGTGTCTTAAGATCTCTTCGGGCTTGAACCACGTCTCAAAGGTCCCCAAAGTGTCAGATCCCATGATCCAATAATACTCATGGGGACCTTCGGCCTTTTTCTTCTTAACGCCCTGATCTGTCAGGAATTCGGTCATGAAATCGGGATCCGTCATGATCTCAAGCGTCATGAACGTATAGCTGACTCCCTTTATGCCGAATTCAACGTCGCTTACATAGACGCCCTTCAACTCTTTCTTCTCCGCAAGTGAGTCAAACACGGCTTTGGTCATGTAATAACGGTACGGCGCGGGAAGCGTCATAGAATTAAGTTTGAAGGAATTCCTTACGGTCGGGACAACGATCGCGCAGTCAACAAAACCAGAAGCCAGGGCATCCCTGACAAGCGCGATATGGCCGTTATGAATCGGATCGAACGATCCGCCGTAGATGCCTATTCTCATTTATTGCCCAATGTACGTCCGATGTCGTGTCTGAAATGCATGTCCTGGAATGAGATCTTTGCAACGCCCTCATAAGCGGAATCGATAGCCTCGTCAGGAGTCTTGCCTTCGCCGTATACGCAGAGAACGCGTCCGCCGCTGGTTACGAGCTTGCCGTCATCATTGATCTTGGTGCCTGCCTGGAATACGATGTGTCCGCACTCCTTGATGCCCGTAATCTCATAGCCCTTCTTATAGCTCAAAGGATATCCGCCGGAAGCCATTACGACTACGCATGAGCAGCAATCCTTCCACTTGATGTCGATCTTATCGAGATTGCCGTCAATGCAGGCATCGATGATATCCATGAAGTCCGTCTCGAGTCTGGGCAGAATAGCCTGTGCCTCAGGATCGCCGAATCTGCAGTTGTACTCGACGACCTTGGGTCCTTCGGGTGTAAGCATGAGACCGAAATAGATAACGCCCTTGAAAGGTCTGCCTTCAGCAATAAGAGCCTTCATGGTAGGCTCGACGATCTCGTCGTAGATCCTCTTGTTGTCTTCTTCGGTCAGATCGGCACCGGGTGTAACTGCGCCCATTCCTCCGGTGTTGAGGCCTTCGTCGTGGTCGTTAGCTCTCTTGTGGTCACGCGAAGAGATCATTGGAACAACGGTCTTGCCGTCAGCAAATGCCAGAAGCGTCATCTCGGGGCCCGTCATGAACTCTTCTATTACGACCGTGTTGCCTGCAGAACCGAACTTGTGGTCTGACATCATCTCATGGACTGCAGTCTTGGCCTCATCGATCGTCTGGGCAATGATAACGCCCTTTCCGAGAGCAAGTCCGTCAGCCTTGATTACGATCGGAGCCTTCTGTTGATCGAGGTATTCGATTGCCTTTGCCTCATCATCGAAAAGCTCATATTTCGCGGTCGGGATGTTGTATTTCTTCATGAGGCCCTTTGAGAAAGCCTTGGAGCCTTCGATGATCGCCGCGTTCTTATTGGGACCGAACGCGCGCAGGCCAGCCTTCTGCATCTCATCGACCATGCCGAGAACGAGCGGATCGTCAGGTGCTACGAAAACGAGGTCAAACTTCTCTTCCTTCGCATACGCGACCATGTTCTCGACGTCGGTAGCGCCTATATTCTTGCAAGTCGCAATCTCGGCGATACCGCCGTTACCGGGAGCACAATAAAGATCCGTAACCTTGGGACTCTTCTTAAGAGCCGTGCAGATCGCATGTTCTCTTCCGCCGCCGCCGACAACCAATACCTTCATAACAGATCCTCCGATAAGTTGGATTAATAACAAAAATGCGCACGGATATCCGTGCTATAAAATCATATCACAAAACAAGGATATTATTCGGACTTAAAGCACGATTTCCATGCCGTATTTAAGGACTTTGAAACCCATCGCCTCATAGAAGGCTTTTGCGCTGTCATTGCCTTCCCAGACATTGAGCGTCATGTCATAACAGCCGTTCTTTTTGGCAAATTCCTTAACGTGCTCAAAGATTACAGTTCCGACATGCTTGCCGCGCGCCTTCTCATCAACACAGATATCGTCAAGGTAAAGAGTTTTCACAGGCTGGAGCGAATGACCGTGCTTCTTTTCGAAGACAGAAAAGCAATAGCCGAGGAGTTCATCGGAGTTTTCATCCTCATAGCAAACGAAAACCGGAGTCTCATCGTCCTTAATTATGATCCTGATCTCCTCATCCGTGTACTTTCTTTTGCCGTGCACGAAAAGATCAGGCCTAATGTCCGCGTGGACATTATTGACCTGATACAAGAGTCTTGCTATTTCGGGAACATCCTTGGTAACGGCGCGTCTTACGAACATCTGTTACTTCAGATAGTGCATCCACTTTGCTCCGGGAATGCCTGCGATGAGGTGCTCGATATCCTTGTGGGCGATCGAATTCACGATGACCGCACCGTCAAGATGTACGGTGTCGTATTCGGAGAAAGCCGTAACGGGGATCTCGGGAGCTCTGACGACGATCGAAGCCTTGACATCGTCATAAGCTTCGACTGCCTGTCCCTTGTCCTCCCATAGCCTTGAATCAGGCATCTCATCGCCTGCAGCAGCCTCGATAATGTCGCCGCATACTGCGGAAGCCGTAGGAATGGCGCCTGCGCCCTGGCCATAGAACAAAGACTCTCCCAAAGCGTTGCCCTCGACCATTATCGCGTTGAAAACGCCTTCAACGGAAGCTATAAGGCTTTCCTTGGAAACATATGCAGGAGCAACGTAAGCGGAAGGCTTGTCCCCCTTGTTCTCGAAAAGCGCAATGAGCTTTAACTCACATCCGATCTTGGAAGCAAACTCGATGTCATCCGTCGTGATCTCTGTAATGCCCTGTGCATTGATCGTTGAAGGTGCAACATATGTGCCGTCCAATGCGATCGTGGAAAGGATGGAAAGCTTTCTCTGTGCATCGATGCCTTCGAGATCTGCTGCAGGATTAGCTTCTGCATAGCCGTTCTGCTTAGCCTGGGCTACCGCTTCCTCAAGGCTTATGCCGTTCACCTTCATCTGCGTAAGGATGTAGTTCGTAGTACCGTTAACGATGCCCGCGATACGGACTACCTTGTTAGCGGCAAGGCATCTGTACAAGGGCCTGATTATCGGGATTCCGCCGCCGACGGCAGCTTCAAACAGATACTGGCATCCGTTTTCCTTTGCGATCTTGAGGAGCTCAACGCCGTGCGTAGAAACGAGCTCCTTATTGGAGGTGACTACGGATATTCCCGCAGAAAGCGCTTTCTTCGTATATTCGTAAGCGATCTTCGCGCCTCCGATCGTCTCTACGGCAATCTTGATGTCCTTGTCGCCGAAGACTTCGTCAGCATTATGCGTTACCCTGTCAGCGAAAGGGCTGTCGGGGAAATCCCTAAGATCAAGGATACGCTTGACATAGATCTCTGTTCCGGTGCGCTGGGCGATCTGTTCCTTGTTCATCTCGAGAACCTGCGCGGTTCCCGCTCCCACTACACCGAATCCGAGAATAGCTATATCCGTTCTCATATATGTACCTCCGTTTATTCCCTGCTTAATATCTCGCACTTTCTTACGCCTGCGAGCTTGGCGATATCCTTCATGATGTCATCTACCGTTCCGAACATCGACACGGTCTCGATCGAGATAGAGATGTCCGCAAGTCCGTTGATCGGGATGTTCTGGTTTATCGTAAGGATATTTGCGTGTGAATCTGCAATTATGGTGATTATAGACGACAAGATGCCCTGGAAGTTCTCGACTGTGATAAGAAGTGTTACCTTCTTGCCCGAAGTCGCCTCATAGAAAGGCATTACGGAATCCTTATACTTGTAGTATGCGCTTCTGGAAAGGCCGGTCTTTCTGACAGCCTCGTTGACCGACACGGATTCACCCGTGTTAAGGCGCTGCTTGACTTCCATAACCTTTATGAAAACCTCAGGAAGCACTCTTCTGTCGACCAAGTAATACTCGGGAATGTCCTGTTCCATAATAACCTCACCCTCCGCAGGCCGTCCGTCTCACGCGGACACTTGTGCGTGCCCGACAATATTAGCATGATATTGCTTTCTTTTCAATAAAAGTATTAGTTTTCCTTGGAAAGCTGCTCGACCATCTTCCTCAAAGCCCTTCCCCTGTGGCTTATCGAGTTCTTCTGCTCGGGCGGCATCTGGGCCGTGGTCATGCCGAATTCAGGCACGTAAAAGATTGGATCGTATCCGAAGCCGTTTTCGCCCTTGGGTTCTTCGTGAAGAACGCCCTCGACCTCGCCCCTTACCGTAAAACTGGAACCGTCAGGTCTTACTACGGCAATAGCGCAGACGAAGCGCGCTGTCCTCTTTTCCTCGGGAACGTCTTTAAGCATCGAGAAGATCTTGGCAAACTTCTCGGGGTATGTTGAGTTCTCTCCGCAGAAACGCGCGGAATATATCCCCGGAGCGCCGTCCAAAGCATCGATGCAGATGCCCGAATCGTCAGCCATGACGTAATCTGTTCCGTCAGTCAGCGCATGTACTGCATTGGCCTTGATAAGAGCGTTTTCTTCAAAGGTCTTGCCGTCCTCGATTATGTCGGGACAAAACCCCGCTTCCTTCATCGAAACGGCCTTGTATCCTGTCCCCTCGAGGATCTCGTCGATCTCCCTGACCTTGTCTTCATTTGAAGTTGCGATAACTAATCTCATATAAGCCTCCATGCTTTCGGATACATATTCTTTACCTGCGTGCCGTCGATCTTGCCCAGTCCGAGCGGAGCGGCTCCGGCGCCAACCACAACGATCCCCTTTGAGGTCACGTTATCTTCAGGAGTCACCTGAATGGTCTCGCCTTTCAGATATCTCTCAAGTCTCGGATCGTCCAGACCGAGAGGCAGGAAACGCTCAGGCTTGATAATGTCTTTCGAAAGAACCAGCGCGATGCTGTTTGACGGATCGAAAACGCTCTTTCCTGAAGAAGTCATCCTGGAATCTCCGATATAAAGCCCCGTCTTGCATACTTTCAGGCCCCTGAACAGATCCTCGTCAAAATCTATCAGGAAAACGCCGCCTGCATGATTAGTAAACGGTATCCGGGTAAGCTTTTCAAAGCCTTCGTCTGTCAGGATCTCCGAAAGAAATTCCCTTGCCAGCTCAAAGCCCCTTCTTTCAGATGCCTTCAAAGGCTTCTTGGAACGGACGAACCCCGGGAGCGGCTTTCTTTCTGCGTTTTCACCGCCTTTTACGAGATGCGCGCAGAAATGTCCGTCGCCTCTGTTAAGGTGCGGCCAGATCCTCATCGTGCCGTCTGGATTATGTGTGATCCCCTTGATCTCGGGATGCGGAACTATGCGGTAAGACGGATGCGCCTTCATGAATGAGCTGATCATGAGCTCGTCTTCTTCCTCACAGAAGGTGCATGTGGAATATACGATCTCGCCGCCCGCGCGGAGACATATGTCGGCTGCTTCAAGGATCGACTTCTGTACCGGGACGATCGATGATGGACCGTATTTTTCATAGCTGGCGCATGCCGAGCGGTCGCGCCTGAACATACCCTCGCCCGAACAGGGCGCGTCTATCAGGATCTTGTCAAAGAATCCGGGAAGCCTTTTGGCTATGTTATCGGGATTCTCATTGAGTATTACAGAATTCGTGATGCCCGATCTTTCAATGTTGCGGAGAAGCGCTTTGGATCTTTCGTAGTTGATCTCGTTCGCGACCAGAAGGCCCTCGCCGCTAAGGTCTTCGCCAAGACGGCAGGCCTTTCCACCCGGAGCGGCGCACATGTCGAGGACTATCTCGCCGGGCTTTGCCGACAACACCTGCGCAGGAAGCATCGCAGACGGTTCCTGAGGATAAAAAACTCCCGCATGATAAAGCGGATTACGTCCTGTCTTCCTCGTGTCGTCCGTATCCTCGCTCAGATAATATCCGCCGTCGCACCATAAGACGGGATCCGCCTTTTCAAATGCCGGATCGATGTGCCTTAAGAGGTCTTCATGTCCTGACGGGACGGTCTTCGTGCGGGACAGCCTTACGCCGTGCAGCGGAACCTTGTCAAAGCTTTCGTAAAAGCCCTCCGAAGGCATTTCCGGGTGCGCTGCGAAAAAGGCATCAGTCTCAGCTATGAACTTTTCGGGCAGCTTCATAGATTGAGGAACTCCGCTGTGCTGTATGCCAGACGCTTGATGACATCCGTATTGAAAGGAGTTTCGAGTCCCGCTCCCTTGAGCAGAGACAGGAACGTGTCACTTCCGCCCAAAGAACAGAGGTCGTTGTACTTCTGAAGAGCCGACTTCATGTCGATCCTGGACTCGTCCCAAAGCTCGAGTGCGCAGATCTGCGACAGGCAGTAATCGATGTAGTAGAACGGCGTCGTGAAGATGTGATCCTTCTTCATCCAGGCACCGCCCATAGCGTGGAAAGGCGTCTGAGAAGGATCGTAATTGATGTAAGGCTGGTATCTTTCCTCGAGTTCCTTCCAGACCGCGTGACGCTCATCGGGAGTAAGCTCCGGCTTGTCATATACAACGTGCTGGAACTCATCGACCATGCATCCGTAAGGCAGGAACAACAATCCGTCCGTCATGTGAAGCTCGGAATACTGTTCTGCGCTCTTTCCGTAGAAGATATCCATATAAGGATAAGACATGTATTCCATCGCGGTCGAATGGATCTCGCAGGTTTCAAGCGTAGGCGAAAGGCACTCGACGAAAGGCGTGGATTCAGCACTCTGGAGTGCGGCGTATGCGTGTCCGCCCTCATGGACGACCGTCGCGACGTCGTCATAAGTGCCGTTGCCGTTCATGAAAACAAACGGAATGCAGTAATCTTCAAGATACATGCAGTAGCCGCCCGTTGATTTGTTAGGGCGTGAGAGCATGTCGGTAAAGCCGTGTGAAGAAAGAACGTCAAAGAAACTCGGGCTCATTCCGAACATCTTTCTGAAGAACTCGCCTGTAGCCTCCTCATAGCGTTCCTTGCTGACCTTAGGCGTAGGATTGCCGCCTTTGAAAAGGCACGGAAGATCGTAGAACATCAGCTCGCCGACTCCGAGCCTCTCCCTTTGGAGATTCCTGATCTGCTTCGTAAGCGGGACTATGTACTTGAGGATGTTCTCCCTGAAAGCTTCAACGTCCTTGCGCGTATAGTCGTAGCGCTCCATGCGCTTGTAGCCGAGTTCCGTAAAAGTGTTGTACCCGAGTTTGCGCGCAGCCTCAGTCCTGACTTTGACAAGATCGTCAAATATCCTGTCATAGGTCTCGCGGCGGCCCTGGTAGTAAACATCAAGCGCCGTGTGCGCTTCTTTTCTGACGTTCCTGTCAGTAGATGCGAGATAAGGCACGAGAAGGCTTAAGTTCAGCGTCTTTTTGCCGAATGTGATCTCAGCCTCCGACTGGAGCTGCGAATACTCGTTTTCGAGTGAAGCTTCCTTAGCCAGTTCGTCCAGTATCTCAGGTGAAACGATCTCCTTCTGGTTCTTTGCCTTGCGGAAGATCATCTCGCCGTATTTTTCCCTTAACTGATCTGCGACCGGGCAGTTCAGAAGTCCTGTCATAAAGGCTGACGCGAGCTCTTCCACCCTTCCCGAGGCTTCCTCAAAGAATTCGATCTCGTTACAGTAAAACTCGTCTGAAGTATCGATGTCATGCAGTATCTGGCAAAGCGCATACGAAGTGTCAAAAGAGCTTATCGCTGTCTCGTACTCTCCGATCGCTTCATCAGCGGCCTCAACGGTCTTGGCCGTCATGAGCCTGAGCCTGACGCCTCTGACAAGTTCGGTGAACTTGCCGATATCAGGCCTTACGTACTTAACGTCTTTAAAATCGGGCACTCCGCCCATCTGCTCGTCGGACATGTTACATCTTCTCCACTACGCCGATACCGAGGAGTCCAAGGCCTGACTTTATGACGTCGCATACGGCGTCGCAGAGCGCAAGCCTTGCGGTCTTGAGTTCTTCAGTCTCAGCATTCAGGATCCTGGAATTGTTGTAGAACCTGTTGAAATTCCTTGCGATAAGAGCGATCTGGCGTGCGATCACGAAAGGCTCATAGCTTTCCGCAGCCCTTTCGACGGAACCCGTGAAATCAGCAAGGCTCCTGATGACCGCGTATTCCTCATCGCCCGTCAGGCACTCGAGTGAAGCACCCTCGGAAGGCGCGGCACCAAGGCCTTCAGCCTTTCTCAGGATCGAACGCGTACGTGCATATGTGTAGATGAGGTAAGGCGCTGTATCGCCCTCAAAATCGAGCATGTCATCCCAGTCAAAGAGAATGTCCTTCTCGCGTCCTGCCTTGAGGTAGGTGTACTTGACCGCGCCGATTCCGACGACTTCGGAGATCCTTGCGATATCTTCCTCGGTCATGTCTCCGCCTCTCTCCCGGGCGTTCTTCCTGATTATCTCGGCAGTCTTTTCAACAGTCCTTTCAAGGAGCTCATCGAGCTTGATGATGTTGCCTTCACGCGTGGAGAAAGCGCTTCCGTCCTTGAACTTGAGGAGTCCGAATCCTACATGGATGCAGTTGTCTGCCCAGTCAAATCCCGCCTTCTTCAGAACGCCGAAGACCTGTCTGAAGTGAAGCTGCTGGGGAAGTCCTACAACGTAGATGTTCCTGTAGAAATCGAATTCATCGTGCCTGTAGATGGCCGCTGCAAGGTCTCTTGAAGCGTAGATGGTAGTTCCGTCGCTCTTAAGGATCATGCACGGAGGCATTCCCTCATCCTCGAACTTGACTACCTGGGCGCCTTCGCTCTCCTCGAGGAGTCCCTTTTCCCTGAGAAGGTCAACGACTGCAGGGATCCTTGAAGAATAGAAGGATTCACCGTTATAGTTGTCGAACTTTACTCCGAGCCTGTTATAGGTCTTCTCAAAGACTTCAAGGCTCAAGTCTCTGAACATCTTCCAGAGAGCAACCTCTTCTTCGCTTCCTTCCTCGAGTTTTCTGAAGTTGTCCCTTGCGGTATCCTCGAGTGTCGGATCGTTCTTGGCTTCCTGGTGGAACTTGACGTATATCCTGGTAAGTTCCTCGATAGCATCGGTCTCCATGGCCTTTTCATCGCCCCAGAGCCTCCAGGCCGTGATAAGCTTGCCGAACTGCGTTCCGTAGTCGCCAAGGTGGTTGAACCTGATGACGTTATATCCGAGCTTTGAATAGATATTCGAAATGGAATCTCCGAGGATCGTCGTAAATGCATGGCCTACATGGAAAGGCTTTGCGATATTGGGCGATGAGAACTCTACAATGACATTCTTACCTTCGCCGGCCTTGGATGAACCAAAGGAATCTCCCTTGGTCCTGATCTCGGTAATGAGTTCTTTTGCAAGGACCTTGCGGTCGAGCTTGAAATTCAGATAAGGACCGACGGCTGCGGCCTTGAGCTCCTCTTCAGCTCCCGCGGTGATTTCCGGGTTGCCGGCAAGATCCTGCGCAATGAGCGGAGGCGCTTTGCGGAGCGTCTTGGCAAGCGTAAAGCACGGGAATGCGAAATCTCCCATATCGAGCCTGGGCGGGATCTCGATGAGCTCGTAGACCTTTTCCTTCTCAAGCCCCGTAATCCCCGAAATATTACCGGCAATCAGTTCCTTGTAGTCCATAAGAAACACCAATCCTGTTTATTATTTATTTAATGACACAACATCATATCACAATTTTGCCGTTTTGGGCATTATGGAGTATACTTAACGGACTCGATAAACGAACAAGTAAGGTCAATTATCTGATGGATTTATTATATAGGGTCGCGGGAGGCAGTGTTTCCGCGTTCATCGTAACTTTTCTGCTGCTCAAGTTCCTGCCGGGCGAAAAGGTCCTTATGGGCCATGACCGCGGACGTAAGTTTGCGCAGGGCTCAGCTGTAAACATCGGCAAGCCGACAGGCGTCGGTTTCTATTTCACATTAGTCTTCGCTGTAGCATCAGGCATCTGCTGCTACTTTACCCCCGGCCTTGTCTGCGGCCTGACCGCACTCGTCGCCTCAATGATGACGGGTTTTCTCGATGACAGGTCTAAAGATCCCTGGGATGAATACCTCAAAGGCTTCCTCGACTTCGTAATGTCGGTTCTCGGCGCAGTCGTCTGTGTTTGGTTCTACGGCAGCAACGTGATCATCGGCGTAACAGGCGGAAGATATCACCTCAACCCGGTCCTCTTCGCCACACTCGCAGTAATGCTCTTCGTCGTATCCATCAATGCAACGAACGCAACGGACGGGATCGACGGCCTTTCAGGCTCACTTTCGATCCTCAGCATCGCAACTCTCTTCACCATCAGTTTCATCAACAGACCGGCATCCGAATCCGACAGGAACGGACTCATCATGGGCGCCATCATGATCTGCGTCCTCCTCGCCTACCTGATATTCAACTTCAATCCCAGCAAGATGATGATGGGCGATGCAGGCTCCCGTGCCCTGGGTTTCTTTATCGCCTTTTACGCGATCTACCTCAGGATTCCTTTTGCTTACCTGATCGTCGGTCTCCCCTTCCTTTGCGACGGCGGCATCTCGATCTTCAAGATCACTGTCGGAAGACTCACCAAGAAAAAGATCATCCCGTTCAAGAACATCACTACGCCCCTTCATGACGAGCTCCGCAAGAACCGCGGCTTCAACGTCAAGAAGGTCTGGGCAACGCTCGTCATTGCAGCATTGGTTATCGATCTCATTTATATCGGGATCACGCTGATAGTTCACGCTGTAAGGTAAGCAACTATTTGTACTACCGTATAAATCAGCAATCTCGAAAATCTTACGGTAATAATCCTTCAAATTTTGGCTCATTATTCAAACAACTACCGTAAAGAAAACCATTTTTAAAATTTATACGGTAGTTTTTCTTCAATAATCAGCTCCATGAACAATTAATTACCGTATAAATACGGCTTATTCGATTTTATACGGTAGTTTTTCATTATCGAACCTGAAATCCATGAAAAAACTACCGTAAAGATCACGGTTTCACAGATTTATACGGTAGCAGGAATTTATATTTTCTTGATTAGCTCTTCAAGCGCCGCACCGATGGCCTCTTCATAAGAAGGATGCGGGCGGACTGAAAGCAGACACTGTGAAGCTGTCAGGCGGTTGGCAATTGCCAGAGCGATCTCGCCGATCATGTCTGAAGCGTTGGCGCACATGAGCTGGCAGCCTATCAGAACTCCGCTTTCCCTTTCGGCGACGAGTTTGACAAAGCCCCTCTCTTCTCTTGTGATCACGGATCTGGAGTTGGCGGAAGTCAAAGCCTTTGCGGTCACAAAGTCAATGCCGGCTTCCTTTGCCCCGGTATCGGTAATTCCTATACAGGCGATCTCGGGCGAGCAGTAAACGCATGCAGGAATGACTTTCATGTCATGAACGGCTTTCTTTCCGGCGAGAACCATAGCAATGTTCTCACCTTCAGCAGCAGCCTTATGCGCAAGCTGGATACCGTTCGTGATGTCACCCGCGGCATATATGTGTTCTATTGAAGTTCTGCCGTTCTCGTCAGTTACTATGCGTCCGTCAGCGGTCTCAAGCTTTTCGGTCAGGCCTTCGGGAATTACCGCGCGGCGTCCCGTTGCAATAAGGACTTTGTCCGCACACAAGGTCTGTTCAGCGCCGCCAGCCGTAAAAGTCACTTCAGCGCCGTTTCCTGTCTTAACGATCCTGTTTACAAGCGCGCCTGAGAATATCTCAGCTCCTCGGTTCTTTAAGATCATCTGAAGATTTCTGGAAACGTCCTTATCCATGTTGGAAAGGATCCTTGGAAGCGCCTCGATTATGGTAACCTTGCGGCCGAGGTCGGTGTAGAGCGATGCAAATTCACATCCGATGACTCCTCCGCCTATTATTATCAAACTCTCAGGGAGTTCTTTGCCCTCAAGAATGTCATTGCTGGTAATGACAACGTCAGAATCAATGCCTTCAACAGGCGGAAGCGCTGGCTTTGTGCCCGTAGCGAGCAGGACGTCTTTCGCCTTGTAAACATTCCCTCCGATATCAACTTCAACATTTCCGTCAAAGCTGACGACCTTTGCCAAACCATAAATGACCTCAACGCCTGACGTCTTCACAGACTGTTCAAGGCCTGAAACCAGTGTATTTACTGTCTCATCACGGTATGAGAAAAGCTTATCTTCATTGATCGAAGCGGATGCATCGACTCCGAATTCAGAAGCCGCTCTGAACTGCCTGATAAGTCCCGATGAATGGAGCATTGCCTTTGTGGGAATGCATCCGCGGTTAAGGCAGGTTCCGCCCAGAGTGTTTCCGCACTCTGCGAGCAGCGTTGAAAGTCCCAGCTTTGAAGCCGTCATTGCAGCCGAATAACCGGCGGGACCTCCGCCTATAACGATCAGGTCAAAAATCTTATCCGTGGTTTCCATAGCTCTTAATTATATACTAAAAAGCCATTCTTGCGAGGAAAGCCTTTCCCTTGCTTCCTCTGCCATAGCCGTATCGGCGGCTTCTTCCCCTGCACGGTCCGCTTCGCCGTAACGCTTTTCAAATGCTTTGATGACCGATTCCCTGACGGCACCGATCTCCAATCCGAGGTTACAGACCCTCGCCTTCACGCTCTTAACGCCGTGCCTTTCGAGCTTGGCCGCAGGAGGCGTAAGATAACGCACCATCTTATCTATGTCACATGAACAAAGGATAGTGCCGTGGTGAAAGCAGGGCGAATCTTCATCTGGGCCTGACTGATAGAACGCGCTCCCGGAAAATTTCGCACCTGTCGAAGCAACTCCGAGGTCATTGTTTCCGGTTCTGCAGGTATCAATTCCAAACGCTTTCACGGCCTCCGATATTATCGAGAAATTCTCATCGACCGACAGAAGTCCCCGCGGCGCAATGAAGGTGAAATTCAGATTGCCAAGATCGTGATAGACTGCGCCGCCGCCCGAGATCCTTTTGGCAAGCGTGACGCCGTCTTCTTCCATACCGGAAAGATCACATTCAGCTTGAGCATCCTGATGGCGTCCTATTACGACAGTATTGTCATTCTGCCACAGATATAAGATCCTGCGGCCGCAGGACGTCTTCAAAAGGGTCTCTTCTATTGCGAGATTAAGATAAGGATCGACAGATGAACCGGTTACGATAAGCGGCTTCATTACTTGAGCGTCTTTACGTACTCGTCGTATTCTTCAGCAGATAAAAGCTCGCCTTTGGCGGTGATCTCGCCGATCACGGCAAACCATGCGCCATATGGATCGGAATTGATGAGCGTCGGATTATCCATAACTTCCTCATTGACCGAGATGACCTTTCCCGATACGGGCGAATAAACGTCTGAAACGGTCTTGATGCTCTCAACGTCGCAGAACGGTGTATCTGCCGTGACTTCGTCGCCTTCCTCAGGAAGGTTTGCAAAAACGAGATTGCCCAGTTCCTTCTGAGCATAATCGCTTATGCCTACAACGCAAGTGCCGTCATCTTTGAATATAGCCCACTCATGCTGCCTGGAATACAGGCGGTCATTCTTTTCGCTCATATGAAAACTCCTTAATCCGCCATATGCGGCAAGTCAAGTATACACTAATTTGCCGCGATAATCGCAGCACCTATTGCCGAAAGATATGCCGAATGCTCCGGTATGGTGACCGGAATGCCGAAAACGGATGAAGCATATATCTCTATTCCCGGAATCTGTGAAAGTCCGCCGGTAAACAAAAGACGGTCACATCTGACTTTCCCCAGCAAAGCTTTAGACTGTACCAGGACCTGCCAGATGACACCCTTCATTATCTCTTCGGGCTGTGCGTTATCCGCAATAAGCTCAGTGATCTCAGACTGCGCAAACACTGCACAGGTCGATGAAAGCTTAACGGAAGGCTGCTCCGATCCTAAAAGCGAGATGTCGCGGAACTCCGTCTGGAGCAGATTTGTCGTATTTGCAACGAACATGCCGCAGCCTGCGGCGCACTTGTCGTTTACGAAGAACTCCTTGAGCTTTCCGTTCCCGCAGACGATTATCTTCGTATCCTGTCCTCCGATATCAAGAACGATGTTATAGTCAGGAGCGGTCATTCCCGCGCCTGCCGCTAACGCGACAAGCTCAGATACGGTCTTGCCCGAGCCTGCGTTATTCTTGCCGTATCCGCAGCTGACAATGGGAGCTCCGGGATAAAGCGAACTCAGTTCGGCAGTTTTCTTCTCAAAGTATTCCTTCTGCCTGATAGGAGTCTTCTCAGAATCGAGCATGACAATGTCACTGCCGTCAAGAACGCAGTATTTGGTGTAGGTTGAACCGATGTCTATTCCGATCGAAATCAACTGATTGTCTCCTTCAAGATTGCCATTAGCTTGCCTGCGCGCTCAACGTCAAGGTACTCGCGGTCGATCATGTCGACCTCGAGTTCAGCCTGCGGAATGCCTACGTTCTTTGCAGATACATAGTCGCACTTGCAGCTCTTGTTCCTGCAGGTAACTGCGCACTTCGCGCCCGAAGCCTCAATAAGGGCTGAAAGCCTGTCGGTCTTTGTCTTCTGCGAAAGATTAAGGAACGTGTTGTTATAAGCGGAGAAAAGCTTGTCCCAGACGGAATCACCCTCATAATCGAGGTTCCACCATGTGATGTAGTTGGAACCGCATACGCGGAATCCGTCCATGACCTCCGTCAGGTATCTGTCCTTGTGATACCAGAGCGGATAGCCGATCCAGAACAGCGGAGTAAGCGACTTGTCGCATTCGGGATAGGTCTCCATCTCGTCAGCCATCAGGTTGTAGATAAGCGCAGTCTCTTCCTTGCAGCGCGCCGTGATAAGGAAGTTTATGTTGTCGAAAAGAAGCGTCGGCGGCACTTCCCTGTCCTTAAGGCATGCGCATACGCGCTTCCATGCAGCAACGGATGCGATACTGTTTTCCACCCTTTTTGCGAGTTCATTCTCATCGAGCTTGTTGCCGCTCAACTCTTCCATCTTCACGACGAACTCTTTATGCTGCTTTTCAACATAAGCCCTCGCGATGGGGTCTTCCGTGAACTCGCCCGGATAATCCAGAACGATGAGCGGAACATTATATCTCTTGGCTAAGATATTCCACCAACCCGGAAGCGTATTGCACTGGTTGTTCGTAGCGATGAGCACATCCGGCTTGGGAGGCACGCCTCTGGGGCCCTTTCCTGTCTCAACGCATCCTTCGAAGCAGCATGAATAAGAGCAGCAGTCGCAGGAAAGGAACTGTCTTGAGCTCTCTTCGAGCAAAGGCTGTTCAAGTCCGCTCGCTGCAATAACTGCCGCATAGCTCTCAGGATAGATATATTCAATATCAAGGGCGTCAAGGATCTCGATCGGAGTAAACGAAGTCACCCAGGCAACCTTCTGTGAAGGCTCCCTACCCTTGGCGTATTTTGAAAAATCTTTATAGTAGCTGCGCATTGCTCCCGCTACATGTACAAGATATGAATCAGGCATCTTTACTCCTTAGATCAGATAATGTCGGCGAAAGCCTCGAGTGCGGAAGCTTTGCCGTTTCCGTCAGTCGAATCCGTCATCTGCACCTGAAGGGCCGGGATACCCTGCTCATCAAGTACTTTCTTATATACCGAGAACAGATAATCGTAAGGCTCGCAGTATTTCTGCGTCGCGAAGATGACTCCCCTGCAGCCCTTACTGCGGATCTCTTCAAGATCGCTCTTGATCGTCTCATCGAAAAGATCCTGCGTCGGAGACGGCCTTGTGCAAAGGATCTCGGACGCTATCTTCTTATAGATGTCAGTCTCAGAAGAAACAGCTCCTGCGCGTGATGCAAGTCTGCCTGACTCAGGCATATTGTCCGCGACCACCTTAAGGCCTGCCTTCTCAAAGGCATCAGCCAATCCGGTTCCTGCGAGGAAAGAACCGATAAGGAAAACGGGTTTGCCGTCATCGCCTTTGCTTATGCGGCTCTCATCGAACTCATAAGGCGCATTTAATGATGCATGAACCTCACGGATGTATGAGGCGTAAGAAAGTTCCTTAAGCTTGCCGTAAGCTGCCGCGATCTTTTCGTTACGCGCCGTAATGACAGCGTCGCGGGCCTTGATGTCTTCTTCGCTGATCGAAACTCCGTAATGCTGCTCGATCTTAGTCTTATAGTCCTTCAGGATATCTGCAAAATAAGCAACGGACTCGGCATTCCTGACCGCAGGAACAGGTATTGAATAAATGAACTTGCCCGTATCGTCTATATAACTTCCGATAGAACGGCTGGAATCACAGCTTTTCGGGAACACAGCACCGTCGATGGAACCGTCTTCCCTGACCTGTGAGATGAAATCTGATGCATACCCGCAGTAATGCGACAGCCTCCCGCTGCCGTCAAATCCGGTAAACCTCACCGTATCGCATATCTGTTCCGGCACGAAACCGGACATTGAAAGTATCTTCATTTCCTAAAGTTCCTTGGTTTTTCAATGTGAACATTATAGAAAACCTTCTAATTTAGTTCAATGCTGAATCAAGGCAGAAAAAGGGCTGACTCCCGAAGGAACCAGCCCTGATCTTAATCTCTCAACAAGAGAAGTTGCTTTGCAAGCGATTTCCGAGAGCGAGCGCTTATCCGAGCGATTTCCGCACAAGCGAAGCGCGGAGGACCTTAGCGAGGATAAACGCTTGCTCGAATTCAGTAATTTTCTGCGTTTACTTCGAAATAGCTCTTGGGATGAGCGCATACAGGGCACATCTCGGGAGCCTTTGTGCCGACTACGATATGACCGCAGTTCCTGCACTCCCAGACCTTGACCTCGCTCTTAGCGAAGACTTCCTGAGCCTCAACGTTCTTGAGGAGTGCTCTGTAACGTTCTTCGTGATGCTTCTCGATTGCGCCTACCATACGGAACTTGGCTGCAAGTGCCGGGAATCCTTCTTCCTCAGCGGTCTTTGCGAAACCTTCATACATATCTGTCCACTCGAAGTTCTCGCCGTCAGCAGCTGCTGCGAGGTTTGCGGCTGTATCACCGATCCCGTCGAGTTCCTTGAACCACATCTTGGCGTGCTCCTTCTCGTTGTCTGCTGTCTTGAGGAAGAGTGCAGCGATCTGCTCGAATCCTTCCTTCTTAGCCTTGGAAGCAAAGTATGTGTACTTGTTTCTAGCCTGTGATTCACCTGCGAATGCAGCCTGCAGATTCTTTTCTGTCTGTGTACCAGCGTATTTATTTGCCATTTTGTCTTCCTCCTTAAGATGGATGTTAATATTATTTTACATTGCTAATTGCAAGTCAATAAATTAGCCGTGGCTAATTGTTACATAAGCAGCTGCGCGAGCTGATCGATCTTTGCGTCAACATCAGGGTCATTGCCGGTTGCAGGGCTGTAAAAACAGACTTCTGCCGCAAGTTTGTCAACGCACGCCATCTCCTTTAAGACTTCAAACGTCTTTTTAGGGTCTCTTCCCGCCATACACGCATATGCTGCGACCACAGGGTTCTTGATAATGAGGTCACGCAAAAAAGATCTGAGCGGCGGTGCGATCGTTCCGTCCCAGACGGGAGTTCCGAATACCACGGCATCATACTGTTTGAGGTCTGTGCCTGTCTTCACTATCTCAGGACAGACCTTGAAAGCGGCATCCTTTCCTCCGACAATGAACTTGGCAGGTCCTTTTGTAGGGTATTTCTTGACCGATCTGATCTCCAGAAGATCTGCTCCGGTCTTTTCCGCAAGCTTTTCGGCGATCATCTTCGTACTGCCTTCGAGAGAGTAATAGACGATTATCGATTTCATAAACAACCTCCGGTGCACATAAAGCACAATTATTATACCGCGGTTTTATCCTGCTGACATTTCATTGACTGATGTTATAATACGGCAATGCGCAAGACGACACCTAAAGGGATAATACTTCTGCTGATAACCGCCATCGTATGGGGTTCATCTTTTGTTGCCCAGGAGATCGGCATGAAGTCGATCGACGCTTTTACCTTTACGGGCATCAGGACTACATTGGGTGCGATCGCACTCCTTCCCATCGTCCTTATCATCAACAAAGGCATGGACCTGCGGAAGAGCACCCTGAAAATGGGCCTTATCCTGGGAATCGTCTTCTCGATCGCCCAGAAT
>JAEEGJ010015299.1_pt1 | contig 17939 bp, 16 predicted proteins | sample 8958761 | NCBI WGS metagenome assembly JAEEGJ01 (sample SAMN16246546, study PRJNA631951) | gut metagenome | biome: gut microbiome; feature: rumen; material: RS-attached | host: Bos | place: Iran: Karaj | collected 2018-10
AGGCTTGCAAGGTAATTGAGCTCATCCTCGGTGAAATTTAAGTCGCAGTAGAGATAAATCTGTCTCTTGATCTCGTCCACCATCTCGGTTGTGAACTTCACGTCCTTGTTACGGCATCTGAAAGTCCAGGTTGTGGTGTAGTCCGGGAAGTTGTGATAGATGGCCTGTCCCATTGAAAACTTGTACAGGTCGGTTTCAAGTAAACTGTCAATAATTGGATTCATTGGATCCTCCTCTAATTTTCCTGTTTTAAGCAGGTAATTTCTAAATATGATATTTATGTCCTCTGACAGATCCATGGGGTTTTCACGGATTTCGGTTCCGCTCACCTGCACAATGGTTCGATCCACCAGATTAAATGTATGATCGGGATAGATAGGCCCCAGCTTTTCCACATAGGAAGGCTCACCGGTGTACCAGTTAAAGTGCGCGCTCTCCGGGTCTATACCTGCGGATGAAAAGAGCTCTTTTCCCCAAGCAACCCAGTTCTCGTGGGTGAAGGTACCGTCGAGGCCGATCTTCTTATCGTCGATTATGGCAACGGTAACCCTTGGGTTATCTCTGAACATCTCTTTGACGAGCTTATAACGCACGGTGAAAGGAAGGAAGTCTTTTCCCCTGTCCTCCTGATAACCGCACACGGCGATGATCATTCTGTCATTCTCGTCTAAAGCTCTTTTCACAAGAGATTCATGTCCCTTATGAAACGGTATAAAGCACCCGAAAACTATTCCTATATTATCCATAGGTTATCTCCTTTGAAATCGCCGGCTCAATTATAACATTAGCCAAGAGCGTTTGCGATATCTGCGATAAGGTCTTCCTTGTCCTCAAGACCACAGCTCATTCTTACAAGTCCCGCAGGGATTCCAGCCTCAAGGAGCTGCTCGTCGGTCATCTGTCTGTGTGTTGATGTTGCAGGATTCAGGCAGCATGTTCTTGCATCGGCAACGTGGGTCTCGATGGCTGCCAGCTTAAGCTTCTTCATGAAGCTCTCTGCAGCTGCTCTTCCGCCCTTAAGCTCGAAGGAAACAACGCCGCAGCCGCCGTTTGGCATATATTTCTGCGCCAGCTCGTAGTATGGATCAGACTCAAGTCCGGGATAGTTGACCTTGGCAACTTCCTCTCTTGTCTGAAGGAACTTTGCAACAGCAAGGCCGTTCTCAACGTGGCGAGGCATGCGGACATGCAGGGATTCAAGACCAAGGTTTAAAAGAAATGCATTCTGAGGTGACTGTATGCAACCAAGGTCACGCATGAGCTGCGCTGTAGCCTTTGTGATGAAAGCGCCGGCATTTCCGAACTTCTCGGCGTAAACAATTCCGTGGTAGGACTCATCAGGTGTTGTAAGTCCCGGGTATTTATCTGCATGAGCCATCCAGTCGAACTTGCCGGAATCAACGATAACTCCGCCAACTGCTGCGCCGTGACCGTCCATGTACTTGGTGGTTGAATGTGTAACGATATCTGCGCCCCACTCGATAGGCCTGCAGTTTACAGGTGTCGGGAAGGTGTTGTCCACGATAAGCGGAACTCCGTGTCTGTGAGCTGCATTTGCGAATCTCTCTATATCAAGAACTGTAAGCGCAGGGTTTGCGATGGTCTCACCGAACATTGCTCGTGTGTTGTCCTTAAATGCTGCATCCAGCTCCTCATCGGAAGCTGTAGGTGAAACGAATGTAACATCGATGCCCATCTTCTTCATAGTAACTTCAATGAGGTTAAAGGTTCCGCCGTAGATGGATGAAGAAGCTACGATGTGGCTTCCTGACTCACATATATTAAACAGGGCAAAAAAGTTTGCTGCCTGTCCCGAAGATGTCAGCATTGCTGCAGTTCCGCCCTCCATGGCAGCAATCTTGGCTGCAACATGATCATTGGTGGGGTTCTGAAGTCTTGTGTAGAAATATCCGGAAGCCTCAAGGTCAAAGAGCTTACCCATATCCTCGCTGGTGTCATACTTAAAAGTAGTAGACTGAATGATCGGTATCTGCCTTGGCTCTCCGTTTCCGGGAGTATATCCCGCCTGTACACACTTTGTTCCAATTCCCTGCTGACTCATTTTCAATTCCTCCAAAAGCTTTTTTTAGATTCTACCTCACAGTATTATACTAATATTGCCCTCAAAAGTATAGCGCACGGGTCATACTCTTTTTATGCTTTTTTTAGACACATTGACGCAAAATCATAGTAAAATTATCGTGTAAAGGTGTTTACTTCTCTTAAAGGCGGCTGTGCTTATGTTCATGACCCTTAAAAGAACTAAAATACTCGGCTGGGGTATGGCCATCAGTTTCCTGATGATCCATATCCTGATGATCTGCGTCTTTTATAAGTGCGGCGTTACACCAATGGTGATCTTTAACGCATTCAGTATTGTCTTTTACGTTTTCATGCTCTTTGTACTATATAAAGAGTGGTTCCCCTTCTTTGCAATTGCCATATATCTGGAAGTTGCAGCCCACATGACCTGCGCTGTTATTCTTACCGGCTGGAACAGCGGATTTCAGATAACGCTTATAGGTATGAGCGTTCTTGCCCTGTATTCGGAATACACCGGAAGAGCCCTTAAGCTTAAGATTATCAGAATGATGCCTGCATGCATTCTCGGCATGTTTCTGTATCTTGGCTCTTACGTGTATCTTCAGTATCACCCGGCTCCATACTCCCTTCCTGCAAAAACTGAATATGCGCTCTCGCTCTTATGGGGCGTTATTGTATTTGTGATCATGCTGTTTGTCCTGCAGCTCCTGGTCTACATCGCAATCTCTTCAGAGAACCAGCTTGAATACCAGCTCTCCCACGACAAGCTCACCGGTCTTCCTAATCGCTACTACCTCTCCACTCAGTTTGAGAATGTAGAAAAAGAGAATTCGGATTACTGGATAGCTATCTCAGACATCGACAATTTCAAGAAGATAAACGACAACTACGGTCACAACTGCGGAGACTATGTTCTCAAAACAATAGGTGAGATATTTGGTAAGAAAGATGTTCTTGTAGGTCGCTGGGGTGGAGAAGAATTTCTTTTCCTGAGGAAGATGGAAAAAGACACCGATCCCTTCAAGTACGTTGACGACATAAGAAAAGAAATCGAGCAGACAGACTTTAGTTATGAGGGCCAAAAGCTCGCTGTTACCATGACCTTCGGAATGTCATATTTCAGGGGATGTGACGGACTCTACGGCGCCATCAGAGATGCGGATGAAAAGCTCTATGCCGGCAAGCACAGCGGCAAGAATAAGGTTGTGAACGTCATGGGCGGCGGAAATGACAGCGCAACTTCCTATCAGGATCCGCTCACCAGAGTTAAGAACAAACCTGCTTATGAGAAGATGATCGAATCCCTGAACTGGGATATCCAGAATAAGACCGCTCAGTTCGGTATCGTTATAATTAAGCTCTTAGACGTTGCCATGATCAATGAGAGATATGGCCACGATAAAGGAAATGATTACATCGTAGGAGCTTCCAAGATTATCTGCCAGATATTTGTAAACTCCCAGGTATTCAGGATTGGTGGAGATGACTTTGCGGTAGTTCTGACTAACAGGGATTATTATGATAGGGATAAGCTCTTTGAGGAGCTTAAAGACAGATATAAAGAAACTGCCGAGAATAGTGCAGTATCAGCTTGGGAGCGGTACAATGCAAGCTGCCGGATGGCTGTTTATGCTGACGGCGATGAAAGTGTTGAAACTGTACTCAGTAAATGAGTCAAACTGAAACGTCCCCGGTGACTCATTTTGAGTCAAACTGAAACGTCCCCGGTGACTCAAAAAAAAGGAGTCAATGAGAACCGTCCCCATTGACTCCATATAATTACAGAAGATGTGCTCTGAGCTCTTCTGGGCTCTGGCTTGAAAGGTATGCAGGTGGAATGTCGAGCATTGTCTTGCAGCCCTTAGCGCCTTCGGCCTGGAGCTTGTATGCTGCTCTTGCAACAGCAACAAGTACGCTGGTTGTGAACTCAGGGTTTGAATCAAGCTTTAAGCTGTACTCGATGATGTGGTTGTGCTCCTTGTCAGCACCGGTCTTACCACTTCTGAATACGAATCCGCCGTGAGCCATTCCGCTGTGGTTCTTAAGAAGCTCCTCTTCGCTGATAAAGTGAACTGTTGTGTCGTAGTCAGCAAAGTAGTTGGGCATCTCCTTGATCTCTTTCTCAACAGCTGCAGCGTCTGCGCCTTCCTCAAGGACTACGAAGCACTCTCTTGTGTGCTTGTCTCTTGTGGTGAGTTCAGGGTTCTTGCCGCTTCTTACTGCCTCAAGTGCGCTCTCTACAGGGATTGTGTACTGCTTGGCATTCTTAACACCTTTAACTCGTCTGATGGCATCTGAGTGTCCCTGGGATACGCCCTTGCCCCAGAATGTATAGTCGTTACCGTCAGGAAGAATAGCATTTGAATATACTCTTGCAAGTGAGAACATTCCGGGATCCCATCCGCAGGAGATAACAGCAACCTTGCCGGCTTCCTTAGCTGAAGCATCAACGTTTGCAAAGTGCTCAGGAATCCTTGCGTGAGTGTCAAAGCTGTCTACTACGTTAAAGAGCTTTGCATACTCAGGAGTCTGAACAGGAAGATCTGTTGCACTTCCGCCGCAAAGGATCATTACATCGATCTTGTCTTTCCAATCAGCAGCTTCGCTGACAGAAACAACAGGAACACCGGCAGTTCTGATAGATAGAGATGCCGGATCTCTTCTTGTGAAAACAGCTACAAGCTCCATATCGGGAGCAGCTGCAACTGCGAGTTCTACGCCTTTTCCAAGGTTACCGTAACCAAGGATACCAATTCTGATACTCATTAAATTTCCTCCTCCAAACTGATAAATCATGTGCAATTAAAGTGTATTATACAGCAAAAGATGGTATACTAAAAGAAAAAAAAGGGGGTTTTTGGGTATGCTAAGTGAGTACACCAAGATACCAGCATCAATGAATTCGAATGTGGCCCTCAAAATAATACCCGGCCACTACGCTACCACCCACTCTCATATCACCAATTATATGGAGATTGGTACCATGAAGACTCGTTGCAGCGAAGCTCATGGTGTAGCAGCAATTCTAGCAATGCACTACACAATTTCCACGCCTGTGGATACCATTGTATGTGCTGACGGAACTGAAGTTATCGGAACTTACCTTGCAGAAGAGCTCACAAGAGCCGGAGTTCTCAACTACAATGCACACAGAACAGTCTATGTCATTGCGCCTGAGTACACAGCAAACGGCCAGATCATCTTCCGCGACAATCTCCAGCTTGCCATCAGAGGCAAACATGTACTGCTTCTTATGGGCTCACTTACAACCGGAAGAACCTTAGAGCACCTCATGGAGGGCGTACGCTACTACGGAGCCAACGTATCCGGTGCCTGCGCAATCTTCAGTGCGGTAAAAGAGGTTGATGGCATACTTGTAAATGCCGTATTCCACCCTGAAGAAATACCTAACTACCAGTCCTATTCACCGGCTGAGTGTCCGCTTTGCAAAAACGGAACACCAATCGATGCACTGGTTAACAGTTTTGGCTACAGCGAGCTAAAATAATCTCTAAGTATCATGCAGGGTTGGCGCCGAAAGCATCAGCGCCGACCCTTTTTATATATGGAGGAAAAAATGGGAAAAAAGTCGATCAAAGAGGATAAGAATGTTTACTTCGTAGCCAGGGAAGAGGCAGGCCTTACCAGAGCCCAGGCCAGCGAGCTTATCGGAACCATCAGCGAGAGCCGTCTTGAGAAGCTTGAGACCGGCAAGACAGCCATCGTTCCGGAAGATGTCGTAGATATGGCCCTTGCCTACAAGAAGCCCGAGCTTTGCAACTACTACTGCACGCATGAATGCCGCATAGGAAAAGACACTGTTCCTGAAGTAAAAAACGCCAGCCTCTCGGAAATTGTATTGGGGATGTTAGCTGCTCTCAATAATCTGGATGAGCAGAAAAACCGTCTCATCGACATCACGGCAGACGGTGTTATATCAGATGATGAGCTTCCTGATTTCGTAAACATCGAGAAGCAGCTGGATCTTATCGATTCCACCGTAGAATCCCTCAGAATCTGGGTTGCAAGCACCATTGCAGACGGCAAGATCGATAAAACAAAATTACAGAATTTAAGAAAACAATAAAAAATTTATTCTTTATTTACAATCTCTGTCACTTAATGTGTTATGCTCAATATAGCACCAATTAGTGATGGAGATTTCGTGAATGGCATCTGGCGATCATAACCAACAGGATACCAGAAAGATTGCGGAATACGTGATCAAGAATATCGATACTGCCCTTGAGAACGGCTGGATAAAGGTATATTATCAGCCGGTTATTCGTTCGCTCACAGGGCAGCTTTGTGGTGCAGAATCCCTGGCCAGATGGATCGATCCCGAATATGGTTTTCTTTCCCCCGACAAATTCATAGGTGCTCTCGAAGCAAGCCGTCAGATTCACAAACTGGACTGCTTTATCGTGAACAAAGTCTGCTCTGACATCGCAGAGCGCATAAACAATGGTCTCGATGACGTTCCGGTATCGGTGAATTTTTCGCGCCTTGATTTCGAAGCTACAGATATGCTTAAGGTCCTCGAAGATGCCATAGCAAAATATGACATTCCCAAGGACTATATTCACGTAGAAATAACAGAGAGCATGATCGTATCAGACGCGGACCTGATGCGCAGAGTCATCAATAGCTTCAGAGATGCAGGCTATGAAGTATGGATGGACGACTTCGGTAGCGGATACTCCTCTCTTACCCTTCTTAAAGATTATTACTTTGACACCCTCAAGATGGATATGGACTTCCTTAAGTCTTTCACAGACAGATCCAAATCCATCATGACATCAGCCATCTCCATGGCCAAAGACATCAACATCATGACTTTGGCAGAAGGTGTGGAGACTGCTGAGCAGGTGGAGTTTTTAAAGACTATAGGCTGTGGCATGCTACAGGGCTACTTCTACGGACAGCCTATGCCCGTGGATGAATTCTTTAAACACATTGAAGAATTCGGCATAACAATAGAGCCCAGACAGTGGCGCCATTACTATCAGGAAGCAGGTTTTGCTGCAAGATATACAGATGAGCCCTTAGAGATTATTGAGGATGACGGGGAGAATTTCAGGACTCTTTTCATGAATGATGAGTACAAGAGGCAGATCCAGCTAAAGACCTCTCTTTCTCTGGAAGAGCTTGATAACCTCGTCTACAAGACCAAGTCGCCTCTTATAAAGAAATATCGAGAATTTGCAAACAAGCTGGAAGCCACTAAGAACCTGGAGACCTTCTACTACACCTATAACGGAAACATATTGTGTCTTCAGGCAAAAGAGATTGTCGAACACGGTGGAAGGCACATAATAAAAGCTTCTAACCGCAACATCTCCATGGACAGCAATTTAAGGAAGCAGAATAATGTAGATAATAAGCTCAAGGAATTAAATCACATCTTTGAATCTGTTCTTGTGATCAATCCCAGCAGAAACACCATTACTCCTCTGCTTGGAAACTTCGCATACTCCGGAAGAGACTCAGACGAGACCATCGGTGTTTTATCCGAACATATAAAGAGAATGGCTGACAATATCGTGGCTGCGACCGACAGAGAAAAGTTTCTGGAATTTGCTGACTCTGAAACCCTGGGTGAGCGCATTGAGCACTCCGAAAAAGGCTTTATCGAGAATTTATTCAGACTCAGGCAAAGAGACGGAAATTACGGCTGGCGAGAAGTTGCCATTATGATGATCCCGGGTACTCATGGAGAAGAGTTTATGATAAGCACCAAGGCAACAGCCGACGATGCCCATAAGTTCCTTTCCAGGAACACCGCAGTTTTCGACATATCGCATTACAGCAACGCTAACCTTGATCCGTCCCTCTTTACCAAGATGTGGGAAAATATTTTGTCGGGCGCTTCCGTCAAGTTCTTCTGGAAAGACAAAAACCGCAGGTTCCTTGGTGCCAGCAAGGCGTTCCTTGAGTTCTTTGAACTTACCATCGATGACATTACCGGTAAGACCGATGAAGAAATGAACTGGCACATTAATAATGCCAACTTCCATAACGATGAGCTCGATGTTCTAAATGAGGGCGCCTACATCAAAAACGCCCCGGGTCAGTGTATTGTAAACGGTGTTGTCCACAATATTATGGTCAACAAGAGTCCCATTTATGAAAACGGTCAGATAGTTGGACTGATGGGCTATTTTGTGGACATCGACCAGGAACTTGAACGTTTGGATAAGCTGTATCAGGAAAGAAGACTCGATAGCGTAACCGGCCTTATGAATTTAACAGCCTTAGCAGAAGTCAGCAAAAGCTATTCCCAAAACTATTTAAGCAACGGTGTTGATTTCACTCTGTTGATCATAAGAAACGATACTCATCAGCGAATAGTAAAGGACTTTGGAGAAGATTTCGCTAACAGGCTCCTGAAAAAGATTGGAGATACGATTGTCGAAAGCTCCGGAGGAAGCGGCGCTGTAGCAAAATGTCTTTCGTCTGACTTTGCACTGCTGACAAATATATGTGATCCTTCTGAGCTTGATATTCTTAAGAATAATATTCAGACTGAGCTTGGCAAAATAAAAGAGCTTGATGGCAACAACATAACCCTTAAGATAAGGATTGCCTCCAAGCTCCGCAGCGACGAAGGAATAACCGACGAAAACATGTATTCCGCGGTCCTTCAGGAATTTATGTGATCATTTCAGATTGGCCCTGATATAGTTCCAAAGCTCCGTGGTGGGCTGAGGAAAATAGTGAATACCATCCGTTTCACTTACTGTAACGGTGCTGCTATTACTAATGTAGGAGTAGAGATCTATGATCTTTACTCCTCTTTCATTTGCCCAGGCCACAAGGGAGTTATTGTATCTTATCTGATTGGCATTGGGATAATATAGGTAGTCCTCATCTATCAAAAGACATTCATCCACCGTCGGGCCTACCGTACAAACCACAATGGTCTTGCCTTTGGCAAGCAGACTGTCATAGTATGGTCCGTACTCACTAAAATCTCCAAAGCTGTTGCACCCCATCCAGGTAACCAATGTATCGAAATTATCCATTCCACAGCTTTCCACCCACGGTGTCACGTCTCTAAAGGCCGCGCCATCTCTGCAATAAACTGTGATTCCATCTTTGTTCTGCCCAATAACCTCATTGGAATCTCCGGTAAACATATCGACAGTCCTGGAATCACCCACAAAGAGGATCCTTCCGTAGCCGTTCTGCTTAGGCGTCGGCAAATTAGCCATGCCACCTGTGACAGACACAAAGCTCACAATCATTGCAATTATGATGGAACAGATATTTTCCATAAATCAAATTTCCTTTCTCAGTACTCCATGATCGTCTGCAGTATATCCATCTGATCTCTGCAATACTTAGTATATACGGATTGCATTGCTTCACGGAAGCGAAGTTTTTCTTCGGGCGAAAGCTCGATCACGGTTATACCGCTCTTCTCTGCAACTTCTCTTGAGCTCTTTTCCCTTTCTTCCCACAACATGCGCTCATACTGCGCAGACTCTCTGGCACATTCCTCTATGATCTGCTGATCGCTCTCTGAGAGCTTGTCCCATACGGCCTTGGAACATATCTGAAGCTCCGGAACTCTTGTGTGCTCATCTATAGTGTAGTATCTGGCAACTATATAGTGCCTCATGGCCTCATAGGAAGGCCAGTTGTTCTCAGCTCCGTCAACCAGTCCCTGCTCAATGGCAGAATACACTTCTGAATAAACGATCTTGGACGGATTTGCGCCAAGGGCCGATACCATGTCCGCCATCATGTCAGACTCCTGAACTCTTATATTCATGCCCTTTATATCCTCAAGGCAGGTAATTGGCGATGTGCTGTAGAAGTTTCTCGCACCTGCATCATACCAGGACAGCCCCACCAGATCGTGATCTCTTGTTTTTAAAAGAAATTCATCCCCGATCTCACCGTCAAGAACACGCCACATGTGCTCCGGTCCGCTGTAAAGATAAGGCATCTGAAGCACATTCATCTCAGGCATGTACTCAGCAAGCTGTGACAGAGATATTCTTGCAAAAGCAATGCCACCGTACTGCATCTGCTGAATAACCTGCATCTCACTTCCAAGCTCCGCATCGGGCTTGACCAGTATCTTTATCCTGCCGTCCGTCCTCTCATAGACAAGCTCTGCAAACCTGTTTGCTCCGTGGGTTGTCGGGTAATCAGCAATCTGGTTCTCTGCGTATAAAAAGACATACTCAGGCGCCGAATCCTCCGCTTTCTTTTCCCTTATGGTATAAATCCCAAAGGCGAGGACAGTAAGGAGCAGGAGGGCACATGCAGTTATAGCTATATATCTGCGTCTGCTGTTCATATTCCCATAACCCCTATTCTATACTCACTTGGTGTCTTACCCACCATTCTCTTAAATACTCTGGTGAAGTAGTTGGCATCCCTGTAGCCGGCAAGGGCACTGACGTCCTTGATATTTATTGCAGGGTTTGCCAAAAGCTCTTTTGCCTTGTCCATTCTGTATTCGTTGAGGTAGGTAATAAAGTTCTTGCCAAAGTTCTGCTTAAAGAGCTTGCAGAAATAGACATCCGAATATCCGAAAACTCCGGCCAGATCAAGGAGAGCAATGTCCTCCTTGTAGTGTGCATCAATATATTCCTGCACCTGACCAACAAAAACGTTGGGCGGTGTATCATTTTCATCATCATGAGGCTGGGCTATGGGCGCTTTGTCCACGGTACTTACGCCGCTTCCATATCTGTCGCAGATATTAAAAGCCTCTTCAAGTACGTTCACAAGATCCTCATCAGAGCCCGGTTTAAGCAGGTAATCAAGTGCCCTTATCTCGATAGCTCTTTTGGCGTAATTGAACTCATCAAAGGCCGTCAGGAACACAACGCTGCTGTGAGGACTTTCCTTCTTTATCTCAGCCGCAGCATCAAGGCCGTTCATTCCCGGCATCTCAATATCCAGGATTGCGATCTGGCAGTCTTTTTCAAAAAAGAGCTTCACAGCCTGAATGCCGTTCTCAGCCAGCACTACTTCTGCCTGGTCAGGGAAAAAAGCTTTTATCTTCTTGTCAATTACCAGCCTCTCTATGGGCTCGTCGTCTGCAACCAGTATTCTGTACATCGCTGCTCCTTTAGTCATCTACTCTGTGAAGGGGAAGGGTCATAAGGATTGTTGTTCCCTCTCCCAATCTGCTGTTTATCGAAAGGCTTCCGCCCTCGTACATTCCCTTGATCCGCCTGTTGATATTACCAAGTCCGATGCCGACTATATCTGCATCAAGAGGCGTATCCTCACCGCCTTCAAGGCCGGCTCTTATCCTTAAAAGGGTCTCCTCATCCATTCCGGCGCCTGTATCCGACACCTCAATAAGGAGTTTATCTTCCTGCTGCTTAACATTTATCTGTACCTTACCACCCTCAACTCTTGGGGAAATGCCGTGGATTATGGCGTTCTCAAGAAGCGGCTGGAATGTAAAGGTGGGAACGATCACCTTGTTCTCGTCTACATCACATTCAATATCAAACTGCACCCTGTCGCCGAATCTCATCTTCTGAAGGTACATATAGTCCCTTGAAATCTTGAGCTCCTGGGCAAGGAGAGACTCTTTTGCCTGGGTCTTTAAGTTATATCTAAAGAGTGAACTCAAGGCTTCTATCATCTGCTCGGTGGTCTGGGCCCCCTCAAGGTTGGCTGTTCCTGCGATAACGTTCAGGGTGTTGAAAAGAAAGTGCGGATTGATCTGGCTCTTTAAGAGCTCTAAGTTCATGGTCTCCATCTGCTTCTCGATCTCGAGATTCTCAAGCTCCTGCACGTGGAGCTGATCCAGCGCTTCCCTCTTTTCCTCCATGGCCTTGATATATTCGCCGGTGGCAAATTTCATCTTGTTAAAGGCCGATACCATCTGCCCCAGCTCATCCTTGTTATCAACCACAACGTCGTCGATAAAAAAGTCGTTGTTGGCAATTCGTCTTGAGGCGTTAGCCAGCCTAAGAACGGGCTTTGTAACGCTGCTGTTAAGCATCTGTGAGATCTGGAATATTACAAAGAAAAGGGCAATGCTGAGTGCGGCTGTGATAAACGGAACTCTTGCGACTACAGGAAGCATTGTCCTGTAGCTTTCATTTCCTTCCTGCATGGTGACGTCAACAAATCTCTGGGCATAAGCTGCGAGATAACTTTGCATGTTGTAAACGTCGTAGAGCTTATCAACGTATAAGTTCTCGGACTGATAGTCCGTTATGACCTGATTTCTTTTGCTGCAGTAGACTTCGTATGCACTCTGCAGCGACTGAAGTACGGCAAACCTGGAATCCCCAAGGTGCGTGTAGTTGAGCGGAACGGCATAGATAGCCTCGCGGGTAGCCTCCACACTCTTTTCCCAAGCCTCCTGATCCGTGGAGCCTGTGCCACGTATATACTCATCAAAGGCGTCTGTCTCACGTTTAATGGCATTTACAATCTCTCCGCCTCTTGAGTTATCTTCCATGATGTCGTTGAAGTCCTTGGTAAAGAGCTTAACAACCCATGCATCAAAGAGCACTGAAAGAGAGAGTGCCACAAATACGCTTATGGTGAAGACCGCTATTTTATTTTTAATGGTGAGAGTTTCCCAGAAATTTCGTATCTTGTCCATAATTAAAAAATAAGAGGCCGCGTTATAGTTATATCAATAATTATAGCGCTGCCCCTCTTAAATTACTATTTAAAAACTAGCCCCTGATCTTCTTACAGATATATTGATAAAACTCCTCCTTTTGATCACCCAGGACTCTGTTGGTGAGCATGTATCCATGGCTGTCATCCGACATTACCACTATCATGTTGCTCCTCTTAATTGCATTCTTAATTCTCTTCCAGGCAAGGGACTCGCTCTTTTCCCCTACGAAGACGCGAACACCGCCATCGTTAAAGAGGAGTTCCATATCCTTTGGCAGATCTTCCAGCTGCTTAACGCTGTTGCCGTAGATCGCAAGAGGCTGGATAACAGGAAAAAGAATGCATCCAAGAATCATAAGTACTCTGAATAGATCCGATGCTGTCGGCCAAAAACGAATTGTCAAAAGGATCATCGCTACAGTGAAGATAACATTGACCAGTCCTATCAGTGACCTGTAGGTCCTGGCCATTGCCATCTTCCACAGATCCCCGGCCTTCACATCACATTTAAATCTGTATTCCATAAAAAGACCTTTCGGAAATCTTTATTTGGTCAGTAAATTCGGGAGGAACATACTGATCTCCGGTATGAAAGTAAGCAGCATAAGAACAACGATCATGCACAGATAAAATGGCAGTGTTGCCTTAACTACTTTTTCCATCTTAACCTTACCAACCGCAGAACCAATGAACAGAACCGCACCTACAGGAGGTGTTAAGAGTCCGATACCACAGTTAAGTATGATCATTATACCAAACTGGATAGGGTTGATGCCAATTGATGTTGCGATCGGAAGAAGGATAGGTGTAGCGATCAGGATGATCGGCGCCATATCCATGATACATCCAAGTACAAGAAGAATCAGGTTAAGGAGAAGTGCTATAAGAACCGGATTTCTTGTAAGGCCGATGATTGCATTAGCTGCAAGATCAGGCACATGAAGTGTTGTCAGGCAATATCCGAAGATACTGGAAGTTGAGATGAGGATCATAACGATTGAAAGTGTGTCTACGCACTGTTCGAGGGTCTTCCAAACGCCTTTCCAATCCAGTCCCTTATAGATAAATACACTGACGATAAGGCTGTAGATAACAGCAATAGCAGCTGATTCAGTCGCTGTGAAAACTCCACCTACAACGCCCACAACAACGATGATGATCGCTGCCAGCGCCCAGAAGGAAATACTGAGCTGCTTTGCAAATTTCTTTAAACTAAATGCATCTCCCTTAGGATAATGACGTCTCTTTGAAATAATGTAAGAGCCGATCATAAGGGAAGCTGCAAGGAGTGCTCCGGGAAGATATCCTGCGAGGAACAAGCTTCCTACAGACACACCGCCGGCACTCATGGCGTAGATGACCATGTTATGGCTGGGCGGAACAAGAAGTCCCTCACAGGATGAGGTAATTGTTACCGCTGTTGAAAAGTCATCATCATATCCCTGTTCAACCATCATAGGAATAAGGATACTTCCGAGGGATGCAGTATCTGCAGCAGCAGAACCCGAAATTCCTCCAAAGAAGTAGGAAGCAACGATGTTAACCATCGCCATTCCACCTGTCATCCATCCAACGCAGGAGTCAGCAAGGGCAATCAGCTTCTCGGAAATACCACCGCTGCCCATGAGGCAGCCCATGGTGATAAAGAAGGGGACAGCCATAAGACTGAAGGAGCTGATTCCCTTAACCATCTGCTGACATACTGTTGTCAGAGGAAGTCCCTGATACAAAAGGCAGAAGATAGATGAAAGTGCTACCGCGTAAGCGATATGGAATCTTAAGAATATCATTACGATAAAGCTTACCAGCAATATCGCAATGGCAGTTGTATTCACAGCCATCACTTATCCTCCCCCTTTATGAAAAATCCTTTGATGTGGTTATAGATAGCTTCAAGCTCGAAGATGATCATTGCAAATCCGGCGATCGGAATCGGGAAATACATCCAGAACTTTGAGAGCTTAGGCAGTGATACGTAGGATGCCTTGGCACCCAGTGTTGTAGCATACTGCCAACCAACTATGAGCATTACAAATGCAAGTACCATGATAAATGCATCTGCAAGCAGATCTAATATTTTAATAAGCGTTTTGGGGAGATAAACATCCAGCGCAGTCATACGAATGTGAGCTCCGCGTCTGATTGCCAGGGCTGCTGATAAAACGGCCATATAGGACATCAGGGTGAGGACTATCTCCTCACTCCAAGCCGGGTCCGGAACAAAAGACACGTATCTTCCAAGAACGCTCATGCTGGTGATCAGAATATCTGCCACCAGCAAGAGCTTACATATGAAAAGTACGATTTTATAAGCAACATCGTATATAGGCTTGATCTTATCTACCGCATCGAAAAATGATTTCATACGGCACCTATTCCTCTAAATTATTTGCCAAGGTCAACTATCTTCTGGTAGTAGTCCTCAAGACCCTTGATGTTCTCTTCGATTACAGGCTTAACTGCTTCCTGCCAAGGTGTGATGTCGTCAACTTCAACGATTGTAACACCTTCTGCCTTGAGCTCTTCGAGAACTTCCTTTTCCTTCTCTTCTGAGATTGAGCGGTTGTACTCTGAAGCTGCCTTACCTGCATCAACGAGAACCTGCTGCTGCTCAGCTGAGAGCTTGTTCCATGCTTCGTCTGTGATAACAACCTGGATAGCACCGAGTGTATGTCCGTCGAGGATCATGTAAGGTGCAACCTCAGGGAATGCGTTTGACTTGTAGTTAGCGATAGGCTGCTCAGCACCGTCAACAACGCCGGTCTGAAGAGCTGAATAAAGCTCACCGAATGCAACAACTGTAGGAGATGCTCCAAGACCTTCAACGAGACCGTTCATAACAGGGTCGTTAGAAACACGGATCTTCTTGCCCTTGAAGGAGTTGATATCTGAGATCTCATAAGATGTGAAGAAATGACGGAAACCTTCCTCACCATAGAAAAGACCTCTTACGCCTGAGCCGTTCTCTGAAGACTCCTGAAGGAATTCCTGTGCAAGATCTGATGTTGCGAAATTCCAGAAGTGATCACGACTTGTGAAGATGTATGGAAGTGAAAGGAGCATTGACTTCTGTCCGCCGTAGCTTGTAAGAGCGAAAGCTGAGATACGGGACATATCGATTGTTCCGCCGCCGCCGAGCATTGAATCAAGTACGTCGTTCTCTGATCCAAGAACACCACTTGCCTGAAGGTCGATGAGGATTGATCCGTTTGATCTTGCCTCAACCTCTTCCTTGAACTTCTGGTCTGTCATACCAACGATTGTGTCAAGAGGGTTAACCTCTGCCATAACCAGTGTGATTGCATCAGCTGCAGGCTCTGCTGCAGGTGCTTCAGCTGCTGGTGCCTCTGCTGCAGGTGCTTCTGCTGCAGGTGCTTCTGTAGCAGCGGGTGCTTCGGTTGTAGCAGGTGCTTCAGGAGCCTGAACACCACAGCCAACAAGTGAAAGAACCATAGCTGCTGTTACGATTACTGAAAGACTTCTCTTCATTTCTTAAAACCTCCCTTTTCCTAAAAAAATAATGACATTATCTTGTCTTGATAATGTCATTATATTTTGGAAGTTTTCAGAAAAAAATCGGACATTCTTAGCATTGACTAGCACATTCTTAACAATTTGTTTATACTTTCTTAATTAATAGTTTATTGGTCTGTCCTTCTTTGCCTGCTTGCCAATGAGGATATAACTGATGATAAACATTATGATTATGAACACCAGGAAGGACCAGTCACCACTGTCTGCTTCCATGGTTGCGATGTAGTCATATGCTCCGTGTAAAAGAGCCGGTACCAGTATTGCCATGCATTTAAAGAACGATGCACCTGACTTATTTCCTCTGTAATCGCATCTCTTGGCTATTCCGTAGAATACTCCCATGAATACGCCAAAGCTCGCATGTCCCGGGATTGCAGTGACAGCTCTTATCAGCGCTGTACCAAGTCCATAGCTCACTACATAAGTGATGTTTTCAAAGAGCGCAAAGCTAAGGGATGTTATGACCGCATATACAACTCCGTCATACTGGCAGTTGAACTCCGGATTCCTCCAGGTCTTTCTGTACATGAAAAGATATTTGGAAGTCTCCTCGGAAAATGCCACAATGACAAAGAACATGATGATGTTATAAAGCGGCGATTCCACCGGCACAAAAAGCCCCAAAATAAACGACAGCACGGTCTCTTCAACAAGTGCCAACAGCACTGAGAAAAGGCCTGCCCAGATAAGCTTTTTGATAAGATATGGGCTCTCCTTCTCAAGTCTGTCAGAGCGGTAAACCTTGATCATAAGAAATACCGCAGGTATGGCAGCTGCTGCCACAAGCAGTCCGCCGTGCATAACAACGGGGTTCATCAAAAAGAACAGCATGTAAATTCAAATCTCCTAACGTTAGTTTTTGTCCTATCAGAATGTAACAGTCTCAGGTGCTTTTGTAAAGGAGCTGAAGGTTGCAGTTGCATTCTTAAAGTAGAACACCTCTGTGTTTCCGTCATCTGCCTTATACATTCCCTGAAGTGATGGATAAGCATCCAGCATGGACTGTCTTGCTTCGATCCTGTCATCCTCAACAAGCTCACCTGCTACTCTGAGCCACTCACCGTTCATAAATGCACAGATCTCAACCTTGGGATTAGCGTGAATCTGCTTGGATACGTCTTTTACCTTGCCTGTCTGGATGTAGAGTTTGCCCTCAAAAACATGAGCTGTTCCGAAAGGTCTTACTCTTGGCTGATCTCCGTCAACCGTTGCAAGATAATATGTGTTTGCTGCTTTCAAAAAATCTACTACTCTCTGCATAATCTCTCTCCTTTTGAAATATAATTTACATCTGCGTTGGCAGTGTTTCTGCTCTGTTTGCAATGTTCTGCTTGAAGTTGATAACTTCGTGGTCGTACTCCTCATCCATGAACTTGGAGTTGATGAGGAAATCCGCTGTTGCCTTGTTGTTGGCAAAAGGAATGTCATAAACCTGCGCAATCCTCATAAGGGCCTTTACATCAGGATCGTGAGGAGCTGCTGTTAACGGGTCTGAGAAGAATATTACAAAATCAATCTTGCCCTCAACTATCTTGGCACCGATCTGCTGATCTCCGCCAAGAGGACCTGAGTTGTAGCCTCTTACGGGAAGGTCTGTTGCATCTGTTATCATGCGGGCTGTAGTACCTGTTCCGCAGAGGAAATGTCTTTTTAATATCTCTGCATTGTCCTTGCACCATTTAATAAGCTCAGCATTCTTGCCGTCATGGGCGATAAGGGCAATGTTCTTCTGTTTTCCGATTGTA
>JAEEGJ010015301.1_pt1 | contig 17937 bp, 12 predicted proteins | sample 8958761 | NCBI WGS metagenome assembly JAEEGJ01 (sample SAMN16246546, study PRJNA631951) | gut metagenome | biome: gut microbiome; feature: rumen; material: RS-attached | host: Bos | place: Iran: Karaj | collected 2018-10
TTTCATACCCCTGACCGTTCTTGCCGTTCTTGAACAGACCTTCAAGATCGTTCAAGTACTTTTTCAGGTAGTTTTCCTGCTCTTTCTTGATGTTTTCTTTCTTGGGATAGTGTAAAATGACATTCAAACCGTCGGAGGTGCTGAAACCTTCCTTTTCGATGGGGCCACTGCCTGCGCCACCCGTGTTGGTGCCCGTCTTGTCGAATGCCCAAATATAGCCACCAGTCACGTCTTCGCCGCTAATGTCTGTTTCTTTGAGTTTGCTGACATCGACGCGGTATTTGTCACGCTTGATTTTTTCGAGAAGCACATAGACGCCGCGATAGACCCCGTTGATGTACAGGTCGAAATGCTTGCTACGCGGGCTGTAATGGCCAGCCTGCCTAAAGAGCCAGTGAGCAAGTGCGTTACGCATCAAGCTCTTGTCAACATACGGACCGTGGAAAACCCAGTCGTCGGAAGGAGGCAGCCCGAACAGGCTTACATCCGTGCCTTCACCCTTTTCGTCACGGACTTCCACGCCGTAACCTGGCTTGGGGAACAAAGCCGAGGATTGTCCACGGACTTTGATACCAATATCGTAACGGGTTCCTTTGGCACTATCAGCCACATTGTTTGTCTTTCCGTCCAGTACTTTCATGGTGGCCGGAATTTTTTCTGTGACTTTGCTGTCTAAGCATTTGCCTTTAGTGTCAACGAAAACAATCGGCAAATCATATGTCTGTGCGTATGCCGAACCTATGATGCAACCCGCTAAGGTTGCTGCCTTAACCATCCTGTTCATAAATGAATCCTCCAACAATCACGTTAAATCTATATGTATTTGCGGAAAATGTTTTGTTAATTTTGCTATATACGTTGTAAAGTGTTGTTATTTGTTCTACGTTTTTTTTTCGGGAAGAAAAGTTCCACGAAACCAAATGATTGTTAGAAGCATCCAAAAAGATGTATTAAAAGGCAAAAATGATGAATTTTTGTAGATTGAAAAAGGCTTCTGGATAGAGGAGGTTTTATGAAACGTTTAATTCCAATGCTCATTGCCGTAATCGCTTTCCCTCTGATGGCAAATGCCCAAACTCGATACACGCCAGCGGAACTGGATACGCTTGTTTCGACGATAGCGCTTTATCCGGATCCGCTGCTCGTTCATGTTCTGGATGCGACAACGCATGGCGATGACCTCCCGAATGCGTATGCGTTTGCCAATGCGCATCGCAACTTGAAGGGCGACGACCTTGCGAAATCCATTGAAAACGCTGAACTCGACTATGACGAATCTGTCGTAGCGTTGATTCCGTTCCCGGATGTGCTAAAAAAGCTGACAAAGTATGCTACATGGGCGAACCAGCTTGGCGAAGCTGTCGAAATGCAAAAGGCCGACGTGATGGATGCCGTGCAGAGAATGCGCAAGGTGGCCAATAAGAACGGTTATTTGAAGAGCGATGAAAATGTTGCGATTACGGTAGATGACAATATTTCAATCCAACCGGTTCGCGAAGAATACGTTTATGTTCCCGAATACGACCCGCGTATAGTCTATTATGTTGTTTCTGACGGAACATTTCGGCTCCGCTATGCGAATGGCATCTGGATTGGTGCTGGCCTGGTTCATTGGGGCTGGGATCCGTTTGTTTATAACTGGGTTCACCGTCGTCCGCATTACCGCCATCCGCATCGACCGCTCCCGCGTCGCCATGCAAGGCCTGGGCTGCGTCCTAGATTTAACAATCCGCCACCTCCTCCGCCGAGGACTTCGAATCCGCCACCAAGTGGCAGACGTCCGGTAGCTCCTCCTCCACGAGCAAATTCCGCTTGGGATAGGCATTCTTCGGAGCGGCTTCCGGTTCCTTCGAATGTCTTGAACAAAACGGTTGAACCTTCTACGCAACATTCTTCATTAGAGCGTCGCTCGACTTCGGCTCCGCCACCTCCTCCGCCCCTGTCAAATTTTAAGCGTCCGGTTCCGCCTCCACCGCAGGCATCAAGTTCGAATGATGACGAACAGAACTCCCGTTGGGACAATCGCTCCCGTCACGAAGAGCGTAATCATGGTGCACGCCATTTGCCGCAACCTCCGCACCGCAGACGGTAAAATAATCTTCAAAACAGAAAGGCTAGAGTTTTAAAGCGTTCGCTTTGGACTCTAGCCTTTTTAGTGTGGGGATTGATGAATATTAAACTTTTGTTGTTGTCATGCCCGCCCGTCATCCTCGACCGAAGGGAGGGGATCCATTATTTTTCATTTCTAATGTTTGGCGGGCTTTTCTTTTAATGCGATTTACTTGATGGCAATAGCTTTTTTCAAGAGCAACTTGCCGCTTGCGTCAACGACTTTTGCAATATACTTGCCGTTCGGAATTTTCTTGAGGCTAATGCTTCTGTTGCCGTTCACGTCTGCGGTGAGGAGCGTCTTGCCGTTCATGGCGATGAGGGCGAACTTGCCTTCGTTCGGGACGTTTATCTGCAAAGCTCTGTTCTGCATGGCAAGAGTAACCTTGCTTGGTGCTAAGGAAATCGAGCCGATTCCGATGCGAGGGTCGGTAGGAGTAATGACTTCAACGAACTTGGTGCCTTCCGGTGCGCCAACGACGAGGCCGCGACCGACGGTGCTCATATAGACGACGCCGAAGTTGTTCATGTCGCCCTGCACGAAGTTGCCGTTACCCGGACCGCCGTACTGGTGTGCGTCGTCGTTTACGCGTTCAAAGCTCTTGCATTTGTCTGTACTGCGGTAGATGCCAATCGGGTCGCCGGATTTTGCAGCACCCCAGATGAATATCGTTTCGTAGTCGCTGCCTTCTTTGGCTTTGCCGATGCCCACAGAAATCGCGGTGCTTGCGCCTTCGCAGCGGTTCCAGGACTTGCCTCCGTCTTCGGTGTAGGCGAGGCCGTATTCGGTGAATCCCTTCGGCTGCCAGACTTGCGCCTGGTCCATCGGAACCCAGAGGTGGCCTTCTTTCTTCGGAACGGTGCGGATGAGGCCTGCTCCGTTGTAGTATTCGCCTGCCTGTTCGTTTTGCAAGCGGGCTTCCTGTGCAGTGAATGTTTTTGCGGCATCGCTGGATTTGTAGAGTGTACCCATGGAGCCCATTACGTAGAACGTTTTCGGGTCAACGGGGTCAGCGACGATGCGAGCGTACTGCGTCTGCGTGCCGGTTTCGACTGCAGTCCAAGTAGCTCCGTTATCGTCTGAGCGATAAACTGTTGCACTTTGGTCTGGGCGGTGGAGCATCACTTTGCCGTCTGCAGAGAGAACCACGAGTCCCTTGCCTCCCTTGAGTTCCGTTTTTACGCTGTCCCAAGTTTGTCCCAAATCGTCCGAGCGGTACATGACGTTGAAGTTCTTGGATTCGTAAGTGTAGTACTTGGTAATGACGCCGGTGCGTAAAAGTGTGCCAGAAAGCGGGGCGTAGGCCATGCTTTCGGTCGTGCCGATGATTGGCGTGTGGCGCGGAGTGCTTTCCTTGATGTTCTTATAAACTGCACCGTCGTAGTCGCCAATGGCGGTGACGAGTGGACCGTCGGGGATGCTCACGATGTCGAGCGGGACTGTTTCTTCGATGCCCACGGACTGGAACTTCCAAACAGGAACTTTAGCCGTGATGTCGTCGGTCTGGAAAATGCCGTTACCGCTAGTGACCCAAACTTTCTTGCTGTTGAACGGGTCGAATTCGATGGAACCTGCCCAGTGAATTGCGTTCCCGTGAATCCACTTGTTGCCGTTTTCGTCCATGTTCACGCCGTCGCCGTAGTGCTGGCCGTGCGTCCAGTTTTCACCGCCGTCGGTCGATACGTAAATGCGGTCGCCGTAGTTTTCGGTGCTGTCCTTGAAGAAATGGCGTCCGGTGTACTGGCCAAGCGTCGAAACGACGATGTGCTTCGGGTCCTTCGGGTCAATCGCGATGCCGCCGTAGGAGCAAGTGTTCTTTTCGTGGGTAATGGTACCGTCTTCTTTTTCGTTGTCGTCAAACGGAGTGATGTCCGTCCAAGTGCCGGTTGCTATGTTGTACTTGAAAACGCCGCCGCGAGAAATGTTGTACGGACCTGGACCATCGGCAAACGTGACGTACATGTTGCCATCGACAATCTTTGCGCGGTGCGGCATGAGACCGTTCGGAACGCCCTTGATGATTTCCCAAGTTGCGCCGCCATCGTGGCTGACCTGCAAATTGTCCTTTGTTTCAGAAGTGCCGATGTAAATGGTTGCTGTGCTGCCGTCGGCGAGCTTGCCTTGTGCCGGGTCGAACATCACGAAGCTCACGCCGTTCACGCCGTTGAGGCTGCTTTCGGTAGCAGTGGAAAGAGCGACTTTGTAGAGGCTTGTCCAGGTTTTGCCGGAATCGGTACTCTTATAGACACCTTTTGTGCGGCTTCCACAGAGGACGATGTTAGACTTGTTCGGATCGACTGCGAGCTTTTCGCCTGTCTGGCGGCCCATGCCGTTGCCGTGGGCGAGCATTTCCACGTAGCTCGTGTCCCAAGTGGCACCCATGTCGGAGGAACGCAAAACAGCGGTGCGGCCCTTGCTGAAATAGCCGGTGCCTCCGAGCACATAAATCTTTTTCGGGTCTTGCGGGTCGAGCGCGAACGCTTCGGTGCCGTAAAGGCCCACGTCGTTTTGGCTGATCCAGTCCATCAACGGAATCCAACGGCTGCTTGTAGCGTCCCAACGGTAAATGCCGCCCACGTCGGTGCGTGCGTAAATGAGTCCTTCGACGGTTGGGCTCGGCATGATGGCGCTCACGAATCCGCCGCCGTCAAAGCGGACATTGCCCCAGTCGTACTTTTCGGCGTTTGCGTTCGAAGCGAGTGCGGCCAAGGTGGCGATTCCTATCATCGATGCCTTGATTGAGTATTTTCCAAACATATAGACTCCGTTGGATTTTTGAGAACATTTAACCCATACAACTATAAGTAATATACAATAAAATTTATAAAAACGGTTCTTATATAAACCTTAAATTAAGAAAATTTTTGAGAACATTTTGATGGAATCATGTTTGTGTTCTCGGAGCTGCCTTCCCGGACTCCGTTCCGGGAGCGGTATTTCTAAAAAAACAGACCCCGGTACAGTGACCGGGGTGACATCTATAAATTTCGAATGACCAATCTATTCCGCTCCGATGCCGAGTCCTTTGAATGGCACGTACCTGATCTGATTGTTATGATCGATGATGACGGCAACGCCGGTGAGGAAGTACGGCCAATGTCTTGAATCCGGATCATGGAATCTGTAGTTTACAGTTCCGTTGGAGGCGTAAACGGAGAGTGGGAGGATGAAGTCGTCGTGAGAGCAGATGACGCGGAACTTGTTCATGGAAGCGTAGTCCGGTGCGATGTGCGTCTTTACGATTTCTTCAGTTTTTTCCTTGAGGTCGTAGAATGCATCGGCATAAAGGTTGTCGTAGGCCCAGCCGGCAATAACGAGACGAACGTTTTTGGTGGAATCATCATAGAATTTGTAACGGTCTTTGTCTTTTTTGTACCAGCTGATGGAGTAAATTTCCGTGGAATCGTGCGGGAACGTGGCTTGGCCGCGGCCTTGTGCGATGTAGAAGCAAGTCTGCTCTGTGCGGAGGTACTTGGTATGCGTGTAGGTGAATTCGTCGGCGCTTATGAGTTTTTTACCGACGGCAATGGCCTGACGGACGCCGTCCGTTGGTTGGCCGGCAACGGTATCTTTCTTTTCATTTTCCCAATAGGTGAGAGGCGATAACTTCGTATGGTCGTTGTCGTCGCGTTCGCCATGGCGGAGGACAAAAACCGCCTTTTCGTTGCAACGTACGCTCTTGAACACGTCGGCGATGTCGGCAAGCCCAATGGAATCGATGGGAAGTGTTGCGACCGGAGTCTCGACACAGTTCGGGTCGAGGGGAGTGGTGCCCGCACTCGATGCTGGGGGTTCCGCTGTTGCTGAACTTGAAATTTCCGGGGTCTGGACCACAGAAGAGCTGGATTCGGCGATAGGTGCGACTGCGGAACTTTCCGGCTGTTGCTGGATGACCGAAGATGTGGGGACCGTTGTGTTGGATGTAGGAACTGCTTGCTCGCTAGAGGAGCTTGCGACAATTCCGCCTTGGTTGGGGATGGGTGCTGCCGAGTTGTCGTCACCGCATGCGGTCAAAAGAGCGGCTGACAAAAACGCACCGGAAAAAGCCAAAGAAATACGTGAAATTTTATGCATTGCTTGAAATTCCTTGTTCAATCTCTTTAAATTTATTCTTTTTAAAGGTAACATCAAGTAAATTTTTTTCAAAAAGCCTCTATAATTCCTCGTTTGACCACTTTTATTAGACGAAAGACTATAGATAGGTATTAGGAATACTTGAGTGATTTGCAAACAGTGGTTAAGTAAACAGGAATGTTTAAGTGGTTAGTAAACAGGAATTGTAATTAAAACGTTCCCTATTACATCCCTAACCACTAATCACCAAGAGCGTGCCAAATGAGTGACGCAAAAATAAGCTTGCTTATTTTTATGTCCGAATGCAGCCGCGGACGTCGAAGACGTCAACCACTAACCACTAACCACCAACCACTAATTATTATAGTTGATTTCGTTCCTGCGCTTGAGTTCTTTGTTGAGCGGCCAGTAAATGAATGCAAAGACGATGTAGCCGATGAGGAGCACTAGCCAATGGTTGAGTCCGAATCCGATTTCTACGTATCGCATGGTGACGAACATGAAAGGCCCTGCGATGAGAAACAGCGGAAGCTGGCGGCATTGGTCGCCGAGCGAATAGCGGCTCTCATAGCTCACGATGGAGTTCATCATCGGGAAGCTGGTGCAAAAACCGCCCATCAGTCGCTTGATGAGCATGAGCCCGGAGACGACACCTGCGATGGCGGGTGCTTTTATATATACAGGAAGCGGAGTCTTGTAACGCACGCCTGATTTGTATTTCTGCTTTTGGAAAAAGATAATGCCGATGACCAAGTCAAAAAGGCATGCTCCGATAAAATACGCTTCGCCTTCGGGGATGCGCGAGTGTAGAATTGTTCCGAGGCAGACGAAAAAGGCAAGCCCTGAAATGATGGAAATCACAATGGGAATTTTCACTTTGTAGTGGAGAATTCTCACGATATGCACGTACAGCATGCACATGAACCCGGAAACGGCGTTTTCGGTACCCATCGGGAGTCCGACTGCGATGTAGGCGAACCCGCAGGGGATGGGAATGGTAGCCGTGACGGCCTTGAGCTGCGGGTCTTTGAGGTAGGCGCTCAAAGTTCCGAGAGCGGTGACCATTATAACTAGTAACCAGTCGTAAAATCCGAAATGAAAGTTCAATTCTTCCAACATTGAGTAAAAAAATAGAAAAGTAAGTGCACTTTTTACGATTTGCATTATAAATTTATTTTGAAGACTTATTTAAGCCGATAGAAATCCGATAAACGAGGTTTTTATGCACTCGATTCCATCTTATTGGTATTTTATCCCAGTTGCAGCTCTGGTCGCTCTGGGAATGGCTCTGTTCTTTTACCGCTTCATGAAGCGTCAACCTGGGGGTTCTCGCAAGATGAAGGAAATCGCGCATTACGTGCGTGTGGGTGCGTTCGCTTACCTCAGGCGGCAGTACAAAACGGTTTCTATAGTCTTTGCCGTGCTTTTCGTGGTGTTCCTTGTGCTTGCGCTGCTTGGCATCCAGAATCCGTTCGTGCCGGTGGCGTTTTTGACGGGAGGCTTCTTTAGCGGCCTGTGCGGATTTTTGGGCATGAAAACGGCGACTCACGCAAGTTCGAGGACGGCGAACGGGGCTATTTCGAGCTTGAATCGCGGGCTTGTCATCGCGTTCCGCAGCGGGGCGGTGATGGGACTTATTGTGGTGGGTTTTGGCTTGCTCGATATTTCGGCGTGGTTCTTCTTGCTCAATTACATTTACGACCATAACGTTTGGCAGTTCGGGGCGGATATCGCGTCCAAACTTTCGCTGGGGGCATGGAATGATAACATGGTGAATAACGCCGAGTGGGCACATGCGAAAATGGTCGAAATTACGACGACGATGCTTACGTTTGGCATGGGGGCTTCGTTGCAGGCTTTGTTTGCTCGCGTGGGCGGCGGCATTTACACGAAAGCGGCGGATGTCGGTGCGGACCTCGTGGGGAAAGTCGAGGCGGGAATCCCCGAGGACGATCCGCGTAACCCGGCGACGATTGCAGATAACGTGGGCGATAACGTGGGCGACGTGGCTGGCATGGGTGCGGACCTTTACGAATCTTATTGCGGCTCTATCCTTTCGACGGCCGCACTTGGCGCAGCTCTCCCGATGGGTGGCGTTAAAATGGTCATTGCCCCGATGGTGGTGGCGGCGATTGGAATTGTGCTTTCTATTTTGGGAATTTTTGCAGTGCGCACGCGTGAAGACGCCGACACGAAGTCGCTTTTGCGTTCGCTTTTGACGGGGACGCTCGGTTCGTCGGTGCTAATTCTTGTGGCGCTTTTGGTGCTTGTAAAACTTGATTTCATTTCGGTGGGAATTTTCGGTTCCGTGCTTTCTGGCCTTGCAGCGGGCATTCTCATCGGGCAGTTTACGGAATATTATACGTCCGACGCTTACAAGCCGACGCGCGGAATCGCGGGCCAGGCGAAACTTGGTGCCGCGACGACGATTATCGACGGCATTTCGATCGGCATGTTTTCTACGGGGCTTCCGGTGGTGACAATTGTCATTGGTATTGTTGCTGCTTTTGGGTGTGCTGGCGGGTTTAGCGACATGGCGGTGGGGCTTTACGGAGTGGGCTTTGCGGCGGTCGGCATGCTGAGTACGCTTGGCATTACGCTTGCGACGGATGCGTTCGGCCCGATTGCGGATAACGCGGGCGGTAACGCAGAAATGGCGGGCCTTGACCCTGAAGTACGTGCCCGTACTGATGAACTCGATATGCTGGGGAATACGACTGCGGCGACGGGCAAGGGCTTTGCGATTGGTTCTGCGGCGCTCACTGCGATGGCGCTTCTTGCGTCTTATGTCGAAGAAGTGAAAATATGGCTAGGGCACTTGGCTGCATCGGCTGAGGGCGTGTGGCGAGTCGGTTCTGTTGCTTTTGCGAACGGCGCAAATGATTTGATGAAGGCTCTTTCGGGTGTTACTGGCGTGAAATTCCTTGATGGTGGGACGCGTGCCATTACTGAGAATGGCGACCTCGTGGGGATGGTTGCAAATAAGGTAAACTACGTTGACTTTATGCATGTTTATAACCTCAATTTGATGAACCCCATGCTTTTGGGCGGGCTCTTTATCGGTGCGATGATGACGTTTGTGTTCTGCGCATTGACCATCAAGGCGGTGGGCCGTGCGGCAAGCGCGATGGTCGAAGAAGTGCGTCGCCAGTTCCGCGAAATTCCGGGAATCATGGAAGGCACGGGCGAGCCGGATTACGCTCGTTGCGTGGAAATCTCGACGACGGGCGCTCAGCGCGAGATGATTATCCCCTCGGTGCTCGCTGTGGTTGTTCCTGTGCTTGTCGGGCTTACGATGGGCGTTGCGGGCGTGTTCGGACTTTTGGCGGGCGGGCTTGCGTGCGGCTTTGCGCTTGCGACAATGCTCAACAATGCGGGTGGTGCCTGGGATAATGCAAAGAAGTTTGTCGAAAAAGGCAATTATGGCGGCAAGGGTTCCGATACGCACAAGTCCGCTGTCGTTGGCGATACTGTGGGCGACCCGTTCAAGGATACCGCAGGGCCTTCGCTCAACATTCTCATCAAGCTCATGACTATGGTGAGCGTTGTGTTTGCTGGCGTCATTGTGCGATTCGGGAATATGTTGTTTTAGTTTTTAGTCGATGGTCATTAGTCATTGGTGGTTGGCTGATGACCATTTGTATTAGTTAGTCTTTTCTTACATAATTAGATTTGTCTAATTTTTGGATTGTTCCGAGTCTATTTGGAGTAGAACTTTCTTTGGCAAATTTCTAAAATAAATTTCAGAGATAATTGCCATAGAATCTCTGCTAGCGTATAGATTTCGTTACCTCATATATGCTGGATTGGTTATCCCGCCTTGGCTAAGGCTGTAGGCGGGATTTTTGATTTTATTTGAAGATGAATTAGGTTGTTCATGGATAAGAACCTCGATTTTTGTTTAGTTCGCCAGTGCGCCCCAACCCTTGCGGGGCTCAAACTGGGCAATCTTTTTTGCCTTGAAATTGCTGATGATATTGTGCTTTGCAAGATTGTGTCTCGCTGGAATCAGGCATTGAACCCTAAGGGTGTCGTGGCGCGAGTTGTGGCTGAACGGCATGGACGTTATTTTGTTTATGTTTATCGGAGCAGTGCTCTAAAGAATTTGGGAAAATCCTGCGAGGTTCGTAATTTTTTGAAAGGGTTTGGCTATAGTTGTTTTGATACTGAATCGCTGTTGAATTTTTTTAAAGTACGTATGGCTCGTTCGGTGTGTTTTCCGCATGAAGTGGGTGTGTTTTTGGGATATCCTTTACAGGATGTAAAAGATTTTATTGCATACGGTGGCAAAAATTACAAGCTGATTGGCTGCTGGAAAGTTTATAATGACGTGCCGAATTCGATGCATATCTTCGAAGTCTATAAAAAATGTCACAAGATTTTTAATGAGCGTTTTGAACAGGGCGATTCTTTGGAAGAATTGACGGTGGCGAGTTGACAAATTTGAAAAAACATTTCATATCATAAGGAAAACAAAATGAATAAAATTGCTGTTATTTTTTGGACAGGTACCGGAAATACCGAAATCATGGCGAACGAGGTTGTCGCTGGCGCGAAGGGCGCGGGAGCCGAAGTGACGCTTTTCAATACATCTGCATTCTCGGTGGATAAAGCTCAGGAATTTGACAAGTTTGCGTTGGGCTGCCCGGCGATGGGTGCCGAAGAACTTGAAGATAGCGAATTCCAGCCGATGTATGATCAGCTGAAAACGCAAATTTCGGGCAAAAAGGTCGTGCTTTTTGGCTCGTACGGTTGGGGCGGTGGCGAATGGATGAATCCGTGGAAAGAAGATGCTGCAAATGCGGGCCTTGTGCTTGCTGATGATCCGCTCGCTCTCGAAGGTGCTCCGGATGATGATGGCAAGGCGAAGTGCCGTGAATTGGGAAAGGTGCTTGCATTGTCGTAATATTGTGTAGGTTGCTTAGTGACAATGCTGTCATTCACGTGAAGGTGAGGATCTCCTTGTATAAACTTGGACTCTCTAAAATTGTTAGAGAGTCTAACAAAATTAGAGCGTCTAACATTGTTAGAAAATCACTAACAATGTTAGCCCTTATCGCGTGAAACTCAACTACGATACGGGGTTGTAAGAGTTGTGTGATTATTTTGTTTGTAATTTGCAATGAGGGGGGAGAGTATCTAATTTTTAAAAGCGGACAGATGTTCCGCTGATTTTTCTTTAATAAGGAGAATGATATGTCGATGTTCAAAAACGAAAAATTCTGGCTTGTTGTTGCTGGTGCTGTGGGTTCCACTGTCGCTAAGAAAGTGCTGAAGGCAAAGAAAACCCGCGAACTTGCCGTTCAGGGACTTGCTCATGGCATGAAGTTCACGGCTGATGCTAAGGCTGCATTCCAAGACATGAAGGACGAAGCTGCCGACATTTGCAACGACGCCAAGGCAGAAGCAGGGATTAAGTAGGCTTTGAGCGATGGGGTCGGAGCTAAAGCTCCTCTCAGCACGCTTCGCTTTGAGGTCGCTACGCTTGGGCTATTCCATTACATTAAGCTCATAGCCCAAAGTGAGCCGAAGGCGAACGAGCTCATACCCCATAGCCTATAGTTTATTTTTGCAGGTTTTTAATCGCTATGAAATTCAAAATCGTCTATGACAGGCCGGGTCGCCTTCGCTTGCGTGCTGGGGCGTTCGCTTTTGAATGTGATTATGAAGCGCGCATTCACAAGGCTTGTGTTGGCGTGCCTTGCGTTAAAAGTGTTGTAGTGCACAGCGCCAATGGCGGCTTCCTTTTTGAATATTCCGCCAAGGCGGGTGATTTCGAGACGAGCCGTAAGCAGATTCTTGATTTTGTAAGTGCGCTCAACCCCAAAGAATTGCCCGAATGCGACGGTGAAACGGAATACCAGTTGCAATCTCTTGATGATGGCTTTAAAGCTAGCCTCATGGGGATGATTGCAAGGCGCTATTTGTTGCGCTGGTTTGTTCCGTTCCCGATTCGCATGGCGATTACGGTGGTTCGCGGGTTGCGCTATGTGGCTCGCGGGATTTCGACGCTCATGAGCGGAAAGCTCACCGTCGATGTTTTGGATGGGGCTGCGATTGGTGCTAGCCTGCTCCAGAAAAATTACGAGTCCGCAGGTACGGTCATGTTCCTTTTGGGCGTGTCGGGCTTGCTGGAAGATTACACCAAGGCGCGCACGCGCACTGCTTTGACAGGGAGCCTCGCTGTCAAGGTTGATAAAGTCTGGGTCGTAAAAGACGGCGTGGATACATTGGTGGATATGAAGGACGTCCAGGTCGATGATCTGGTGCGCATCCGTTCCGGTAGCATGATTCCTGTCGATGGCCGCGTGATTGAAGGCGAAGCCTTTGTGAACGAATCGACGATGACGGGTGAATCCAAGGCGGTGATGAAGACTGCTGGCCGAATCGTTTTTGCAGGCACGGTTCTTGAAGAAGGTTCGATTGTGGTCCGTGTGACTGCGGTGAACAGCAATACGAAAATTCAGAAAATCGTGGAGCTGATTGACCGTAGCGAAGACTTGAAGGCTAGCGTGCAGAGCCGTGCCGAGCATTTGGCGGATAGCATCGTGCCGTTCAGTTTCCTTGGTTTTGGACTTACGCTTTTGCTGACGCAGAATATTTCTCGTGCGGTGTCCATCTTGATGGTGGATTACTCTTGTGCGATAAAGCTTTCGACTCCGATTTCTGTGATTTCTGCATTGCGTGAAGCGGCGGACATGGACATGACTGTGAAGGGCGGCAAGTACCTGGAAGAACTTGCGCTTGCCGATACGATTGTGTTCGACAAGACGGGAACGCTCACGAAGGCGGAACCGCGTCTTGAAAAGATTATTCCGTTCGGCGAATATTCCGAAAAGCGGATCTTGAAAATTGCGGCATGTATCGAGGAACATTTCCCGCATAGCATGGCTCGTGCGATAGTTAAGGCGGCGCAGGAACGCGATATCAATCACGCCGAAGAACATGCCGATGTGCAGTACATCGTGGCGCATGGTATCGCGACTTCGCTCAAGGGCAAGCGCGTGGTTATCGGAAGCAAGCATTTTGTTATCGAAGACGAAAAGGTCAATATCTCTGAAGCGAACCAGGCGATTATTGACGAACAGGCGGGTGCCGCGTCCGTGATTTACCTGGGCATTGGTGGCGAATTGGCGGGTGCAATTTGTATTGGCGACCCTCCGCGTGAAGAAGCTGCGAATGCCATTCGCGGGCTGCGTGAAAGTGGCATCAAGAATGTGGTGATGCTGACGGGCGATAGCTTGAATGCGGCAGAACGTGTTGCGGAACATTTGGGAATCGATACGTTCTTTGCGCAGGTCTTGCCAGAAGACAAGCACCGCTATGTAGAACAAATGAAGGCCGAAGGCAAGCGCGTGATTATGGTGGGCGACGGCATCAATGATGCTCCTGCTTTGGCTACGGCAAATGTCTCTGTTGCGATGAGCGATGCCAGTGACATTGCCCGCGAAACTGCCGATGTGACGCTCCGCCGCGAGAATCTCGAAGATCTCGTGGAACTCCGTTTACTGAGCCAAAAACTCATGGAACGCATTATGATGAATTACCGCTTTATCGTGACGTTCAATACAAGTTTACTTGTAGGCGGATTCTTCGGTCTGCTTTCTCCGACAACATCGGCCTTCTTGCACAACGTATCGACTATGGGCATTTGTGCAAAAAGCATGACGAAGCTGAAAGTGTCGTAAGAAGATTTTCGCATTACATCGGCTGTGCTGTGCAGGTCGTGGGAATGATAACGCTAAGTTTCGCTCTAGCTAAATGCTGGGGCGATTTTTTTATATTTTTTTGACTATGAATAATTTCCGCTCCATCAATGAACTCATTCAGACTCTTTCTCGTGAGAGGGCTTTGCTAAAAGAAATGTTTGCGAAGCGAAAAACGCTCTCGTTTCGCATGGATTTGGCGGAGCCGCTTGTCGATGACAAAATGTCACGCATTCAGTATTTGGTGGAAGACGCGACGGCATCAAGTTGCTGATAATTGAAGCAGAAAAAATACTAGAAATGTCCACTTCCAAAAGACTTGTCAACTAGAAATCATTTTTAGTGTCCTCTTTTTGCATCTGGTTCAATGCGAAGTAGTTTACTCTGCGTATTATTGAAGTTTCCTCATAAAAATACTTTGCGTATTATTGAATAATTATGTATATTTTACTCTGCGCACTGTTAATATGAGGCCGATTGATGGAGATTCAAAGAAAAGCGTATAATCGTCTAAGGGCTTGGAAAAATGAGTCCCAAGGGAAAAGTGCCTTGCTTATCGAAGGGGCCAGACGGATTGGCAAATCCACGATAGCGAAGCGTTTTGGAGAACGCGAATATAAAACGTATATTCTAGTCGATTTCAACAAGGTTTCACGCAAGATTCTTGAAAACTTCGATACGAATCTGAACAATCTGGATGTTTTTTTTCAGACGCTTTCTTTGGAATACAACACTCCTCTGCATAGGCGCGAGTCGCTAATCATTTTTGATGAAATCCAAAAATTTCCGAAGGCTCGTGAGGCGATAAAATATCTCGTTGCAGATGGTCGGTACGATTTCCTCGAAACGGGGTCGCTGATTTCTATCAAGGAAAATGTGCAAAGTATAACTCTTCCCTCGGAAGAGGAAAAGCTGAAAATGTATCCTTGCGATTTTGAAGAATTTGCTGCGGCCTTGGGTGAAAATATTCTCCTTGAGTATATTGCAAAATGTTTTTTGGATAAAGTTTCGTTGGAAGATCATTTCCACAAGCGTGCGATGCATCTTTTTAGAGAATACATCTTGGTGGGCGGTATGCCTAAGAGCATTGTTTCTTATATGGAAAACGATCGTGATTTTTCTAAGAGCGACAAGGAAAAAAGAAAAATTTTGGACCTTTATCGTGATGATATTAAAAAAGCGGCTAAACGGTATAGTTCAAAAGTTTCTGCAGTATTTGAAAACATCCCCGGCAGTCTTTCTTCGCATGAAAAAAAAATTGTGCTTTCTGAAATTGATGATTCAGGTGCAGCAACATTCTCCAAGTACGACGAACCGTTCTTTTGGCTTGACGACTCCATGATTTGTAATTTGTGTTATAAATGTAATGACCCGAATGTTGGTTTTGCTCTCAACAAAAATGAATCTTCAGTCAAATGTTACATGGGCGATACGGGGCTATTGGTGAGCCTTGCTTTTAGCGAAAATGAAATTGCATCGAATCAACTTTACAAAGCAATTATGAACGGCAAACTTTCGCTGAATGAGGGAATGCTTTATGAAAATGTTATTGCGCAGATGATTCGTGCTAAGGGGCGGCAATTGTTTTTTTATACGGAATACAATGCTTCGGCACACCGCAATTCCATAGAAATTGATTTTTTACTATCCAATGAAAGCAAGACGAATTTCAAGGTCTTTCCTGTAGAAGTTAAATCTTCAAAGAATTATACCACAAACTCACTCGGCAAATTTAAGGACAAATTTGAAAAGCGAGTTGGCGGGAGTATCATAATACATCCAAAATCATTGCAAGTCGATGGCGATATTTTGAAAATTCCGCCTTATATGACTTGGTGCCTTTAATGGGATGTTCTATGCTAAAATACTCCAAGGAAATTTTTCTTTTCCATACGGCTTTGTTAAATAAACTAATGCCGTGGTGAGCGTGTAGTCGGCAACGAGGGCGGCTGCAAGGCCAATGATGGAAAGTAATCCGACGTTGTGCAATGCACCCATGGGGCTGAAGATGAACACGAAGAACATCGCACACAGAATGAATGTTGTCATGCCCATCGTCTTTCCGATTTCGCGGTAAGAGAGCAATAGCGCTTTTTTGTAGCTGCCCGTGCGTTCGTAACCGTATTTGATGTGGTTATTCATGTGGATGGTGTCATCGACGGCGATGCCCAAAATCATCGGCATCACGATCATGGTTATCATGTCAAGCGGCATTCCCGAATAGCCCATGACGCCACCGATTAAAAGCACGGGGGCGATGTTTGGAATCATGCCGATGAGGCCTGCCTTGATGCTCCCGAATGCGAGAATCATCATGATGGCGATAATCACGAATGATCCTCCGAACGAACGCAACAGTCCATTGACGAGTTTGCCGTTCATTTCAGCGTAGTTTACGACTTCGCCGACGATTGAAGTTTTAGCATCCGGGAAAATTTGGGCGGCGTACGATTTTGCGGAATCGAGGTCTTCAACGATTTTCTTGGCATCGTATCCGGAAAGTTCGATGTGGATGAATGTTGTTTTGTAGTCTTCGTCCATGCGTTCAAAGAGCGCGTCGGCATCTGAAATTTCGTAGAGGAACAGCAATTGCGTGAGCATGTCTTGCGCGTCGGGAATCTTGTAGTATTCCGTGCTGTCGGCGTTTAGCGTGCGGTTCATTTCTTTCACGAGTCGCGTTACGGATTGCACGCGGGGCTTGTCGCCTGAAATTTTTGTGAGCTGGAGCGTGCCGAGCTTTTGTTCTAGCGTTTCGATGCGCTTCATGTTGGCGGGATTTTTGAGTGCATCGCCGTCGTTGAATTCAACCATCACGTTGAAATCGTAAAGGCTTCCGAGCTTGCCGCTGAGCATGTCCATGAGCCTTGTGACGAACGGGATTTTTTCGCCCATCGTTTTTGTGTAGTCCATGTTTACATCAATGTTCATCACGCCAGGGATTTGCGCTAACATTATGGCGGCGGAAATTGCGGCGATGATGCCACTGTGCCTGCAAACTTTGCGACCGAAAAATTCAAAGAGAATGTCGGCCTTGGTGGCGCCGGCCGCTTTCACTTCTGTCGGGTCGGGCTTTGTGTTTTTGCCGAAGCTCATAAGAATCGGAATCAATATGATGACATACAGGTAAACCATGAATACGATGCCTGCCGAAATGCCTCCAATCCAGCGGATTGGGCGGATGCCTGCGAACAGGAACGAAATCAGCGAGGCGACTGTGGTGATAACAGTGAAGAGAATTGGCCAGCCTGTTTCTTCGACGGCGTTTATCACAGATTCGCGGCGGTTGCCCGTGCGCCTAAAGTGCATGCGGAACGAATTAATGTAATGGATGGAGTAGCCGACCGAAAGTGCCATGCCTAAAAGTACGGGGAGCGCGACCATGCTTTCGTCGCCGACGATACCGAGCCAGGCGTTTACGCCGAGTACGGATGCGATGCCTCCGACGGTTGCAATGGCAGGGACGATGACTCCGCGCAAAGAGCGTACGAATAAAATAAGGCATGCGAGCATGACGGCGAAGCCGAAGATGATGCGCATAGCGCATTCACGCGAGATGACTTCGTTTTCTTCCATTTCGGTGTAGCTCATGCCGGTTGGGAGCATCTCGAACTTGTCGCTTTTGAATTCATCGGAGAGAATGACGTTGCGGGCGAAAGGTGCGATGCTGTCTTTGCCGAAATTGATGCCGCCTTCGTATGATTTCAACGAGAGAATAACCCATGTTTCTTTGGCGTCGTCAGAGACGATGTTGTTCACGAGCGATTCTCGGCTCATGATGAGCGATTTCTTGGTGGCGAGTTGTGCTGAATCTGTCGGGATGCCGCTTTCGAATGGGTCGATGACTTCGAAGCCCTCATCATTTGCGATGGGGATGGATAAGTTATGCGTGAGTGAAACGACGCGGTCAGCGTAAGGGACTTCATTTTCGAGGCGCTTGGAAAGTCGGTCAATGGCGCTTAAAACTTCGGACGCAAAAACATCGTTAGCACGGACCATCACCATATAGCCGTCATCGCTGCCGAAAACGTCATTGAAGTGCGCTTGGTC
>JAEEGJ010015302.1_pt1 | contig 17937 bp, 16 predicted proteins | sample 8958761 | NCBI WGS metagenome assembly JAEEGJ01 (sample SAMN16246546, study PRJNA631951) | gut metagenome | biome: gut microbiome; feature: rumen; material: RS-attached | host: Bos | place: Iran: Karaj | collected 2018-10
CTCTCACTTGCCAAATTTTTGGGCGAAAGCGGATGCAAAGGTACGAATAATATCAATACCAACCAAACTTTTTCAATAAAAAATTCCCAAAAATAACAAAATTTTCGGGAATGTTGACAAATAAGGACTATACCTTATATATTATATATAGGGACTACTCGAATATTTCATCTATTTCATTGTCATCTGTCTCTAGAGCCTCATCAACAAACGAGCATGGGTCGAAACCCTCAGGCATATCAAAGATAGCATTTTCATTATAGCCTAACTGCTTATCGGCATACACTTTCTGCATATAAAGGGCAAAAACAGGCAAAGCCATTGCCGCACCCTGTCCCATGACCATTGTGTCGAAATGGATGTCACGGTCATCACCACCTACCCAACAAGCATTGACAAGCGTCGGTGTCAGGCCCATAAACCAAGCATCACTATTATTGTTTGTCGTTCCGGTCTTTCCCGCAATCTCACCTTTCAGGCCATACTTACTACGCAATCTTATGGCCGTACCACCATCAACAACAGCCTTCAGCATATATAGCATCTTGTGAGCACTCTCCTCGCTAATAACTTCATTCATCCTAGGCTGGAACTGGGCAATAACATTCCCATCGCCATCCTCAATCTTCGTCACGAACATCAATGACGCACGGATACCATGATTCACAAATGCAGTATATGCACTAGCCATTTCCCCTACGCTAATGTCGCATGGTCCAAGACAAAGCGACATCGAAGGATGAATCTCAGGATTACGGATACCGTACTCATAAAGGAGATCAACGAATGCTTGAGGGCTGAGTCTACTCATCAGATAAGCAGAAATCCAGTTGTTCGACTGCTGAAGTCCCCATTTCAGCGTAACCATCTCCCCATAATGTGCCTTACTTCCATTTCGAGGTGTCCATGGTTTGCCTGCCACCATATACGTTTGCTGCACATTAGGTGCCTGATCACAAGGAGAAAAACCATTCTCCATAGCCAGTGAATAAAGGTATGGTTTGATAGTAGAGCCGACCTGTCGTCTTCCATCCATCACCATATCATAAGAGAAGTGTCCATAGTCAAGTCCTCCAACGTATGCCTTTACATGACCATTCTGAGGACAGACACTGATAAAGCCGGTACGGAGGAAAGACTTATAATACCTGATAGAGTCGATAGGAGTCATCATCGTATCCACTTCTCCATGATATGTGAATATTGACATTCTGGTGGGCGTACGGAAAGAGCGGTGGATCTCCTCGTCGGACGCTTTATTCTCACGAAGAACCCGATATCGCTCACTCTGCCTGATAGAACGGTTTAGAATTTGCTGAACTTGCGATGGTGTCAAATTTGAAGAATATGGAGCATTGGCCTTCTTCCTGTTCTCAGCATTAAATGCAGGCTGAAGGTATTTAGCCACATGCTGATAGGCAGCCTCCTCAGCATACTGCTGCATACGAGAGTCAATCGTTGTAAAGACCTTCAGTCCATCGGTATAAATGTTATAATTATCGCCATTGTGCTTCCTATTCTTATTACACCATCCGTACAAAGGATCCGTCTCCCAATTGATGGAGTCATTGTAGAATTTAATCATATTCCATGACGGATATAGAGCGCGTTCAGGTTTTCTGGCTGTCAGATACATTCTCAGATACTCTCGGAGATAAACCGCGATACCATCTTTGTGGTCATAAACATGGAATTTAAGTTTCATTGGTTCTGCGGAATACTTCTCAAATTCTGCATCAGTCAAATATCCAGCCTTCCGCATCTGACTCAACACAACGTTACGACGCTCGCGGCTTCTCTCAGGATTCCTCACTGGATTATAATACGACGGATTCTTACATAGCCCAATAAGTGTAGCAGCCTCTGGGACAGTTAAGTCTTTTGGCTCTTTACTGAAATACACATCCGATGCGGTCTTTATTCCGACAGCATTATGCAAGAAGTCGAAATAGTTCAAGTACATCGTAATAATCTCATCCTTCGTATAATTTCGTTCCAGTTTTACAGCTATCACCCACTCAATCGGCTTCTGGAAGAGACGCTCCATCGTAGAATAAGCCCTTTCGGAATACAACTGCTTCGCAAGCTGCTGCGTGATGGTAGAGCCGCCACCGGCACTCTTCTGTCCCATCAAACCACGTTTAATGACAGCACGTCCGAGAGCATAGAAATCTATACCGGAATGATCATAGAAACGCACGTCCTCAGTAGCGACAAGTGCCTGAACCAGGGATGGTGACAATTTAGTATAATCCACGAGAATACGATTCTCTTTATTATAATTCCATGTTCCTATAATCTTACCGTCAGCAGAATAAATCTGTGTGGCATATCGACTAATAGGATTCTGCAAGTCTTCTATAGGTGGCATATAGCCAATCCATCCCTCATTGATCGCATAAAAAGCCGTCGCAACTGACAGGACCGTCACAGCTAATAATGTCCACAGAAAATAGACAAATACTTTTCTCATTTTCTTGATTTTCTTTACTTTTTTAAGTATCTTGGTGCAAAATTACGAAATAATTCAAAAATAACGCACGGAAATCAGAAATAATGTGTAATTTTGTACCAACAAAATCAAAACAGTTGATGGAAAAGCATAATTTTGTGACAATTGCCGATCTCACGAAGGAGAAAATCCTATATATGATTGAGATGGCAGAACAGTTTGAGAAACATCCAAACAGGGAGTTGCTGAAGGGGAAAGTGGTGGCGACGCTTTTCTTTGAGCCTTCTACCCGTACCCGTCTGAGTTTCGAGACCGCCGCCAACCGTCTTGGTGCCCGCGTTATCGGATTCGCTGACCCAAAGATCACCAGTGGAACCAAGGGAGAGACGTTGAAGGATACGATTCTGATGGTGTCCAATTACGCAGACGTCATTGTGATGCGCCACTATATTGAGGGTGCAGCACAGTATGCCTCGGAGGTAGCCCCCATCCCCATCGTCAATGCAGGTGACGGAGCCCACCAACACCCATCACAGTGTATGCTTGACCTCTACTCCATCTACAAGACACAAGGCACTCTCGAGAATTTGAATATCTACATGGTAGGTGATCTTAAGTACGGGCGGACTGTACACTCCCTACTGATGGCTATGCGTCATTTCAATCCGACTTTTCATTTCGTAGCCCCGAAGGAACTGGCCATGCCTAAAGAATATAAGATCTACTGCGACGAACATGGCATTAAGTATCAAGAGCACACTGCATTCAACGAAAAAATCATCGCAGATGCCGACATCCTATATATGACTCGAGTTCAGAAGGAGCGTTTCTCCGACCTTATGGAGTATGAGCGAGTCAAGAACGTCTATGTGCTGAATAACGATATGCTGCGCTTGGCCAAACCAAACATGAAGATCCTACACCCTCTTCCCAGGGTCAATGAGATAGCCTACGAGGTGGATGACAACCCACACGCCTACTATATCCAGCAAGCCGGTAATGGACTCTTTGCCCGTGAGGCCATTTTCTGCGACGTACTCGGCATTAACCTCGACGAAGTTAAGAACGACAAAACAATTATCAAATGAACAAGAAAGAACGCCTGGTTGCCGCCATTGAGCACGGCACCGTCATCGACCACATACCAGCCGCCAAGACCTATCAGGTGGCAAGTCTGTTAGGACTTTTCGATCTTGACACCCCCGTCACAATCGGTTTCAATTATCCCTCGCAAAAAGTAGGCAACAAAGGCATCATAAAAGTGTCAGATAAATTCTTCACTGATGACGAGATCTCACGCCTCTCCGTAGTGGCCCCAAAGGTTATCCTTAACATCATCCGCGACTACGAAGTGGTTGAAAAGAAGACCGTTGAGACGCCTGAGGAGATAAAGGGCATTGTCAAGTGCAATAACCCTAAGTGCATCACCAACAACGAGCCGATGGCAACCCATTTCCACGTCAGCAGCGACGGAATACTGACCTGCCACTACTGCGAGAAAGAACAGGATATCAACAAGGTGGAACTGGTATAATTATCTTCAACACCGCTTTACACGAATCACACAAATGAAAGAAATACCCATACTGCTGCTGACAGGCTATCTGGGCAGCGGCAAGACTACATTATTAAATCGTATCCTCACCAACGAACGCGGCATCAAGTTTGCCGTCATCGTCAATGATATCGGAGAAGTCAACATCGACGCCACCCTCATCCAACAGGGAGGTATCGTCAACCAGCAGGACGACTCGCTCGTGGCCCTGCAGAACGGTTGCATCTGCTGTACGCTGAAGATGGACCTCGTCAAGCAGTTGCAGGACATCATCGCCTTGCAGCGCTTCGACTATATCGTCATCGAGGCCAGCGGCATCTGTGAGCCAGGCCCCATTGCGCAGACCATCTGCAGCATTCCCTCTTTGGCCCCAGAAGTAACAGAGCAAGGCTACCCCCGTCTCGACTGTATCGTGACCGTCGTCGATGCCCTCCGCATGAGGGACGAATTTGGCAGCGGACTGGACCTGACGCGCCAGGACATCGACGAGGAGGACATCGAAAACCTCGTCATCCAGCAGATTGAGTTCTGCAACATCGTACTGTTGAACAAAGCCGCCGAGGTCAGCCCAGAGGAACTGGGCCGCATCCGAGAGATCATCCGCTCCCTCCAGCCCAAGGCCGAAATCATCGACTGCAACTATGGCGACGTGGAACTCGATAAGATACTGAATACCAACATGTTCGACTTCGACGCCGTTGCCACCTCGGCCACTTGGATTCAGGAGGTTGAGAAGCATCACGACGAGGATGAAGACGATGATGATGAAGAAGATGATGATGACGACCACGATGAGCATGAGCATCATCATGAGCATGAGCACGAACACCATCACAGCCATGAACATCACCACCACCATCACCACGATGAGGGCGAGGCCGAGGAATACGGCATCGGCACCTATGTCTACTATCGCCGTCGTCCATTCAATTTAGGTCTTTTCGACGAGTTCGTGGCTCGCAAATGGCCAAAAGGTATCATCCGCGCTAAGGGCATCTGCTACTTCCACGACGAAAAAGATACCTGCTACGTCTTTGAGCAGGCCGGTAAACAGGTCAGCATCCGAAACGCAGGCCAATGGTATGCTACCATGCCGAAGGATGAACTCGAGCAGTTCATGCAGCAGAACCCAGGCCTTCGCCGCGACTGGGATGACCAGTTCGGCGATCGCATGCAGAAACTCGTCTTCATCGGCCAGCATCTCGACAAGCAGCTCATCTCTACCCTCCTCGATGCCTGCCTGACAGACTGAAGAAAATTTTGAAGAAATATAGAATCTGCATACATGTCTACATAAAACATGTATAACTTATTGTATTTCTATCAGATAACTATCATTGTTGCCTACATGGAAACTACATAAAACCTACATAAAGCCTACATAGTTTTGGTCAAAAACCTATTAAATGGCCATTTCTTAGAGGCTGCATAGGGAGCTGACACGACGAAAAATACGGCTTCGCAAGTTTTCTGAACAAGGACTGCTTTGAAATTCTCTAGAGAATTTTAGAGTGAGGCACGCACTTGCTATAACGGAGCAGGCTGGAAAGTCCGAAATTCTCTAGAGAATTTATCTGTTACCTTCGTACTGACATCTGCGGAGAGCCTATTTGAGTTTTATTGCATAGGGACCTCAACAGGTACTACATAGGCTCTTAAAAATGACGATTTAAGGTCAAAAAGCCAGAAAATATGTAGGTTCTATGTAGGTATCATGTATGATATATGTAGGTTTTATGTAGGTCATTCCTCATAAAAACGCCTTTATTTAAAAGCATTTTGAGAAATTCTATGTAGGTATGTAGGCACTTTTGATAATTTGAAATAAACTTAGTCAACTCGATTTGTCGTTTGAGTTAACTTGATGGATGATTTAAGTTAACTCACGTCATTAGACGTCCCCAGAAATTATAATAAATAGATTAGTAATAAAATAAACCCAATGAAGATAATGACCCCCAAAAGCCTACCCAACATGAAGCTTATATACTCACCAACCGAATTAAACTCGAATATAAAACCCCAAACCTCTTTGAAAAATCTCATGTGCTTTATGAATGATTTACAACCTTAGAAAATACACTCTCTTTTTCACTTATATGCCCAAGTTGGTGCAGTCAAAGCTTTATTGAGTTCCTGCTCCATTGATTTCAATTGCTCAATGGAACTGTTGATACCAGAAGCCACCTGATCTACGGTCTGCATATATTCCTGACATGTGCCATTAACAATAGTAATACAAGTATCACTAAAGTGCTCTGATTGCCTATCTTGCCAATTCTCTTTCAGAACCTGATTATTTCTATTGAATGACTGCACATATTGGTGCATCTCATCCAGCAACATTTTTAGCTGTCTCATTGCCTATATTCATTTAACGCAGCAATAGCCTTCTGCAGGAAATTATTACCATCTTCCTTGCTTTGCTCCAACTTGTTTCTGTGCTTCATATTCATCCAATCGAATCGTTCAACCTCCCCTTGAATGTTCTGGTTGAGTTTATTTGCCGACTCCACATACTGCTTAGCTCTCTCATAGAGTTCTTTGTACATCTGGACGGCCCTTTCTCGTTGAGCCATTTCCTGGGGACTAGCACCTCTTCTAGCAGATGCTTCCAATTCATTTTGTGCTTGAATGTACTTCTGCTGGGCAATATTGAGATGATCTTTTATCTTATGCGTAATGTTTCGAGCCTCATCGCGTTTATTGTCGAAAAGCGCTCGAAACTTATACGTCATCTGGATAGTTGCATCCATGAATTTGTTATAGGTTCCAGAATAAGCCTCCAAAAGCCTTATTTCTCTTACCTTCACATCACTATTTGCCATGCCTTATTTTCTAATACTCTGATATTCCTGCAATTTTGAGGTTATCTTGGCAATATAGTTTGAGTACTCCGTGAATTGTTCTGACATCTTCTTGATATCCTGTACACTCTTATTGAATTGTTCCCTGAACTTATCGTTCTGCTTGTCTTGCCAACCCTCGCAAACTGCATTCATCCGTTGTTGGGCTGCTTGCATCGTCTGATACATATTCTGCCCAAGGTTCTTAATGTTCTTTCCAAACAGAGCTAGCTGCTCTATGTTTTTTACACCTGCATCACTTGCCATAGTCTTTTTTATTTAAGTTAAACATTAGAAATCAAACGGAGTAAACAGCGTGTAGCTGTTATTTGTTTCATTATAGTAGATCGCTCTGAGTCGCTCAACATCTGATGACAGATTTTCCAGTCTCAAATCGTCGCTCAGTCCTAAAGTGTTCACAGCATTGTCGTCACACTTCAGCATCACAAGATGATGGAACATATTAAAGAAGTCCTTGGCTGATACATAATCAGCAAACAGCAACTGCTTGGGCTTGTCTATCTGCATGATTACATGTACACCAACCTCTGCACCATTCTTTAAGATGTATTCAATCACCTTCTGATAGCTATTGAATGCTGCATCACCACTATCGCCACCACCAGAGAACATGCTGGAATCAAACCCAAAGTCATCCGCAGCTGATGCTGTTTTTTCTACAGCGATTTCCATATCCATACGTAACTCCCTGAAACGTTCCTGGCCCAAGATATACAAGACCATCTGTTCAGCATCTCTGTTCTTGATAGAGGTAGCAATGCGTTGCAATTCTTCTCCACAAGTAGAAGGCTTCAATAAATCAATTTCTTGTTTCTTCGCTAATTCAGTAAGTATTCTGTTGGTATTCTTCTGCTCTGCAGCCAAACAATTTATCACCTTTATCTTAATTTTCTTATTCGATAAGCGCAAACTCTGGATAGAAGCCATCGTAGTACGTGAAACCTGTTCCTCATCGTTGATACCAAAGAGCATCACGTTGTCCGCATATTCATTACGTAACGGAATCATTACAGGTTCCATCTTTGTATCAATTGATCGTCCGAAAGCGATAACAGGTTTTCCACCTTGTATAGCAAGCAATCTCTGCACCTCATCATCAACATCAAATATTTGCGAACCAACGAAGTAGAATTGATCATTAACAAAGGCTTTCGTCTTTTCATTAATCTTTTTAATAACACCTATTGCATCCTTTCTTTCTATAAAGTTCGATTTGAACACTATATTATTGTCAATGTCATGATGCAATACCTGACCTGTCTTCAACTGGCCTGTAGTCTCAGATGAACCAGAAACCAATCGCTCAGAATCGCCAGAAGCGCACTTCAGAAGATAGAAATCAGAGATATTATTAATAACCTCACTTGGTATTTCTGCCTGTGCGATTGTCTGGGTAGCCAATACCAAATGTACACCTTGACTACGTCCTTCCTTCGCAATCTTAGCCAAGATATCCGAGATTTCCCGGTATAGTTTAACCTCCTTACTACTCATTGTTGGGAACATCACATGGCATTCATCAGCAATTAGAACAATGCGAGGCATTCTGTTGTCTGGATTAATATCATTATATTCTACGATATTTGAAACGCCACATGCACGAAGCAATTTACCACGTTCACGCATCTTATTGCTAATCTCTCTCAGAATTTCCAGCGTAATTTGAATATCGGAGTTATCTACCAACAGAGCTTTTACATGCTTCTCGTTCTTGTAGCGATTAAACTCCACACCACCAATCTTGAAGTCCATCAGATAGAGTTCCAACTCTTCAGGAGAATACTTACTCATTGCTCCCAAAATCACATCATGGAGGAATACAGACTTACCTGTACCAGACTGACCTATAATAAAGCAATGTATATGGCTGACAGTATCGAGCGTAAAGCTCTCCAATTCTCCCTTATCTGTTGAACCAACAGGAATCACCATTGATTCATTGATTAACTCAAAATCTTTTCTTAACATTGTATCATAATCCACACTCGCCATAGCAACCTGAGGAGTTTCTGTTCCCTTATTGATATATTCAAAACAGGCTTTAGCCAAAATTGGATTATCAAGAATAGGCGTACAACGGATAAAGGCGTCCTTTGAATAATTTCCATATTCCACAGCATCCAAAATTTGATAAGAGTCTTCCAATGCCATTATAGAGTCATCATCTTCATTCTCTTCTGGCATATAATTACAATTATTCATCAGAATAAAGTAGATGCCTCCCTTATGACCATTCTCAAACAAGGCATCCATATCACGCATTCCATCAATGCACTTTTGGAAATCCGTAATCACAACGACATCGTATGGTACGACAACCCTTTTTTTGTTTCGATTATAGCTTACAACATCTCCATACTCCTCCATCGCCTTTGCCATCTTTACTCGAAGAGTTTCCTTCAGTTGGTGCCATTCGCTTTGGCTGCTAATAAGTTTATCATACAACTTACTATCTAGATTTTTTGTTAAGTATGAAGCTTGCGCAGAAAAGGCAAGATCAACAAAATGCAGTCTAAAACTGCCTCCTGGGAGCGATAATAACATGTTGACTATAAGTTGATTCAACAAAGCTTGTCCACGATCAGATGTTTCTGATGTGTAATCAATAACGATATTCTGACCTTCATCACTATTCTGCCACTCAAAAATTGTAGGTGTCTCAATTGTTAGATTACCAATTATATCTTTCGAATGCCCCTCATCTGGAAGCAAGGAAACAAAAGTACTACAACTGACATTTTGGGATATCTTACTAAATAATTGCTTTGCTTCATCTAATGAATTTACCTCAATATTAAATTGAAGAAGAGGTAAATACGCTTCTTTCATATTATTTATGATATCTAAATATTCCTTCCGATACTTCTAGATACCTTTTCTACATTTGACCTATCTGTAAGGAGTTGTTGACTGTAATCGTATGAAATGCATTCAACCAACCGTTTAATATGATCCAATACTATCATGATTTCACTAATTTTTTAAAGTCATTGGGTAAAATTAACTTTACAATTAAAAGGTAGATTCCAGTACCCCCCCCACAAACAATTAATTGTTCCAAACCGTTGTTTGGTTTTATACCAAATAATATGAATATGAGAACTAAAACATATACTGTCCAGAAAATTATTAATTTAATCCGGAACTTTTTCTTTTCTTCGAGCCTCTTCTTTTCCTGTTCTTTCTCAAAATCTACTTTGAGTTTTTCGCTAACAAGCATGTTAATTTTCTGGTGAACATTCGATTCCCATTGACCCCTCTGCTCATTGGCTTTGCGAAGGACTTGTTCTTTAACATTTGCTAAAGAATCTACCCATTGATTTGCTAATAGTGAGTTACCCTCTATTTCAACAATATCTAAAACCGCAAACAATTTCGGAGAGGCTCCTGTATCTTTTTCAAGGATCAGGACATTGCCCTTTCCCAAATTTGAAGCGGTGGCAACAGAATTCATAAGTCGTTCCATGTTCTTTACGGAAACTTGTAACTCATCTATGACGGCCTCAATATTGTGGCTAATATAGCGGTCAACTTTCAATCCTTGAATATTCTCAACAAATTCTCCATCAATACGCATATTGATGTAACCCTTGCTACGCATAGTTTCAAAGAGTTCTCGGTAGTGACCTTTACGATTTTGCACAAGGGATGCGAGGATGAATATTTGCTTGTCTGCATAGTCGTGAAGAATCATGTCTACAACATGTTCTTTAGTATATTTCACCGTCTCCAATGTTTTTTTCGATTCTAAGAATTTATCCGAAACCGAAATACTCAGAAAATCATCCTTGGGAATATTTCCTTTATTAATAAACTGACTAGCAGCGAGATATTCTCCCATTGAATATAATCGCTCTGCAGCTTCATAATACAACGCTTCAACATCACATATGGATGCAAATTCTACTGCGATTCTAGTTTTTTCATGATCATCTCCATTTAAAAAATCGTTTATTGATGAAGTGATTATTTCATTTAATCCACAATTAGGGAACAATCCAAGTTTATTCAAATATGTTTGTAATTCATATCTTCCATTTATTCCCCGATCAATGAAATTAGGACATGTCAATTCCTCATTTTTACTTACAGATTTTGCATAATTTTGAAAAGCTGATGAGAGGTCTCCTTCAAGTTCATCAATGAATCCAATCATTCGAATTGCCTCAGGATTATCTGCTAAACAAGGTTTCCCAAAGTATTTTTTTGCCAAGGCATAGTCTATCTTTGGTAATGGTACGTTCATACCAGGAGGTGGTGGAGCTCCACATGCTTTTGTTATACATAATAAGATTATCATGCCATATTGGAAACATGCCTCAGGATTACCTTTGTCAGCTTCAGTTCTCACATTGGCCCTATTCGGTATTGCCAAATAGACCAAATCTTTCAATGATGTAACGTATTCTTGCATTTCGTTTTTTATGATTTTCAATTATTATTTCTATACTTCTTATTTGTTTCTATAAATGTATTTTGCTAATAGTTCTCCTAAAGTGGTGCATTTCGCTTCGCCATCTTTTATACAAATACAAACAATATCTTTAGCATATTCTACTTTTTTGTGATCCATAAGTTTTGTTAAAAGATTTTCAACGGACATATCTACATATATAAAGACATAGAAATGAAAACTTAGATTTGATCTTTTTAAAAGTGTTAGTTTTTCCAAATCATCTAATGCCTTATCATTTCCCCCCATCTTTATTTCAGCTAAATATATTTGAGAATCTTTATCGATAGACCCTATATCCTTATGTAGCACCAAATCTGGAATTATTCTATTATTACCTTCCTCTTTAAACCTTTTGTCAAGTTTCGACAATCCTTCAAATAATTTCTTAAAGAAGCTATCACTTTTTACTTGTTCTCCATTTAAAAGAACATTCTGGTATCTTTCTAGTATTTTTCCTGGTTCCGGTTCAATGACAAGCCTAATTTGATGATATAATTCATAAGCAAACACTCTTTCACAATAACTATCTTGATAATCCTCGGACTCTATGTTAACTGATGGTACTTTGTACAAAGTCCATCTTCGATATTCATTACGAACATTCTCTAGGGCATTCATTATATCTTCCAAATATTGTTTTTGGGGATCATTCTTTAAAATTGAACTAATAATTTCCATTGCCAAATTTTTAGTTATTTTTGTCCACAACAAAAAGAAGTGTGAGCCTGTCAGCTAATCCAACTGAAGACCTTCGACTGCCCGAATAACGAATTAGAAAACAGCTCACACCCTTGTATGTAGTAAGGATATACCTTTACTATCATAACTAAGGGAAGAACGTCCTCACCTTTCCTGTTATTCTTGAGAGTTGTCGAAGTTCTCAGTTTGGAAAAAGCTAAACGCTTCCTATGTCATGTCTGCGACGGATTTTCCGCCACGAATGCAAAGATAAGCATTTATTTTGAAACGACGTTCATTGTGAGCTGTATTTTTTGCAAAAGTAGGCAAAATTTCTTAAACTCAGCACAAAACTAAACGAATTTTATGCTTTTATTGCGATTGGATAAGGATAGAGTGTGGAGGGGACACTATTTGATTCTGCGAATCAGAGCAGAGGGATTACGCTTAGTGTCCCAAATGTCAACAACATGTACTACATCTTCTGACTCGTCGTAGTAATAGATAATCTTAAATCGACGATTCATAAGGTGGCGGCGGCGGAACAGAGGACTGCGATCTAAAAGAAGTTCCTCTGGAGGATAAACTTCAGGAAACGACTTTACACGATATTCAAAAGACTGGATTTCCTTAGCCCATCTAAGTGCAGTGCTCTTTCCATATTCTATAGCAGCGTACTCGATGAATTGGCCAAGGAGCAATTTGGGTTCCTCTTCCCAATTTATCGTAGCCATGGATATTTGCTATAGAGTTCCTCCCACACTTCTTCTGAAGAGGTCCATTTCACCTCCCCTTTCCTTAGTCTCTCTTCAAATCTATCGATTCTTGCAACGGCTTCTTTGTCTGAGGAAGGGCCAAAACTGGGGAACTTATCCCAATCAAGGTCATCAATCCAATCATGAACTTCTGTCATGCCATCGACAGACATTGTATCGGGAATAGGAGCAGTAACAGGTTCGCTTACCTTGCCTCCAACCTCTTCCTCTTCAATAGTAGGATATCTCTTATCTTCCATGTCTTTGTCTTTTATTGGGCAAAGATAAGAATAATTTGGCAATGCACCAAATAATTAGAGGAATTTTTGTTATTCGGCGTTGTGACGCATTTGGTTGAAGACGTGGGAGGCGAGAGATTGGAAACCGTGATGACTCGTAGCTGCGCAAAGCCTTCTCTCCCCTATCATATATAAATAAGGTAGAAAAGATTTGGCGGTATCGTGGAAAATGTTTACCTTTGCAGGCAAAAATCAAACCATAAGGACAAAAATGAACAGAGACAACGCTATCTTCGAGTTGATCGAGAAAGAGCATCAGCGCCAGCTGAAAGGCATCGAGCTGATTGCCAGTGAGAATTTCGTGAGTGACCAGGTGATGGAGGCTATGGGCTCCTACCTGACCAACAAGTATGCCGAGGGCTATCCCGGCCACCGTTACTATGGCGGTTGCCAGGTGGTCGACGAGGTGGAGCAGCTCGCCATCGACCGTGTCTGCAAGCTCTTCGACGCCGAGTATGCCAACGTGCAGCCCCACTCTGGTGCCCAGGCCAATGCTGCCGTGTTGCTGGCCGTACTGAAGCCGGGCGACACCTTCATGGGACTGAACCTCGACCACGGTGGTCACCTCTCCCATGGTTCGCATGTCAATACCTCTGGTATCATCTACAACCCTATCGGCTACAACCTGAACAAGGAGACAGGCCGTGTGGACTACGACGAGATGGAGCAACTGGCCCTGGAGCACAAGCCCAAACTGATCATCGGTGGTGGTTCTGCCTACAGCCGTGAGTGGGACTACAAACGCATGCGTGAGATTGCCGACAAGGTGGGTGCCCTGCTGATGATCGACATGGCTCACCCCGCTGGTCTGATTGCCGCTGGTCTGCTGGATAATCCCGTGAAATATGCTCATATCGTGACCTCAACAACCCATAAGACCCTGCGTGGTCCGCGTGGTGGTATCATCCTGATGGGTAAGGACTTCGACAATCCCTGGGGCTATACCACTCCGAAGGGTGTCGTGAAGAAGATGTCTACGCTGCTCAACTCTGCCGTCTTCCCTGGTCAGCAGGGTGGTCCGCTGGAGCATGTCATCGCCGCCAAGGCCGTTGCCTTCGGAGAGGCTCTCCAGCCCGAGTTCAAGGAGTGGGCCAAGCAGGTTCAGAAGAACGCCAAGGTGCTGGCAGAGGAACTGGTGAAGCGCGGATTCGGCATTGTCAGCGGTGGTACAGACAACCACTCGATGCTCGTAGACCTGCGTTCGAAGTATCCCGACCTGACAGGTAAAGTAGCAGAGAACGCCCTGGTTGCTGCAGACATCACCGTCAACAAGAACATGGTGCCGTTCGACTCTCGCAGTGCCTTCCAGACCTCAGGTATCCGTTTAGGAACACCTGCCATCACTACCCGTGGTGCCAAGGAAGACCTGATGGTGCAGATTGCCGCCTGGATTGAGGAAGTGCTCAATGATCCTGAGAACGAGCAGGTGATTGCCAGCGTCCGTGCAAGAGTGAATGAGAAGATGAAGGACTATCCGCTGTTTGCGTACTAATCCGATAGATAAAAACGAATCCCCACCGAGTTATTAGATCGGCGGGGATTTTTTTATGGCGGGGATTTATCATTTATCCTTATGGAATATATTCACACCTGTATGTGAACACCTCACCATTGAAGTTGTAATACCATACCACCGTAAAGCCGAACCTGCTGCCCTTACCTGCCAGATTGTCGAAGCTGGCCTTCTTGCTGCCACCAGCCGGGAGCGCACCAGACTTGTCACTGTAATCCATAAAGCTCAGCAACTTCAAGTCTGAGTAAATCTCGCATCTGGTAAGCTGGATATTGTACTGGCTTTCATTGTTCAGCGTGCAGCTCAGCGATGACACTTCATTGCCATCGAAATATGGCTGCCACTCCACACTGAAGAAGTCTCTGAGATCCTCAGGCTTCTGGATAGTCACCGTGATGCTGTCCTTATACTTGCCTTTCGACGAAGACACTGAGATGGCGGCAGTTCCCGCTCCAACGCCCGTCACCACACCATTGGCATCCACCTTGGCGACAGTCGCGTCAGAAGAAGACCACGCGACGTCACCACCATCTCTGTTATAGATGCTCAGTGACTTTGAATCCCCCCGGAGCATGCTGAAATCGGACTCCTTAATATAAAGATTACGATACTGGGTGATGGTGATCGTATAATCATGCATGTACATCGTCGTAGACCTACTGGTTGCCTTGTCTGTGAAAGGAGCTACATCGACATGCTGTGTGACAGCTAACATCTCGGGGAAGAATTCCAAATCACCAAGCCTTGCCCAAATATCCTCCGGCGGGTAGACATCGAACGTCGTCATGTTGGTCTGTGCAACGACAGAGACATTGCCGCCACGCTCATTGATCTCATAATCCGTAGTCAGCATCCTGAAGTAATAATCAATCACATACTCCTGCTCGATGGTAATATCAACCGGCTCGGAACTTAACTCGCTTTCGATGGAGATATAGCCTTTACGCTCACGGCCAGACTTATTCTCATCCACACTGACGGAAATAGCGCTCTTGGTGATTCCGCGGGTGCCACTCTTCAACTTCCAGTGTATCCAGTCGGCATCACAGAAGATTTCAAAGTCGTTGATATTATGTTCGAAAATAATTTCAAACTGACCACCTTTTGTTTCCACCTTGTAATAGGTCTCCGACACTCTGATCACATTGTTTTGCTTCTGAGTCACAGAGAATGTCCTGGACACCGTGGGTTGCTTGACGTCGGTAATCGTAACCGTAGCCTTTCGCTCGTCGCCACTAGTATTCTCATCGACCGTCACCGTCATCTGCGACTTAGACACATCGATAGAGACATGACACCAAGCCTTATCAGCAACAGCCTGATAGTTCGACAGATCCTCATTGCGGAAGGTTGATGTGCGCGACATTGCACCCGCATCCTCATTCGGCTCGAAAGTCATATCCTTGAGAATCAGCTCCCTGAGCCGGCTGACGTACTCCTCTTCGCCGCAAGATTCAAATCCTGTGGAAACCAAAATGGCAAACAGGCATATTCCTAAACATTTGACTATTTTCATCTTCTAGAATATAAAAAATACAAAAATCGGCTACAAAGTTACAAACTTTTTGCCTAAATCACACGATTCCAACCATTTATTTATTATTTTTTCAGAAGACGTCATTTATTTTAATGTGACATTAAAGTGATTCACTGCCTGACGGAACAGGTGGTTACGTGTGTTTCCGCCATAGATACTGTGGTTGCGATTGGTATACACCAGCTGTCTGAAATCCTTGTCGGCCTGCACCAGTGCCTCCACATATTCAGCCGTATTCCTATAATGCACATTATCGTCAGCAAGGCCGTGACAGAGCAACAGCGCGCCATGCAACTGAGACGCCCTGGCGATAGGGTTCACCTCGTCGTAGCCAGCCTTGTTCTCATTGGGAGTCCGCATATAGCGCTCCGTATAGATCGAGTCGTAGAAGCGCCAGCACGTAGGGGGTGCGATGGCCACACCAGCCTTGAACACAGGCCTTCCCTCCGACATCGACATCAACGTGTTCCAGCCACCATACGACCAGCCCCAGATACCTATCCGCTCCTTATCGACGTACGTCTGACTGCCTAACCACAGAGCTGTCTCCACCTGATCGCGGGCCTCCAGTTCACCCAGACGGAGATAGGTACACTTCTCAAACTCCGCCCCTCGGCCGCCTGTGCCACGATTGTCGACACAGACGCAGAGATAGCCCTGCTGACAAAGATATTGTTCGAGGATAGCACCGCTGCCGCTCATACCGATGCTCCACTGGTTGAGCACCTGCTGATTGCCAGGGCCGCCATACTGGTACATAATGACAGGATACTTCTTCGCAGGATTAAAATCCTTCGGCTTCACCATCCAGCCATTCAACTGCACGCCCTCCGACGTAATGAACGAGAAGAGTTCCTTCGTGCCGAGGTCGTAGCCTGAAAGTTTCTGCACCAGATCCTGATTGTCTATCAGCGTCTGCAGCTGCTTGCCGTTGTTCTGGCAGAGCGTATACTGCACAGGATGGTCCAGGTCGCTCCAGGTATTGATGAAATACTTGAAATTGCAACTGAACACGGCATTGTTTACACCTGCCTTCTGCGACAGTACCTCCGTCTTACCATTGGCGTGGGCCACCATCACCTGCAGATCCGTAGGACCGTTAGGATTGGCTGCGAAATAAGTATCGCCCGTCTGCTCATCGAAGCCATAGACGCGCTGCACCACATATTTATCCGTTACGATCTGACGAAGCAGCTGGCCGTTCAGGTTGTAGAGATATAGATGATTATATCCGTCGCGCTCGCTGGGCAGCAGGATGTGCTTGTCTGTAATCTTCACCTCCTCAAACGTTTCCTCCTTCACGTATTTGTCCACTTTATCCTCAATGGCCAGCTGACAGACGGTCGACAGCGGATTGGCCATATAGATCCTCAGCACGTCCTGATGGCGGTTGAGCGTGAAGATGGCAATTTTCGTTGGATCACTGGTGGCCTTAATACGGGGAATATAACCGTCAGCATCCAACGGCAGTTCAATGCGTCTCGTCTGATGCGACTTAATGTCGAAGCTGTGCACACTGACCTTCGAGTTCACCTGTCCAGGCACTGGATACTTGTAGGTATAATCTCCAGGATACTCCGCATATTCCAGCTTTTCAGGATACATACCCTTAAACAATTGCAAAGAGTACTGCTTCACGTCCGTCTCGTCATAGCGTATCCAGACGATCTGCTTCGAATCGGCAGAGAACACCATCGACGAGTTTGTGGAGAACTCCTCCTCATACACCCAGTCAGGGATGCCGTTGAGCACCTCGTTGCGCTTACCATCCTTCGTCACCTGACTCTCCGCATTGTCGTAGAGCAGCTTCACGAGATAGATGTTA
>JAEEGJ010015303.1_pt1 | contig 17935 bp, 20 predicted proteins | sample 8958761 | NCBI WGS metagenome assembly JAEEGJ01 (sample SAMN16246546, study PRJNA631951) | gut metagenome | biome: gut microbiome; feature: rumen; material: RS-attached | host: Bos | place: Iran: Karaj | collected 2018-10
TAATATAATAAAGCAAACTTCATGGTACAAAGAAAAACACTCCTATAAAGCAAATATAGTAGCATATACACTTAGTTTATTATTTGAAATGATTCGTACTAAATACCCAGAGAAGTCTATCAACTTTGAACTGATTTGGGAAAAACAAACAATGTATAATGAATTGAAAGAACAAGTTTCTGTTCTTTCAAAGGCAGTATATGAATATTTAACAAGCGATAATAGAAAGAAAGAAAACGTTACTGAATGGTGTAAAGATGAAAGATGTTGGCGTGGAGCACAAGATAAAACTTGGTCTTTGTCAAATAATTTTATAAATACCTTGGTAGAAAAGGCTTCCTTAAAAGAAAAAGAATCCGACGCAAAGAAAGATCAGAAATTAGAAGAAGAAGTTAATGATATGAAATTAATGCTAGATTTAGGCATTAATTATTGGAAACAATTATCAAAATGGGGAGAAGACAGAAAATTATTAACGGAAACGGATATAAATCTTTTAAAAAGAATAATACAGTCTTTTATTACAGGTCAATTAGTCAATAAAACTCAATTAAAAACAGCATTTAGAATACGGGAAAAATTATTAAACGATGGAATGCCTATACAGTTCTAATTGAAGTAGTTTAGGATAATTTAATATTTTGGATTTATTTTTCATTGCTTAATTAGGAGTTAGCAAATGTCAGAATGGCGAGATATTTGGAAAGAATCAATAGTAGCAAACAGAAAAATGTCGCTTTCTCTTGAAGAAGGTATTGAAGATTTTTCATATTTGTTCCGTGAATATGGAGATGATGGAATGCTTCATTTTGCAATGGCTGAAGCGTATGAATTTCATAATGATTTGCAAAATGCTGTAAAACACTATCAAAAAGCTAAAGAATTATTTCCCGTCGAACATTGGAAGGCTGTTGCAGATTCAACAATTCAAAGAATACAATCTCATAAATCTGCGGAACAGTTTTATGATCCTGATATTTTTGAAGAGCTTTTATGGCAGGGATTTCAAAAGACATATGAATTTGTATATCTTGATGACTTTGTTAGATATGTTTCTCTTTCTGCGTTTTCAAGAGCTTCATCTGAATGGCCATTATCGTTAGTCGATTTTAGAACAGTTCTTGAATTACAGATAAAATCTGACTTTCCTGAAATAATTGAGCAAATTAAAGAAAAAAGAAATAAAGACTTTTCTCTAAAAGAAATGATTATTGAACTTTATAACCATAATTATATAGATAAAACAACAGCAGATTTAATGCATGAAATTCGCAAAGCAGGTAATCTTGCTGCACATGATTCTGAGACCATTGAAAAAGATAAAATTCCAAATGTATATAATTTTTTAGAAATTCTTAAATTCTTTAACGAATTAAGGAAAAAGCAAAAAATACTTATTTATGAGAAAACATAAAAAAGCCAATGGGTAATGGAGACCTCATTTCTCAACAAAATACGAAAAGATAGGGGAAGAACTAGATAAAGAAAAAATAAACAGATTAAATAATAAACTCTTGCAAGAAATATAATATTTTGAGAAGGAATTGATTGCGAGATTTTAGAAAATTTTCAATTATTAAAGTTCTAAGCAATAATTGAAGCAAAAATGGAGTCTAGAAAAAATAATTTAATAAAGGATACAAAAATGATAACACTTTCTAAAATTATATTAACAAATGTCAAGCGTTTTAGTGGAAGACATGAGTTTAAATTCACAGATAAGAATGTTTTTACCATTATCAGGAGTCTATCATGGGAAGAATTGGAAGAGGAAATCATGTATTATTAGTTTATGATTATAATCTGTATCCGAAGTTCTTAAATTATCTGCATAAAAAAGGATATCATACTGCAAGTCCCCATGGATATTATGAAAGCTGCCCATGGATATATGTAAACATAGAACTAAAAACTTATTTCCCGGGAATGCCAGGAATCAAAATTACAGAGTGTTTTAATAATCATGCTATAACAATTGATGAATTTCATACTATCCTTGCTGAATACAAAGCAGATAAAGAAAACTATCCAAATACACCTAAGATAAAAGAAATATATGATAAGTACAAAGGCAAAGATTTATTCGTTTTTCATAACGAGCCATTTGATTATGATTTAGAAAAATTTCCGGATTTTAAGAAGGAATGGGAAGAAAGCGAAAAAAAAGCGAAGGAAGAGTACCAAGAATGGAAGAAAAAGCAGAAGGAAAAAGAAGAAAATACCTTATGCCTTTTTGATATTCCTAGTACCATTAAAGCGCGACCAGAAGTCAGATTTCTTTATGAATTAGATCGTAAATCAATTAAATGTAAAGGACTTCCTGAATCTGGAAATTATAAAGGAGAAATAAAAGTCCTGACTCTTATGGGAGCAGTTGATACAGATTGCGAAGTTTGTTTCTTTGATGATACAATTCTAGTCTTAGCATTTAATCCAGATGAAGATGAAGAGTTCTTTGATACACTGCGGATTTTCAAAGATAGGATTCCAGATGATAAAAGAAATATTGTTGTTTGATAGAAGGATTTAATGAATGAGTAAAATTAATAAACTATACTTAGATATGGACGGAACTCTTGTAGATTTTGTTTCTCAAATTACCAAGTACGGCTATTGGCGAAAGAATAAACCCAACAAAGTTGCCTGGTGGATTAAACGTATACAAATATTCCTTTAGATCGCATAAGTTATGATTTTCTAGATCTTAGTGAAAAATTTGGAAGAAATTTTAGTGATCATATTGGACAGGTTATAGGATTGTGTCAAATTTAGTTCGCAATTTCGTTCCTGAAAAAAGCCTCAAATCCATCATGCTGCGTTAAACAGAATCTCCTTTTGAACTTTTATTGAGCTGGCATTTATGTAGCAACGCTCAGTCTGCCAGTCCTCTGAATACTCAAGCAGATAGCTTGTTATCAGTCTAATGTAAGAATCCGTTGAAGGAAAAATACCGACAACAGATGACCGTCTTCTGATTTCACGGTTAAGCCGTTCAAGCGTGTTGGTGCTTGAAATCTTACGGCTGTCAAGTTCTTCAAATGCGTAGAACTGAACCGAATCTTCAAATCCTTCTTCTAGACATTCTACTGCTTTAGGAAATGACTTTTCATATTCCTCGCAGAAATCATTTTTCATCGCTCTTGCCGATTTTTCGTCAGGAGCTTTCCAGATAAGCTTCAACTTGGCAGCAACTTTTTCTTTATCTTTCTGCGGAACATATGCAAGTATATTTCGCATGAAATGAACCTTGCATCTCTGCCATGTAGTTCCTGGTAAGGTGTTGCGTATCGCAGCCTGAAGCCCCTTATGTGCATCTGAAACACACAGCCAGACTTTCTCAAGCCCGCGCTCCTGGAGTCTTCTGAAAAGAGCCGAATAAGTCTCTTCAGATTCATTTTCCATGGGCTCTACAGCAAGTATTTCCTGCTGTCCTTCAAGATTAACAGCCTTTATGACCATTACGGCCTTACTGGCAATCCTGTGGTTATCACGAATCTTTTCATAAAGAGCGTCGGCCCAGATTACCGGATATTCAGCCTCAAGTTTCCTTGAGCGGAACTCATCGACCATCTCGTCAAGCCCGTTGTTTATTTCGCTTACCTCAGAAGCACTCAGAGATTCGATACCAAGTCGTTTCGCAATCTTCTCAATCTTGCGGGTAGAAACTCCGTTCAGCCAGCATTCCTGCACGACCTGAATGAGAGCCTGCTCACTGCGTTTCTTCTCCGTTACGAAAAACGGAATGTAACCTCCCTGCCGTATTTTTGGAACCGAAAGATATACTGTCCCCAGTCTTGTATCAAAACGTCGGATCCTGTATCCGCACCGGTAACCTGTACGTGTTTCAGCATGTATCCCTTTTTCAGCTCCGGTCCTATGAGCAACTTCAATTTCCATGAACTTGTCCATTACCCATTGGAGCATTTCCAGCATCGGATCTTTTGCTGTTACAAAATCCAGTAGTTTATTTTCGAAAAATGTAGTATCGTTCTTCTTGGCCATTGTCTTTTCCTTTTGTTAGTGTGGTAACCAACATTTTGGAATTTTCAATGGCTTTTTTCTACCCCAAATTGCGAACTTTATTGTACACTATCGGTTATAGAATTATAAATATGAGAAACAAACTATTATTCAAAAGATTTTCTCAGTGCTGTTTTCCAACTGAAAATGAACCTTTAACAAATTGTTTCTCAGTATGGTCTGATGGAAGTTTATACTATGAATACAGAGAATATAAAAATCCAGAGGAAGCTGAAATTGAATTTTTAGCTGAACTACTTAGACATAAAAAAATTAAAAGTAAAAAAAAGCTAATTCTAAAATCAACTCAGCTGTCAGAAGATATTAAATCTATATTAAATAAATATGAAAATGAAATTTCAGGACTTTTATCAAATCCTGACTTGGTCAACATATGGGTAGCAGATGGATATACAGACTTTATTCAGTTTGAAAATAAAGTTATCTGGGGACACAACATTCTCTCAGTTCTGCCTTACAAAAAAGAAACAGATATTAATTCCCTTTCTGAAGAGCAACGAAAAAACGATTATTCATTGGCCATGCTTTCAAAAATATATTTGGAAATAGAAGATGTTGTGAATCTCTATACAAAACTATAATTATAAGGATATTTTCATGAAACTATCTGCTGTTATATATCTAACGTTTTTTATCAAAAAAGAAAAAGATAATAACACTAACTGCTAAAACCATATTGAATCTCCATAAATATTATGGCTTGCATTTACTGCAGCGGCTGTAACCTTTACCTTCGGCTTCTCCCTTGGACATAGAATATACATGCTTGCTGTGTTTTATTGATCCACAGGATGAACGATGATAGGCATGGCCAGAACTTGTTACGTAAACGGTGTAAGAAGAACTGGCTTCAGAATCGAATAACATTTTACAGCTGTTTAAATAGAGAAGTGTTGCAAGTACAAGTGTAACAAAGAAAATCTTTTTAATTCTCATAATTAATAATCCTCGTAATCATCATAATGATGATGTCATTATAAGAGTCAAGAGTGCCAAAGAACGACACTGTAAAAGTTAATTTTTTTGTGGATCAGAAAAAACATTATTCATAAATGTGCTATAATAAATCTTAATATGAAGAATGCAATTAAACTGTTTTCTATTATTTTTCTCACTCTATGTCTAACTTCTTGTGCCAGGAAGGAATGTATAGAACTGATCGAATTGTAATTTTAAAATAATAAAAAATGAAAATTATGAGATAGTAGTTCCCCGGGGGCGTTGCGGGGGTGTCCCCCGCTAGAAGGGGTAGCGTAAGACCGCCGGAGGCGGTCTGTAGCGAGGGGAAGGCCTTCCCCTCCTTCCAAATATGAGGAACGAAAATGAAAATCCTGGTCAGTGCCTGTCTTGTGGGCGACAATTGTAAATATAACGGTGGGAACAATCTTGATGAGAGGCAGGGGATTTTTGCGGCTCTTTGCATTAAGGCGGGATATAAGGTTCTGGATATTGAAGATTTTTGCATATAATCGCCTCATGCACAAAAAATGGGAAAATTTGTGCATGTCTTAGTTTTTCAAAATATCCATCAGACCAGCATTTATAAACAGATTGTCTTTGCCCACTTTGATGCATTTAAGAATACCAATAGCTTCCAGTTCATGCAGATAGCGAGAGGCGGCCTTTCGTTCAACACCAAGAAGTTTTACAATGAACTCAATTTTGCAGTATGGGTTTTCAAAAAGAGTTTCAACCAGTTCTTTGGAATAGATTTTTGGAGCCTGGATTCTGGCCTTTTCTATTGTGTCGTCCAGAAGTTTTTTGATAGCTCTGACTTTCTGAATAGTTTCGGTAGCAGTTTCTTCTATTCCTTTGAGAATAAAAATAATCCAGTCTTCCCATTTTTCTTCGGTGCGGACTTTTTGTAACAGTTTGTAATACTGCTCTTTATTTTTGATGATGTAGGAACTCAAATATAAAATTGGGACATCAAGATGATGCTTCAAGATAAGGTAGAGGATATTTATAATTCTTCCTGTGCGGCCGTTTCCGTCATAAAAAGGATGGATGCTTTCGAACTGATAATGAAGAATTGCAAGCTTTGCCAGAGTATCATCCTGATTGTTCAGATATTCCGTAAAGTTCTTTAACAGTTCGTCAATTTCGTCTTTTGTCTGCGGTGGTGTATAAACGATTTCGTTTGTCTTATCATTTACGAGCTTTGTACCAGGAAGCGTTCGGATTCCGGCATCATTTTGAACAAGCACTTTCTGAATATTTACAATATCGTTTATAGAAATAAAGTCGTGTTCTTTAAGCTGATTAAAACCTTTATACAAGGCTTCTCTGTAGAACATAACTTCTTTTGTTGCAGCGTCAATTTTTCTGGCAGTTTCACTAACGGCTTTATAAAGCTCGTCTTTTGTTGTGATGATATTTTCAATTTCTGAGCTGTCTTTTGATTCCTGCAGAACAACCGCATTTATAAGAATAGACTGATTTGGAATTAAATTTGCAATTCCTTTAAGTTCAGCAAGGGCTTTTGAGGCCTTGTTTTCTGCTTTGAGAATTTTGATTGTTTCGGTTTTACTTGAATCAACCGGTAACTTCTGTAATTCAGTCATGTCCCAATTATACACCTTTCTGGTACATATAGCAAGAACGTGTACCAAAAATCGCAAAAATGGTACACGTTCTTAATACATGTATCATTTTTATGAGAAACGGGAACATGAGTTCAAAATAATCTATCAGCAAAATATCTTGTGATATGGTATAATTATTAAAATAGGTTGAAAATGATTGAAATACGAACTGCGAGGCCTGAAGATGCCGGACGGCTATTGGAAATATATTCTTATTATGTAAAAAACACTGCCATCAGTTTTGAATATGATGTTCCGTCGCTCGAGGAGTTTCGCGAGAGGATTGTAAATATATCGGAAAAGTATCCTTACATCTGCGCCGTAGACGGGGGAACCATTGTGGGCTATGCATACGCCGGTGTCTTTCATGCGAGGGAGGCTTACAGGCATTCGGTTGAGCTTTCTATTTATGTTGATCTGGAAAGAAGGCGGGGTGGCTGCGGCCGGGCTCTTTATGCTACCCTTGAAGAGCGGCTGAAAGCTCAGGGAATCAAAAATCTTTATGCCTGCATCGCCGTTCCTCCAAAGAAGGCAGATGAGTATCTTACTTTTGACAGCGTGAAGTTCCACAAAAAGATGGGCTTCAAACTGGCCGGTCACTTCCACGCCTGCGGCAAAAAGTTTGACCGCTGGTATGATATGGTTTATATGGAGAAGATTATATAGATGAAGAAGGCCGTCTTGCGACGGCCTTTGCTGTTATTTAACAATCACCTTGATTTCTACGTCTTTGAACTCTGGCAGGAGGTCGCGGTCTTCTGTCAGGTCGAGGACTGGCTCGCCGTCTATGTCGAAATGAACGCGGCGGATTCCGCTTGAACGTGGAGCGTCGGTTCCTGGTCTGGCGTGATAGGTATTCCAGATTTCGCCGTCCGGGTCGATTACGTAGGCGTTGTGGCCTGTTCCAAATTCTCCCGGCATGCTGCGCGAGGTCAAAAGAGGGTAGCCTGTCTTTTTCCAGTTTTTGCGGTCCAGAAGGTCGCGGCCTTTTTTTATCTGAAGCAATCCAACAACATAAGATGTATCAACTGCGGCGCTCGAGAAAGTGATGAAAAGTCTGTCTCCGCGAATCAGAGCGAATGGGCCTTCATCAACAAAAGTATGATTGTTTGCCCAGCCGTAGTCTGGTTTAGAAAGAATAACCGGGTCGCTGGCAAGCTTCCATGGCTCGTCCGGATTCAGCTTTGCAATGTAAAGCCAGGCGCCGAGGTCCTTTGGCAGGAACTGTCTCTGCGACCAGATTACGTAATATTCTCCCTGCCATTCAAAACAGGTCATATCCAGAGTGATTTCTTTTCCGGCTTCGCAGATGTCGCTTCCGTCTCTTCGGCAGATGCGTTTTGGTGCAGACCAGTCTTCGCGATTCATCGGATTTCCACCTTCGCGCAGGCTCATGATGTGGCTTTCTTCCCAGAAGAATTCTCCCGGAGTTGCCGCATGGAAAATATAAAGACGGCCCTTGATTTCGTGGAATTCTGGAGCCCACAAAAGTCCGCCGATCCCTTCGTAGCTTGTCGAGTCCAGAAGAAGAGTTTCCGGTGCAGTTACAAGGCCCTGTAGGCTGTCTGCCTCGCGGATATAAAGTGTGTGATTCTGGTCCGCATCGTTTGTGGCAATAAAATAGTATTTGCCTTTCCAGATGCAAACGTCAGGGTCGGCACGGTCGCGGGCAATAGGGAAATCAAAATGCTCCTGATGAACTTTTCCGCGCAAAAGCTGCTCGCCTTTTTTTGAGAAGTCGATGGATGTTAGGTCCCAGTCGATTTTTTTGATTGCGGCTGTTCCGTCGTTGTAGTGGGCCAGAGCTTTGTAATTAGAGAAATCGCGTTGCTGGCCTTCGCCGCTTCTTATGATTTCAATTCCGCAATTAACACGCTCGCCAAGCTTCTTCACAAGACGATCGTAAACTTCATCTGGAATCTCGATTATGTTCTGAGGATGTGCGCCTTCGATTCCGCGGGCAGCCTGCTCGAGTTCTGCTGCCGGAGTGGCGTTCTGGCTCTTTATTCTATTATATTCTTCAATTGTGATTTCTTCGGCATCGGTATATTCAAGAAAATCAGCTGTCTTAAACAAAAAGGCTTTTCCTGCACTTTCAGGATCATCTTCTCCATCACCGCCAAAACGAAGAGCCGCAACTGCAAAAGCACCGTCCGCTCCGCCATCAGCTGTTTTGAAAATCACAGGCTCTTTAATTGTTTTCGGGTTCAGGCTTCCATCAGCATTTTCAGTTGCCTTAGCAAAAAGCACTCCCGAATTATGATTGAGGGCAGTGAAGGCAGCATCGCCATCAGTTCCAACAGCAAGATGCAGACTGTAAGCCAGGCGTGCATCATAATAAACATTATCAATTGGTTCTCGTGTGTATCCTAAAAGTTTTTTCATATTTTCACTATAATGCATTTGTGTGGTTTAGTAAAACGTTTAACTGTAAATTACAATAATTAGAGAGATTTTTACATTTTTCTATTTCGAAGTGACTTGTATAATTTATAATTGAGAAACTATAAGTAGAAAGTGGAGTTCTAAAATGAAGTTTTCTGTTCGGGCAGTTGATGTAGCACGCCATCTTGAAATTGTAAAAGAGCATTCCTGCGATTATGACGAGGCCGGGGTTTACGGGCTTTCGGTGGAGCAGAAGTTTGTGGAGGGGGATGGATCTTTAGACTCTCCTTACAAAGTTCAGGTTTCCGTGAAAAACGAAAGTGGGCGTGATTTTGAAGGAATCGTGCTGCTTGCGCTTGGGAGTGATGGGGCTGCGAGGGCGGAATGTCCGGCCGGTTCAGACTTGCGCTTTTATCTTCCGGGCTTTATGTATGGAAGTAACCGCGGGGACCAGCCCTGGAAGGTTGATTGCAAATTTCCTCGGCTTCGTGCGAGTGTGAAAAATCCTGCAGATTCTGATTGTCCGCTTTCTTCTTTTTATATGGTCCGCAGCGACAGACTTTCGCATCCGTGTGCGGTTATGCTTAGTGGCGGAAGTGCCAGTGGTTCCCGCCTTCTTGCCTTTCATACTTCTCCATATATTTTTGAAGGGGAAGATTTTGCCCAGTACGGTGGTTTTTACTGTAACGCAGACCGCGGTGAAATCGGCTTTACCCTTGGTTACGAAAATGCTCCCTGGCTTTTTATTCAGTCTCATACAATTAAGCCTCGCCAGACAGAAGGCAATTATATAAAGCTTGCAGCAGGCGGGGAAATCAAAAAGGCTTTTTATCTTTATGATTTTGAAACGAGTTCGTCGCTTGCAGTTCACGATGTAATCCGCAAGGTTTATGATTTTTATCACGAGGTTCCGCGTGATGCCGCATCTGTAGAAGAAGCAGTCAAAGATCTTTCTCTTGCAGTTTGTGATTATGCCTGGCTTAGTGATGAGAAAATCTATTCGGGCTTTGTGCGCGAAACTGACAAGGCCGGCGTCTTTTCTTACAACAAGATTCCTTCCATCTCCTGGACAAACGGAATCGTTGTTGCCTATCCTCAGCTCGTCGCAGCTCAGCGTCTTAAAAATCAGAAGATGCGGGAACAGGCTCTGGAGTGCATAAATCATATTGTGCAGAACAGCCTGAATCAAAAATCAAAGCTTCCCTACGAAACTTATGATGAGGCCCGCGGCTGGAGCTGTCATGGCTGGTGGTATGACGGAATGCATTCGGGCGGTCACTCGGCTTATCTCGACGGACAGTTTGTTTACTATCTTTTGAAGGCTTATCTTTTTGAAAAAGAAAACGGCACAGAGCACAAGGACTGGTTAGATTTTACCGCTGGAGTAGTCCAGGCTTTTGAAAGAGAGAGAAATCGGGCTGGCGAGTATCCTTTTATTTTCTCTGAAGTTGATGGCACTGGAATTGAATATGATTCTTTGGGAAGCTGCTGGTGTCTTGCGGCAAGTACGCTTTATGCGATTGTTTCTGGGGATACGGAGGGGCTGCCTGAACTCGAAAAATCTGCAGATCACTACTACAAGCATTTTATAGAAAGGCTGGAGTGTTACGGTTCTCCGCTCGATACAGACAAGGCTCCTGATAACGAAGGTGTTCTGGCCTTTATCCGTGCAGCCCGCTGTCTCCATCAAATCACCAAAAAAGAAGTCTATCTGGAATATATGAAGAATGCTCTGTACCAGGAGTTCTCTTACAAGTTCTGTTACAATGGCCGAATTACTGTTCCGCCTCTGAGCGAGATCGGCTGGTCTGCCTGTGGTGGAAGCATCACTTCTGTCTGCAATCCGCATATCCATCCTATGTCTTCTTCGATTGTTGGGGAGATGAAATATTTTGTGGAGCACTGCCCGGATAACGCCAGCAATGCCGAAGCCCGCCGCTACATTCAAAGCCGCCTGGACGACACCGTAAAATGGGGCTGCCAGACTTATAATCTTTCTGACGGCCAGTACGGCTACGGCAAGAAAGGCTGGATGTCTGAACGCTTCTGTTACAGCCAGGGCCTTGTTGTAGAAAAATATCCGGATGGAAGGCTTGCCTCTACCTGGTTTGCACTTATGCCTTGGGCCTCATCGAGTGTACTTGAAGGGCTGTTAGAAGTGAAATAATCAGATGAATTTGTTGCAATTCTTCTGTACAATATAATTCATATAGGAGATTGCGCACATGGATAATTTTGCCGACGAAAGAGATTTCAAAATTCTTGAAGCAGATAAATACACTTTTTTTGTACTCGCACGTATTATGAAAAGAGACTGTGAGCTGCTTTTGACTGATCACAACCGCATGATTATCTGTTATTCGCAAAGTCCTTTTCCTTTATGGATCTGGACTGCTGATGATGCAAGACCGGAAGAAATGGAAAACGCTTACAAGCTTTCTGATGAGCACGGTTTTTTAGACGGGAACCATGGCATAGTCATGAAGTACGAGCTTGCAGAATATTTTATGAAGCGTGCTGCCGGTGAAGGAAAGAAACTTTCTATTCTTAAAAATATGTTTGCTTATGATTGTCCTAAACTCGTGGATGAAAACGCTATCACAAAAGTTGATGGCGAACTTCATCATTGTACAATGGACGACTTAGAGGAGCTTACAAACTTCAAAGAGAATTTCCATACAGAACTCCAGATTGATGTACAGGACCGCGATACATATAGAAAAGATTCCCAGACTATTATTGAAGACGGTCATATGTACCTTTGGAAAAACGCAGAAGGAAAGTTTGTTGCCAGCTGCAATTTCAGAGTTTCAAACAATCTGGCAAGCCTTAGTCTTGTCTTTACACTTAAAGACTACCGCCGCCGCCACTACGCAGAAAATCTTGTTTATCAGGTTTCAAAAGAAGCAGTAAAACAGGGCTTGCTTCCAACCCTCTACACTGATGCCGATTATGCTGCGTCAAATGCCTGTTATACAAAATTAGGATATATTCTTCGCGGTAAGGTTTGTACGATAGGATAAAAAAATGGACTCAAAAGGCAACTCTAAAATAGGCACCGCCCTCATCATTCTTGCAGGATGCTTCTGGGGCAGCATGGGCATCTTTGTAAGAAAGCTTGGTACATATGGATTCAGTGCCATTCAAATTGTTTCAATCCGCATTACTCTGGCAGCTCTGATTTTTCCTCTGGTCCTGCTGGTAAAAGATCGCAGTGGTTTTAAGATTTCGCCAAAGGATATTCTGCTTTTTCTTGGTCTTGGTTTTGGAAGCATTCTCTTTTTTACAATCTGCTATTTTACGGCTATCACAATGATGCCGCTTTCAACAGCTGCGATTCTGCTTTATACCTCGCCGGTATGGATTATGCTCATGTCCATTTTCTTCTTTCATGAAAAGCTGGACAGAAGAAAGCTGATTGCGCTGGGCCTTGCATTTGCAGGTTGTGTACTTGTTTCGGGAATCTCTGGAGAAGGGATGACTGTAACCGGTCTGCTTATTGGTCTTGGTTCTGGAATCGGCTACGGCTTATACAGCATTCTGGGGAAGGTGGCTTTGAGAAAATATTCTTCCTACACCGTTACGACTTACACCTTTATTTTTGCGGCGGTTGGTTCATGGATAATTTCCCGACCTGTAGATATGATGGGGAAATTTTCGAGCGCGTCGGATCTGGGCTTTCTGATTTTCTTATGCTTCCTTACTGCCTTAATTACCGCAGTGATTCCTTTTCTGTCATACACCCTCGGCCTCGAAAGTGTAGAAGCGAGCAAAGCCGGAATCATCGCCACTATTGAACCAATGGTTGCAACGCTGATTGGAATTCTCGTGTTTGCGGAAAAGCTGACTATTATGTCTGGCGCAGGGATCCTTATGATTCTTGCGGCAGTGGTGATTTTGAATTTGAAAAAGAAGTAGGACTTATTTCCACTCCAGGCGCATTTTGAGGAAGTCTTTCATATCTTTGTAGAAGTCCATTGGCGGCGGAGTGATTTTGATTTTTTTGAGGGCCTGCTGAACGAGCGGATTTTTGTAGCAGCAGACTGCGTTTGATGAAGCATAAAAGAGCACATCCAGCTGGATTTTGTAAGCTGCTTCGGCCGGGATTTTGAGCATTGCGGCCAGGCGGTCGCTTACAGCGTTTGCCAAATCGTAATATTTCTTTTTGAAGATGGCCAGGCGGTCTACGGTTACGTTTGTTTCGATCACGGGATTTAAGTATGACACGTAGCGCATGTAATCCTGATTTGCGTTGAGGATTCCGGCCCACACTTCGGCAATTACTTCTGTTGAAAAATTACTTCCCTCCGGCATTGCGGCAAGCAGGGCACCGTAGTAGGCTTCCATTTTATCTCCGGCAATTTCCAGAATGATTTCTTCTTTCGTCGTAACGTATTTATAAAGATTTGCGCGCGACCAGCCAAGTTTTTCTGCGATCGTAGTGAGCGAGATTTCTACATATGGTGATGTAGCGAAAAGCTCTGCAGTCGCTTCCTTAATCTGAGTCATTCGTTCTTCTTTGTGTTCGTCGCTTCTTGCGCGGATATATTCGGCCATAGGTATAGAATAACATCAGTTGTTAAAAAAAACAATAAGCGACGAAATGTAACATAATCAAGGAGGGGGAAGTCTCCCCCTGTCTCCAGCCCGCTTCGCGGTCTTACGCCACCCTCTCTGCGGGCTCAAACGCCGCCCGCAACGCCTGCTTTATTATTTGATAATATTCTTTAAATTCTTTTGCAATTTCTCGATTTGAACAAGTTTATTATAATAATCATCATATTCTTTTGTTCCCTTGGCTATATTTCTAAATAAGTCACATTCTTTTACTTGTACACCATTTTGATAAGCATCTTTTTTTACAAATTGAAGAATAAGTGGTTCGCTATTAAGGTATTCATGGAAATATATTGTATTGATTTGAACTGGTGAAATTATTTTACAATACTGAGAGAGCTGATTTACACCTTGCCCAGAAACTAAATATACATAATTGTTTCTTTCTGTATCGACATCTATTAAAGCTAATTTTTGAGCTGGCATAAGAATAAAATCATTTTCTTCATATTGTTCTGGAGAAGATCCAATATTAAGGTATCTATATAAAGCATCAGAATTGTTTCTTCTTTTCCATATCAAATATTGTTTTGCATTAATTAGGCCTAATACTGATGCACACTGTTGGTAAATTGCATAATTATGTTTAAAGATTTCACAATTTGATAATTGCCTATTTAAATATGACCAATCAGAAGTAAAATTCTTATTCCGGGTATATTCTTTTTTCGCTTCGTCAAATTTTCCTAAACATACATAGATGTTTGCTTTTTCATTTATTAGATTATATTTATCTGTGCCTTCTGCTATATCAATTGCAGCATCAAGTTCATATAATAAGTCAGGAACTTTATTATAGTTTTTTGATAATCCCCATATCATTAAGTTTTCAAATGATGCATTGTCTATATTAAAACCAGTATAACCAGCTTCTTCATAAATTGTATTCTTAAAAATTGTATAATGAGATTGCCAATTATTTTCAAATGATAATGCTTTTTCTAAATATTCTTGAGCTTTCTGATTATCTTCTCTTGCAGAAAATACAACTTTAGTTACAAGTTTTCTATCTTCATCTCTTGAGTATAAACCAATTCTTACTTTTTCACCAAACTTTGAATAAATAGTTGAGTATAGATTTAAGATTTCCGATGTAGGTTTAATTTTATATGCATTATCTAAACATTCTATTGCTTTCTCCCATAACCGATATCCAAAACTTTTATCCTCAACTCCTAAATTCTGGACAGAATCAGTCCACATATTTTGTTCGGAAGGATTTGATAACTTTTTATAAAGTGCATCAACTTCTGTTCCAATGTTTAATTTACCACCATATAAGTTATTATCAAACTCTTGTAAATTTATTCTAACATTTAAGAATCTAATATCTGCATTTGTTCTTTTTGCAATATCAATGCAATATTTACATGCATAAATATAATTACTATATTTATCATTCTCAGTTTGAGTCAGGATATCTATCCATTCGAAAAATTTATCTGGGACATTTACATCCCAATACATAGCAAGTAAAGAATTTATAGGAGTAAAACTATTAGGATTTAATTTATGAGCTTTTTGATAACATAATTCAGCATACTTAAAGTTTTCACTCTCATTAGGTTTCATTTTCAATAAGTAACGTTCACTTCTGTATTCCTTATAGTATGCATCACCTGCAGCTATATATTCTCCTTCTGTCTTGTATGAAAGAGGCATTAGACTTGAACAACTCTGAAATATGAATAATAAAAAAATTAAAAGTGCTGAATTTCTTTTCATTGTTTCTTCCCTGTTATAGTTATGGTGTTACCAGATAAAATTGCTGAGAACTGTGTAGGATGTCTTTCTTTATAAATGTTATACTTATTTGTGATAATCCAATTTTGGATATCTGCATTAATAAATTCATTGCATTTATTTAGATTTTTTTTTGTAAATAAACCTGTATTCTTATATTCAATAATATATGATCCATTATTTAATTTTTCTGAGCTTTCTGTTTTTACTTTTAAGCCCCACATGGCATGTTGAGAAACTGTAAGAATCATTTATGGTATTCTCCTTTATTACAAATTATACAATGAAAATTATAAAAAGTATTTTAATTTTCTCAATAACAATTAAATTATATTAAGCAAAGCTCTTTGTGTTTATAAGTTACTATATATCACTAAACTGTAATTTTAGTGTTGACAAGTAACTGTTTATACCTTATGATTTCTTTAGTGACGAAGTGTTACTTAAATGCGTTAGGCACTGTAGGGGGCCGTAGGTCGTGCGTAAGCACCGAACGTAGTGGAGCCCGGAAGTGCCGACCGCCGCAAGCGGCGGGAACGCCCAGAAGGAGATTAAAATGATTGGAAACTTTTCTTATTCTAACCCGACTAAACTTTATTTTGGCGAGAATGCGCTGGATTATTTGAATAAACTTCTGCTAAAAGGGAAAGATTAATGAGCATAACAGTAAATCTTCGTTACACAGGAAAAAATGGAAACGCGCGTAAGTTTGCAGAAGAGATGATTTCTTCCGGTACTGTTGAAAAAATCCGTTCAGAGAAGGGCAACCTGCGCTATGAATATTACCTGCCACTCGAAGGCGATGACGAAGCAGTACTTCTGATTGATTCCTGGGAAAATCAGGAAGCGATAGACATACACCACGCATCTCCAATGATGAAAACAATCGCCGAGCTTCGTGACAAGTACGATCTTCACATGACAGTAGAACGTTTTGTTTCTGACGAAAACGGAGTTCCGGAATCGGATAAGGGATTTATAAGGAAATGAAAAAGATTTTTATATTATTAACATTTCTGTTTTCTATTGCTAATGCATTTGCAACCGATCCAATTGAACATGGAGAAATCTTTGTAAATGATAGAAATCTAAGTGATTTTCCAATCGGTGCAGATATTTCGTCTTATAACATTGATTTGAGCACAGCGAATACAATTTTAATAAGTCCTTCATGCTTTGTTCCATATTTTAATATTTATGAAAACTCATATTGGTATAGAATTGCAATTGCTGATAATAAAGTGGATACAATATTTGTCAGCGATGCTTATTTTGGTAAACGGTTTAAAACTGAAGAAGGTGTATTTCTGGGAATGACAAAAAATGAGCTTCTTAAGATTTGTCCTTATCTATCATTTACAAAAATTAATGGATGGGGAACAGAAGCTCAGTTAAAATCAGGCTGGAAAATTCTTCTTTCAAATAAAGATGGAACAGATATTGTTTCTTCAATTTATAAGAATGGAAAAACAGATATGGTAATAAAAATTAAGATTCTCAGAGATAGTATAGATTTTATAATGACAGCAGTAATTGAAGATAATTCTTCTGCAGCTGCTTTTTACGAACTTTTACAGAAAGGTGACGTTACAGTCAAAATGCATGATTACGGAAACTTTGAAAAAGTCGGCTCGCTTCCAAAATCACTTCCTAGAAACGACAAGCAGATTATAACAGAACCCGGGGATATCATTTTATATCAGGGGAATCAAATTACTATATACTATGATGTAAACAGCTGGAACTTTACCAGGCTTGGCAAGGTTGAAGGCCAAACTCAGGAAAATCTCAAAAAGATTCTTGGCAAAGGAGATATTACTGCGGTATTCTCAGTGATGGAGTAATTTATGAAGATCGAACACGTTGCTTTATATGTAAATGATTTGGAAAAAGCCAGGGATTTTTTCATCAAATATTTTGATGGAAAATCTAATGACGGCTATCATAATAAGACTACGGATTTTCGTTCATACTTCATTTCTTTTGATGATGGCAGCCGGCTTGAAATCATGACAAGACCTGAACTTGCTGATATTCCAAAAGAATTGAACCGCACAGGCTTCATACATCTTGCCTTCAGCGTTGGCAGCAAAGAAAAAGTTGACCAGCTTACCGCCCGCCTGAAAAACGACGGCTACGAAGTTCTAAGCGGCCCAAGAACCACCGGCGACGGCTACTACGAAAGCTGCATCCTCGGCATCGAAAATAATCAGATTGAAATTACGGTTTAATATTACTAGCAAATAATAAATAATTGCAACCAAAGCTAACATTTTTTCTCTAAAAAGCATACTTTAATTGATAGACAAGTAAGATTTTTCGTCTTAGAATTAATGTTAGGATTAATTGCGAATGTGAGATTTGTTATACAAACGCAAACAGAGTTTTGGAGGAGAAAATGAGAAAACACTGGCTTGATAATATCAGATGGGTTACAGTTCTGATTGTCGTTATTTATCATCTTTTTTACATGTACAATGCAGAAGGAATTGTTGGCGTCGTTGGAAAAATTACTTCCATGGATGTTCAGTGGTTTGATATTTTTATGTACATTGTTTATCCCT
>JAEEGJ010015304.1_pt1 | contig 17935 bp, 15 predicted proteins | sample 8958761 | NCBI WGS metagenome assembly JAEEGJ01 (sample SAMN16246546, study PRJNA631951) | gut metagenome | biome: gut microbiome; feature: rumen; material: RS-attached | host: Bos | place: Iran: Karaj | collected 2018-10
CTTTATGAGGGTCAGTATCGTACTGACGGCAGTGGTCTTCCCGCTGCCGCTGTTCGTGCCTGCTATAAGAATTCTCGGTGCGTTCATTTTATTACCTCCGAGAGTTTGTCCTTTGCGTATTCCCTGAGTTCTTCAACGTACCTGTTGAATTCACCGACGGGAGGCTTTGCGTCCAGGACATAGTCCGCCGAATCGATGAGTTCCTTCGCTGCTGCCAGGTCCTCATCTGAAACGGATTCATAGGCCTCCGTTGTTATGACATTTTCGGACAGGGCAGCGGCGACGGGATAGTCGAGATCGTTTTTCGGGATTATGCCGGCGGCAAAAGGCGTGTCCGTCTTTTGCAGAGCTCTGTAAAACGGTATTCCGAGACCCGCGCCGCCGATTACAAAGACCTTCGGGGCGCCTGTCGGGCGCGACAGCTCAACGCTTCCGAAGAGGGCGCTGTAAGAGCCGTTTTCAATACCGTAGAGTTCTGCTATTTTTTCATCTGTGAATATTTCGTCCGGGGTGCCGTAGGCGGCAATTCTGTCGCCTTTGATGCACACTATTTTATCCGAGATCTTCTGGGCGAGGTCAATTTCATGGAGACTCATGACAACCGTTATGTTGTCGTTCTTGGCCATACCGCGGAGTATCTCGAGAAGTTCAATTTTGTGTTTTACGTCGAGGAAGGAGGTGGGTTCGTCGAGCACGATTATCTCCGGTTCCTGACATATGGCACGTGCGAGGAGGATGCGCTGGCGCTGGCCGTCGCTTATTTCCGTGACGTCGCGCTCCGCGATATCTTCGGCATGCACTGCTTTTAAGGCACGGTTAACGACCTCGTTGTCGTGCTCAGTCAGCATGCCGAAACTGCCCGTATACGGGTAGCGGCCCGCCGCGACGAGTTCACGGCAGGTCATAAGCTCCGGCTTTATGCGGTCCGTCAGAACGACGGCGAGTTTCGTCGCCACCTCTTTGCCGGAAAGCACCTTCATGTTTTCATGGTCAATGAAAACGGTGCCCGCGATTGTTGCGAGGTGGCCTGTAATGCTCTTTAAGATAGTAGTTTTGCCGGCTCCGTTGGGACCTATGAGGGTCAGAATCTCACCGGGCTGCAGCGAGAGAGTAATATCGGAAATCAGCGCGTTGCCGCCATAACCTACGGCAAGTCTGTCCAAGGAGAGTTTTGAATTTTCAGCTTTCATTCTTCTTCCTCCTTGAGACCATGAGCTTTATTACAATCGGTGCGCCTATTGCGCTGGTTACGGTGCTGATTGAAAGCTCAACGGGTGCGAACATGGTGCGGGCCAGAAGGTCGCAGAGCATACAGAATACAGCGCCGGTAAGCACACAGGCGGGGACCATAATTATCGGTTTTGAAGTTTTGAACATTATGCGTACGATATGGGGCACGGCTATACCGACGAATGAGATGGGACCGGCAAATGCCGTGACGCACGCCGAGAGAATGCTGGAGAGTATAATCAGCAGCACTCTGAAGAGTTTTACGTTTACACCCAGGCTCTGCGCGTAGCCCTCACCGAGGGAGTAGGCGGAGATGGGTTTTGAGAGACAGAAGATAACGATGAATGTCGGTAAGACAATCAGGGCGGATATGCCCACCTCGGCCCAGGACGCGGCTGAGAAACTGCCGTGAGACCAGTGCGTGAGGTTTACGATGTCTGCGTCGTTTGCAAAGTTTATGAGGAAGTCCGTCACTGCGGAACAGATATAGCTTATCATGATGCCGATGACAAGCAGCATCGACATGTTGTTAATCTTGCCTGAGAACAGGAGAACAAGGAGCATTGAGAGCATCGAACCGATGAATGATGCAAGTATCGTGACAGTCACGGGTATGTTGGTAAAGAATCCCGCGAGGGCGATTGTGACTATCGCGAGGAACATCTTGGCGCCTGAGGATATACCAAGTACGAACGGACCGGCAATCGGGTTTCTGAAGAATGTCTGGAGCAGAAAACCGGACAGACTCAAAGCGCCGCCTAAAATGGCAGCCAGCATAAGCCTGGGAAGTCTGATCTTCCATATGATTCCGTAGGCGGTCGTGTCGCTCGCATTTCTGCCGAAGATTATGCTCAGGATTTTCGGAATCGGAATATGCACGGAACCCGTGTTGATATTCCAGATTACCGCAAAGAAGAAGAGCAGTATCAGCACGGCGAAGACCGCGGAATATCTGAGATTGTTCTTTGACTCACTTAGCATTGTTTTCTCCTCATTTCAGGCGATAGAAGAAGGGCACCTCATCGAGCTTTCCTTCATCATCCGTGAAAATGCTGTGGAAACTTTTAATCATTTCACCGAGCTGTGTTGTCTCCTGGTACATGTTGCGCTCGGTGCACCATACATTGCCGGTCTTCACCGCTTTGAAGTCGGAGAGCAGGGGGCTCTTTGCGAGGAGTTCGTCCAGGGTGCCCAGTTCATCGGCAATGGTGGCGTTGTATATGAGAATATCCGCGTCCTTGGCGGCATCAAAGAAGGCCTCCATCTCAAGCGAGACAGTGGTTTTCTTTGAGTCCGGGTCGCCGAGGTCTTTGAAGATGTAGGTTCCGCCGGCAAGATCGATCATCTTGCTGACGTAGTCTCCGCTTCGCCTGGCGTTGACGCGGCCTGTAGTCGTGAAATAGAAAAATGCAACGGTTTTGTCGGTGCGGTCTGCGGTCTGCACCTCTTTCAGTATTTCAGCCTGCTTGCTGAAGATGGCATCGGCTTTTTCCTCCTCATCGAGGAGAGCTCCGTAGAGTTTTATCCACTCGGCGCGGCCGAGGGGATGGGTCTCGTTGCTCGACTGGTCGATGAGTACGGCAATTCCGAGCCGCTCAAGCTGGTTCTTGATTTCAACCGCGTGTCCTATCATCTGGGACTCGACGGCGAGGGTTGTACCCTCGGCGAGCATGAGCTCGTAATCGGGTTCGCTGTACTTGCCCGCGTAGAGTATGCGGCCGTCTTTCATGGCCTCTTTTGCGCCGTCAATATACCAGCCGGACTCCTTTGTGCCTGAGAGGCGGATGGCGTCCAGGCGGTCGAGAGCATCAAAGAGGCACATTGCCGATGTGGCCGCAAGGTAGATGTTCTTTATCGGCATGTACAGCGGGGTGATGTCGCCTAAGCCCTCGGGAGCAGTCTTTCCCTCGGGAACCAAAAGAAAGCGGCTCTCATCACCGAGGGTGATGAGTTTATAGCCGCCTTCCAGGTAGTCTACTGAAAATTGCTCAGCAAACTCCGGATCCATGTGGGAGACCACATGGATCTGATCGAAGTTTGCAGTATGTTGTTTTTTTGCGCATCCCGAGAAAAACGGGAGCAACATGCATGGGATCAGAGCCCATGCCAACAACCGCTTCAGTCTCATTGCGTTTTAAGTGTGCTGCCATCAAAGTGAAGCACGTAGTCGATGAGATGAGGCTCGCTCATTGCTGTCGTGAGAGCGCTTATTTCCATATCCGCATCAGGTGTGATGGGGATGAGGAATGTTGAGTTGCCCTCAGTGTTTATCGGATCGTACTGGGTCTCTCCTATGGTCATGTACTCATAGTGAGAACTGCTCCATTCAACTTCCGCATAGTAGTTGTTGTTCTTTACAACTATCTTCGCAGGAGAGGTGACTGAAGCTTTTCCCGAACCGCCGGTGAGGGTGACATCCATTGTGTATTCGCCGTCTTCCGCAGCCTTTACGGGATTTGCGACGGATACTTTATGGTCGTACCACTTGCCCTTCTTGCCGATGAGGGCGCAGTCGAAATCGTCATCAAGATAGGGGACGGCGACATCGAATCCGTTTGCTTCGTCAGTCGTACCGTCATCGTAGTTTACGGTGTCAACGGTATGATCGATGAGAGCGGCGCCTTCCTTCTGTGCGTCTTCGGCAGTGCCGAGGAACAGCTGCTGGATGGAAGTGGAGGCAAGAGTGATGTGGATGGTCATCTTACCGTCCTTGACAGTGAGAACACCTTTTCCGCCGTATGTATCATTGACATGGAACATATTGCTGTCAGTGATGAAATCTGCGAAATATGTTCCATCTTCAAGCGCTGCGGTGTTCTGCGGTTCCGTGGCAGTCTCTGTAGGCTCTTCGGGCTTCGCAGGTGCCTTAGTGCATCCGGCAAAGACAAAGCAGAGAGTGAGTACTGCCAATATAAGGGAAATTAGTTTGCGCATTTTCATAATAAGGAACTCCGATAGTGAAATTATTTAAGAGTATCTATGGCAGCCTGGGCATGTGCGACGTAGATGTCCTGAACAGCGGCGATTCTGCCGAGACCGGAAATCTGAGTGTCGATTGTCTTGAAACTGCCGTCAGCCTTGAACATTGAAAGCCAGGAATCATCGTCAGGACCTGCCATATCGTTGTTGGCGTGGTCACCGGCAACTACCATGAGGGGACGAAGAATTACGTTTTCGTAACCTGCATCCTTAACGGCCTTGATGATGTTCTCGCAGGATGTCTCTTCGGGCTCACCTTCAACGGTGCCTACGAAGACATTCTTGTAGCCGAGCTTGTTCATCTGGGTCTGCATCTGTGAGTATGTTACCTTAGCGTTATGGGATGTGCCGTGACCCATGAATACGAAAGCTGTCTTTGCAGCGTCGAGAGCCTCGATGCTGTCAGCCTTTGCTTCGGCAACTGCCTCGGCAACGAGAGCCTTTGCTACTGCTTCCTTGTCGGCATTGATGATTGTGGCATCTTTGCCTACCTCACCAAGGAGCGGTTCAGCGATGACAATCGTGTCAATCTTGCCCTTGTAAGCGTCTGCTGCTGCCTTGAGCTCATCGTACTCAGCGCCGTGCATAAGGTGAGTGGGCTGGATTACGAGAGTCTTGACACCGTTCTTTACGGCGCGCTCAAGAGCCTGGTCCATGTTGTCGATCTTCTCGCCGTCACGGGCCTGTACATGGTTGATGATGATCTGTGCTGTGAAAGCTCTTCTTACGGACCAGTCGGGGAAAGCCTTTGCAAGAGCATCTTCAATGCCCTTGATGTCAGCTGCACGGCTGTCATTGAAAGAAGTGCCGAAAGAAACTACAAGGAGTTCCTTCTCGCCGATGTCGTCAGCATTGAGGGGGTCGTCTTTGGAGGCGTCGCCCGTGTCTCTGCCGAAGTAGTCGGGATCGGCGTTTTCGCCTTCAACGAGTTCTTTCTGGGCGTCTGTAAGAGCATCCCAGGCGGCCTTTGCTGCTGCGCACTGCTCATCTGTCTTGTCTGTTCTTTCCTGAACATAGATGGCATCAATGAGTGCCGCAACTTCATCGGCTGCTTCCTTGTCGGTCTTGGTGGCCGGCTTTGAGGGTGTGTCGCCGCCCTTACCGGCGCATGCTGCAAGGCAGAAAACCATACAGAGTGCCATAAGTACGGCAATGACTTTTCTTGAGTGTTTCATCTGAAATCCTCCTGAAAAATTCTCCGCTTGGGAGTTGTTGCAATAAAAAAAGAACACAACCAAATGGTTGTATTCCTCACACCAAAGAATAACAACTGGACGCGACCGATTCCTGACTTATGAAACAACCGGCTGAAACGACGGCGTTTCAAATACAGTAATGGTGGTTGTTCCGGAGTCGAACCGGATGATCAAATACTCAGCTGTACAATTTGCAAAACAGTATTAAATGCCGCGTCTTATTGATGTATTCAGTTTTTATTAACAGTAACTATGATACCGCGCGCGTTTTATTATGTCAAGAAAGCGCTTGAATTTTGGCGGATTGGGTGTTATTATATGTGAGCGTTATCAAATGCTGATATGGCACAGGAGGCAGCGCACTTCCTTGGTAAGGAAGAGGTCGCCGGTTCGAATCCGGCTATCAGCTCCATAAACTCCCGGGTTTAATTCCCCGGGAGTTTGTTTTATAATAGGAGTGATAGACTATTTTACTCAAAAGGAGATGTCTTATGTCGCGCTTAAAAAGAATTTTGTTTGTGATTCTTGTTGCTTTGTTGTCTGTCGGTTTTATGGCACCTACGGCACTCGCGCTGACGGATAAGTACAGGTACACATCAAGTGAGGGCAGCACCATACAGGCTGAGGATGAGTTCGGCTACAGTGACGACTGCTTCAAGAGGTCGTCCTTTGAAGGCTGTTCACATCTCGAGACACTCTCCGCGCAGATTGCGATCTCTTCGGCGAGCTGCTACGGTGATGCTGACTCGTATGAAACGGATGCATCATCAAATCCCCGGAATGTCCTTGACATACTGACTAAGATGGGCTTTGAAGACGCGTCAACCAATGCTTACTATAAGCTCGAGAAGAGCGAGAATTCCGCAGGTGTTGCCGTTGCGCATAAGACAATCACCCAAAAGGGCAAGGACTACACCCTCATCGCGATTATGCCCAGAAGTGCCGGTTACAAGCAGGAATGGGCCGGAAACTTCATTGTAGGCGACGGGGATATCCATCAGGGCTTCAAGGCCGCGAGAGATGAGATACTCCGTTTTGTGAAGCAATACATCGCAGAGAAAAAGATAAGCGGGGACATAAAAGTCTGGACAGCCGGACACAGCAGGGGCGGGGCACTTGCCAATATGATAGGCGGTTTCTTTGCCGGCGGCGGAATTGCGTATTTCGACGGCGCAGTGTCAATAACACCTGAGGACGTGTACTGCTACACCTTCGCGACACCCGAGACGATAAAGAAGAATGCTGACAAGAATACCGAACTCAGCGTCGCGGCAAACAGGGATGACCAGAGTTACGCAAAAGACACTAAGGGTAAGGCTGTCACATACAAAAAGGGCGGCAAGGCCGACATCAAGGGCGATGTATACGGCGGCATAAGGAATTTCATCTCCCGGTACGATGCTTTTCCGAAACTTCCGCCTGCGAAATGGGGCTTTGACCACTACGGAACCGATATTGCTGCGGATCACGGTCTCGTACCTGAAAGTGCGATGCTTGAAAAGCTTGCGCTGACAAGCAAATATACCTATGACAAATACCTTGACGGCGCGAGTCCGGCACTTTTTGAGAGAAAGACTTTTGATCTCGCGACACTTGAGTTTGTAAAGGATGACGATAAGAACTCCGCACCGGACATAGGCAGTTTCCTTGATGAGAGACTTGCAGGTCTTCTCAGAGACGCGGGTACTAATAAACTCTATGTATCCGGCGGTTATCAGGAGGCCCTGAAGTCTCTTGCGGGAGTATACGGCATGTCATCGGCTCTTGTCGATGAAGAAGTGCTCGGCGATAAGAGCAGATTTGCAAGCCCGCTTGTTTACTCATACCTTGCCTATGCGTCCGACCGTCTTATTGAAGAGGGAAGGGTCGCAGATGAGGATGAAGCCGTTACAATCGTAGTCGCGGATCTTTTGACTTACTTTACCGGAACGGATGTTGACCTTGAGAAATACACTGTTGACGATCTCGTTTTTGCACTTTCCGATTATCTGGCGAAGAACGAGGATAAGCCCTTTGCTGATACTCTGATGTCTGCAATTGCAAAACAGATTCCGGAGGACAAGGTAAGCCTTCTGACTTTCACGAAACGTTTTGATAAGAATTACACGGAAGAAAACGGTAAGCCGAAGAAAGATATCGCGCTTGAGGACGGATTAAAGGCCTTTTTCATAGCCTGTTCCAAGGGACCCGATCCCGATTGTATCGCATTTTCATCGTTTGAGAAATATGATGAGAGCGCAAGGCCGAAGGAAGTAAGGAAGAATCTTTATACCGCACTTGCGTTTGCGGTGTACGATCAGCAGGATCTCGTACGTCTCATTGCAGGCCCGCGTTATTCGTTTGACGGCTCCGGCAAATTCAAGGACCTTGTTCCCGCAGTTCTTGACATGCTTATGAAGGAAAAGGACGAGGACGGAAATGTCGTGAAAACATACGGAAGTCTTGCAGAGGCCGCTGACGCTAAACTCATCACGACAATAGACAGCGTGTTTGAAAAACCGCTTGAAACCGCGCGGAAAGAGTGCGGCGAGGATTATGCCGATATGCTGAATGCTCAGCTTGAGGGCGTAAAGAAAAATATTTCTGCGGTCAGGAAACTGTTGGCAAATTTCCTTTTCTATACTGAAGGAAAATACAGTGCCGAGCAGGATATAAAGACAGCTTCAACGTTTATAGGCAATATCAGTATGGTGCCTGTAGCTCATTACAACGAAATATACATCGCTTATGCGAAGGCTGCAGCGGGCTATGACTGCGGATACAGTAAACACAGCGCAGCAGGCCTTGCCGGCAGTGCTTTCGGTGCGGGCGGTTATGTTGCCGTCGTTGCCGGTGTGGCATTGGCTGCTGCCGGCACGGGCGTAGCCGTAAACAAAAACAGGAAGAAAGAGACAGCAAATGCCGAAGTATCTTAAATCAAAATTCTATGACGATGTAGGGGACAAGCCTCTTCAGGAGTACCCGAGGCCGCAGCTGGTCCGTTCAAGTTATCTGAACCTGAACGGACTCTGGCAGTATGCCATAAGGCCTGCGGACGAGGACTTTGACGGAAACTATGACGGCGAAATCCTGGTTCCTTTCTCACCTGAGACGCTGCTGTCGCGCGTGCAAAAGCCGGTGGGTCCTTCCGATATTCTCTATTACAACCTTGAGTTTGAGATTCCTGAAGGCTTTCTCTTTGAGAAGACTCTGCTTCATTTCACTGCGGTCGATTACGCCTGCAACGTAATCGTAAACGGACGGGTCGTTATGACGCATAAAGGCGGATTCTTCCCGTTCGTAATTGACGTCACGGACGATGTCCGTGAAGGCACGAACGTCCTTCAGGTCGAGGTCGCCGACCCGTCCGGTGAGGGCGTGCAGGCGAGGGGAAAGCAGAGCGACAATCCGAATACAATCTGGTATACGCCGCAGTCGGGAATATGGGGCACGGTATGGATGGAATCAGTCTGCGACGAATATGTCGCAGACCTGAAAATCGTGCCCGACATTGACCGCGGCTGCGTCACGATAAGCGCAGAAACGAAGGCTCACGAGATAAGCGTTTCTGTCAGTGACGGGGAGAAATGCATCGCACATGCAAGCGGCAGTTCTCCGCTCGAGATACCCATGAGTGACTACGAGTGCTGGACACCCGAAAACCCGAAACTTTACGACCTGAGAATTACGGCGGGACGTGATGAAATCACTTCGTATTTCGGCATGCGCAAATTCTCTGTCGGTACGGATGAAAAAGGTATCAGGCGTCTGTTCCTGAATAACGAGCCGTATTTCCATAACGGTGTGCTTGACCAGGGTTACTGGTCAGACGGCATGCTGACAGCACCGACCGACGAGGCGCTGATTTATGACATCACAATGCTCAAGGATATGGGCTTCAACATGATAAGGAAGCACATTAAAATCGAGCCGCTTCGCTGGTACTGGCACTGCGACAGACTGGGTATGCTTGTCTGGCAGGATATGGTAAACGGAGGCGGCGAGTACAACTTCCTCTGCATTGGCCTTGTGCCGTTTTTCAACATCAACTTTGATGACACGAAGCACAGAAAGTTCTTCGCCCGCGAATCTGAAGAGGGCAGGCAGGAATATATGACTGACCTTGACCGGACCCTGTCTCTTCTGAAGAACACGGTTTCACTTGCCATGTGGGTACCTTTCAACGAGGGCTGGGGGCAGTTTGACTCAAAGGCGGTCACGGAGCATATCCGCTCCGTCGACCCGACGAGAACCATTGACTCCACATCCGGATGGCACGATCAGGGCGGAGGCGACTTCGTCTCGAAACACATCTATTTCTATCCGATCTATGTGCCGAAAGACCCGCGCTGCTACCTGCTTTCTGAGTTCGGCGGGTACAGTAAGCCGACGCCCGGACATATGTATACGGGCAAGGCGTTCGGCTACCACATGTACCCGACTAAGAGGTGGCTGCAGCGCAGCTTCAGAAAGCTCTTCGAGAGGCGGATAATTCGCAATATCCCGCGCGGTCTGTCCGCGACCGTTTACACTCAGGTCTCGGATGTTGAAGGGGAGGTAAACGGTCTCGTTACCTACGACCGCCGCGTTGAAAAATTTGACAGAAAATTCCTTCGGGAAATAAACAAAAAGGTGCATCTCTGATGCACCTTTAATTTATGCTTGACTTTAATATGACACCGTGTTAGTATGTTAGCATAGTAAAGCGATAAAGTGAGGCGTTTAAATGGATATTTTTAAAGGCGAAAACGAAAAATTGCTTGTCTCCGCGATAATGTCACTGAAGAACGAAAAGGAGTGCAGGGCATTCCTTGAAGATGTCATGACGACTAAGGAGATAATCGACATAAGTCAGAGGATGGGCGTTGTGAAGATGCTTGATGAGAAGCAGCCTTACGGCGCCATCTCAAAGGCCACCGGCGCCAGCACAACCACGATCAGCCGCGTAAACCGCTGCTATCAGTACGGCTCCGGCGGCTACCGCACTGTCCTTGGGAGGATGAAGAAATGAAATATGAGGAACTGAATCTCAGGGAAAATGAAAAGATACTCTTTTCTCTCCGCGCTCTCTTTGAGAAGTACGGCTACAGCCAGTACAAGGTCTCAAAGTTTGAGGAGTACGATTTCTATATGAAGAACAAGAGCTTTCTCGTCAGTGAGAATGTCCTGACATTCACAGACACTACGGGAAAACTCATGGCTTTAAAGCCGGATGTTACATTGTCAATTGTGAAGAACACCGATGTCGCCAAAGGTGAACTCTCCAAGGTATATTACAGTGAGAACGTCTACCGCACGACACCGGGCTCGCAGGGTTTTAAGGAGATCATGCAGACAGGTCTCGAGTGTATCGGCAATGTCGATACTGATGCCGTCTGTGAGGTCCTTGAAATTGCCGCAAAGAGCCTTGAGACCGTAAGTGACGATTATACCCTTGATATCTCACACGCGGCTTTTCTCTCAGAACTTCTCAGCAATTTCCCTGCTCCTGTCGAAGTGCTTGAACTTATCTCATCAAAGAACGCCGCAGCGGTCAGGCAGTACGCCGAAGATGCAGGTGCAAATCCGCAGGTGGTCTCGGCACTCGAGACTGTCACGGGTCTTTACATGCCGCTCGGCGAGGGAATAGAGCGCCTCTTCTCAATCGCTTATGTTGAAGAACTTGAATATCCGATAAACGAACTTAAGGAAATATACTTCAAACTCAGGGAAAAAGGAATTGCCGATAAGGTATATCTCGATATGACGATGTTCTACGATATGAGATATTACAACGGCGTATTCTTCAAGGGTTTTATAAACGGTATCCCGGATGAGGTGCTCTCCGGAGGCCGCTATGACAATCTCCTCGCCAAGATGGGCAAAAAGGCCGGTGCCATAGGCTTTGCGGTCTATACCGACAGGCTTGAGAGACTGGAGGCTGCGGCCGACGAGACAGAGAAGGAACCCTGGCTGAACATAGCTCTGCCGAAGGGCAGGCTGGGTGAGGCGGCCTATGAAATCTTTGAGAAGGCAGGCTTCTCCTGTCCGGCAATCAGGGAGAAGGGCAGAAAGCTCACATTTGAGAATCCCGAAAAGAGAGTCAGATATTTCTGGGTCAAACCGTCAGATGTCGCAATCTATGTTGAGCGCGGAGCCGCCGATCTCGGCGTAGCCGGCAAGGACATTCTTCTGGAGTATGAACCCGATGTCTATGAGCTCTCCGACCTCGGAATAGGCAAGTGCAGAATGGCGGTTGCCGGTTTTAAAGATTTCTCCGATGACCGGACCAAGACTTTGCGCGTCGCGACAAAGTTCCCGAACATCGCCAAGGAATATTATGCGGACAAGAGCCGCGAGATAGACATCATCAAACTCAACGGTTCAATAGAACTGGCTCCGATTCTCGGACTCTCAGACGTCATAGTCGATATTGTCGAGACCGGAAACACCTTGCTTGAAAATGACCTTGTGCCTCTCGAGGACATTGTTCCGATAAGCGCGAGACTCATTTCAAATAAGGTAAGTTATAAGTTTAAAAATACTGCTATTACAGAGCTTTTAGGGTGCATAGACAATGATTAAGATATTTGAATACGGCGCTGTTCCAAACAGCGAGATTTTCTTCAGGGGCACTGCCTCGGCAGATGTGTCTGCTCCCGTGTCGGAGATAATTGCGGATGTCCGCAAACGCGGAGACACAGCCGTGCTTGAGTACTGCAGAAAGTTTGACGGTGTTGATTTGAAAGCTCTTGAAGTGACTGCAGAGGAGATCGATGAGGCTGTGTCACTCGTCGAAGACGAGTTCATCCGCATTATGAATCTCGCGGCTTCAAACATACGTGAATTTCACAGCCGTCAGGTGAGGGAAGGCTTCTCGATAGAGAGGAAAAACGGCGCAGTTATGGGTCAGAAGGTCATACCGCTTGAGAAGGTGGGCATATATGTCCCGGGCGGTACGGCAGCTTATCCCTCTTCAGTTTTGATGAACTGTATTCCCGCAAAACTCGCAGGCTGCGGTGAGGTCTTCATGGCGACACCTCCGGGAAAAGATGGTAAGATTAATCCGAATATTCTTGTAGCGGCAAAGGTCGCCGGCGTAGACAGGATATTTAAAATGGGCGGAGCCCAGGCCGTTGCCGCTCTCGCTTACGGCACGGAGTCCGTGCCGAAGGTTGACAAGATCACCGGTCCCGGCAATGCCTTTGTCGCGGAGGCGAAAAAGCAGGTCTTCGGCGCAGTCGCCATAGACATGATTGCCGGACCTTCAGAGATTCTTGTCGTCGCAGACGGCAAAAGCAATCCCCGCATAGTCGCTGCCGATATGCTCAGCCAGGCCGAGCATGACAAGATGGCGAGCGCCGTGCTTGTCACGGACAGCATGGAACTGGCGAAGGCCGTACAGGCTGAACTTGAGCGCCAGATACCGCTTCTGCCGCGCGCTGAAATCGCCGGCACCTCAATAGAAAACAACGGCAAGATCATCGTCGCGGACGATATTAAACTTGCCATAGACATAGCAAATGAGATAGCTCCGGAACACCTGGAACTCTGCTGCGACAATGCTATGGAGATGCTGAAACTCGTGAAGAATGCCGGCTCCGTGTTTGTCGGCAGAAACTGTCCCGAGGCGCTCGGTGACTACCTCGCGGGACCTAACCACGTTCTTCCCACGGGAGGCACGGCGAGGTTCTCAAGCCCGCTTTCAGTCGATGACTTCGTAAAGAAGATGCAGTTTACGTATTACACCGAGGAAGCCCTCTCCGAGGTCGCTGAAGACATAGCCTACTTCGCTGACAAGGAAGGCCTTCACGGCCACGCGAAGAGCGCGGTTTCAAGATTCTCATCGGAGGATGAATAATGAGTAAGTTCTTTCTTGAAAAATACAGTACTCTTGATGCCTATGTCCCGGGCGAACAGCCGCAGGACAGAAAGTATCTGAAACTGAATACGAACGAGTCACCGTACCCGCCGTCACTTAAGGTGCTTGACGCGGCTTTCAAAGAGGCCTCAAGACTCAATCTCTATTCGGATCCCGAGTCAAAGGCTCTTACAGATGCTCTCGCTTCGTCTTTCGGCGTGGGACCGGAAAACATCCTTGTCACGAACGGCTCGGATGAGGCTTTGAATTTCGCATTCATGGCTTTCTGCGACTCAATTGTCTTTCCGGCTGTGACATACGGCTTTTATCCCGTCATAGCGAACTTGAACGGCATTCCCTACAGGGAGATACCTGTGACATCGGATTTCAGGATAAATGTCGATGACTATATCGGAATAGGTGACAATATTGTCATCGCGAATCCGAACGCGCCTACGGGCATATGCCTCTCCGACTCCGACATAGAGAGAATAGTCGCCGGAAATCCCGGTAACATAGTCATTATCGACGAGGCATATGTCGATTTCGGCGCGGAGAGCGTTGTCCCGCTCACGAAGAAATACGGGAACCTGATTGTCACTCAGACATTTTCAAAATCACGCTCCCTTGCCGGCGCAAGGCTGGGATTTGCGATAGCGTCTGAGGAACTGATAAACGATATGAAGACAATAAAGGATTCAATGAATCCTTACAATGTAAACCGCATGACGATGGCTGCGGGAATGGCGGCGCTCGCGGACAGCGAGTACTACATCGCCAACTGCAGAGAGATAGAGGAGACCAGGGTCTATACGGTATATGCGCTCGAGGATCTGGGCTTTGAGATTCTTCCTTCAAAGGCCAACTTCGTGTTTGCGAAGAACCCGAAAATTTCCGGCGGTGACCTCTATCGGAAACTGAAGGACGCGGGTGTGCTGGTAAGGTATTTTGACAAACCGGGACTGACTGAGTTCGTGAGAATAACGATAGGCACGCGCAGCCAGATGGACACACTTATTGAGAAGATTTCGGAGGTGCTCTCATGAGAAACTTTGAAGTGAAAAGGAAGACCGCTGAGACAGACATAGAGCTTACGCTTAATCTTGACGGCAGCGGCAAAAGCAATATTGATACCGGCATCGGTTTCATGGATCATATGCTGACCCTTTTTGCCCGCCACGGCGGATTTGATCTCGATGTAAAATGTGTCGGTGACACCTATGTCGATTATCACCACAGCGTGGAGGATATCGGAATTGCCCTCGGTACGGCATTTGCCGGAGCCTTAGGTGACAAGAAGGGAATCAACAGATACGGAAGTGTAATCCTGCCCATGGATGAGGCTCTGGTTATTTCCGCAATCGATATTTCCGGCAGATGCCACCTGACTTTTGACGCGGAAATCCCGACACAGAAGGTCGGTGACTTCGATACCGAGCTCGTAAAGGAATTCTTCCTCGGCTTCGTCAGAAATGCATCGGTTACGCTGCACATTGTTGAACTTGAAGGTGAGAACAGCCACCACATTATCGAGTGCATGTTCAAAGGCTTCGGCCGCGCACTTCGCCAGGCTGTGAAAATCGATGAGAAGTTCAAGGATGAGATACCTTCCACAAAGGGAGTTTTATAGATGATTGCAATTGCTGATTACGGTGTGGGAAATCTTTTCTCACTGCGCTGCTCGTTCGAGTTTATCGGTGCGGATGTCGTTGTTACGAGCTCCGCAGACGAGCTGCGCTCAGCCGACAAAATAGTTCTGCCGGGAGTCGGAGCCTTTCGCGACGCGGCTGCACTGCTTGAAAAGAGCGGTCTTGCCGATGTTATAGTCGAAGAGGCGACGGCCGGCAAACCGCTGCTCGGAATCTGTCTGGGCATGCAGCTGCTTTTTGATAAGAGCTTTGAGTACGGCGAGTACGAGGGCCTCGGTCTTATAAAGGGCAATGTAGCCCCCATAGCCGATGACCTCAAAAAGCCGCTCAAGATTCCGCAGATAGGCTGGAATGCACTGTCATTTCCCGGAGAGAAAAACAGACTGTTCAAGTACATAAATGAGGGAGACTGTGTCTACTTTGTTCACTCCTATTACGCAAAGGACTGTGAGGACTCAGTCATAGCCACGACTGAGTACGGCATTCCGATTACCGCGGCCGTGGCGAAGGACAATGTCTTCGGCTGTCAGTTCCATCCGGAAAAGAGCGGGGAAGTCGGTTTGAACATTCTCCGCGCGTTCTGTGAACTTTAAGGAGGCAGAGACATGATTACGAAAAGAATTATTCCCTGCCTTGACGTAAAGGACGGCCGCGTGGTCAAAGGCGTTAATTTCAAAGGCCTTGCGGACGTATCGTCGCCTGTAAAGCTCGCTGAGTACTATTCGGGCTGCGGCGCTGATGAACTCGTGTTCTACGATATAACAGCCTCAGCGGAAGGCAGAGCGATTTTTACGGATATTCTTCGCGAGACGGCTTCAAAGGTGTTCATACCTCTGACGGTCGGCGGCGGAATCAATACCCTGGACGACTTCGACAGAGTCTTAAAGTGCGGTGCCGATAAAGTCAGTGTAAACTCAGGCGCCATCCGCAATCCCGCTCTTGTGGGTGAGGCGGCCAAGCGCTACGGTGACCAGTGTGTCGTGCTCTCTGCCGACATCAAAAGGGTGGACGGAGAGTTTCGCATATTCGCCAAAGGCGGACGCGAGGACACCGGTATGGAGGCCATCAGCTGGATTAAACGCTGCGTGGCGGACGGCGCCGGCGAGGTGGTCGTCAACAGCATTGACACTGACGGCGTAAAAAAAGGTTTTGACATAGAGATGCTCAAAGCCGTAGAAGATGCCGTAGGTGTCCCGGTAATTGCCTCCGGCGGCGCCGGCTGCGCACAGGACTTTATAACTCTCTTCAAGGAGATTCCTGACATTGATGCGGGCCTCGCGGCCTCAATCTTCCACTTCGGCGAGGTGGAGATTTCGGATCTCAAGAAACTGATGAGAGAAAACGGTATAAATGTGAGATTGTGAGGTTGTCATGGTTAAGATTGATGAACTTAAATTTGATGAGAAGGGTCTTATTCCCGCAATAGTCGTTGATGCGACGAGCAAAAAAGTGCTCACCCTTGCATATATGAACAGGGAGAGCCTTGAAATAAGCATGAAAGAGGGAAAGACCTGTTTCTGGAGCCGTTCACGCGGTGAACTCTGGAGAAAGGGTGAGACTTCGGGCAATTTTCAGCACATTGTGAATATTGTCGCCGACTGCGACAAGGACGCACTTGTCGTAGAGGTCAACAAGGACGGTCCTGCCTGTCATCTGGGCACCGATTCCTGCTTCAATGATTTCGTATGCGGTGATCCCTCTTTCTCATACGAGGGCCTTATGGAACTCATAAAAGGCCGCAAGACAGACAAAAAAGAGGGCTCCTACACCACATACCTTTTCGAAAAGGGAATCGATAAGATTCTCAAAAAGGTGGGCGAGGAGTCCACTGAAGTCATTATTGCGGCGAAAGCGGATGACAAGGCCGAGACGATTTACGAGATAGCGGATCTCGCTTATCACGTAATGGTGCTCATGACCGAGATGGGTATCTCACTCGATGAGGTCACGGCCGAGCTTGCTTCACGCCATGTGATTGACAAAAAAGTCAAGCAGGAGAAGATGGTTTAATACATGCCGCCCTGTGCCATTGCTGCCTGGGCTGCGGCTGCTGCCGCTGCATCAGCCTGAGGGTCGGGAAGGTCTGCAACCAGGGATTCGGTTGTAAGAACCATAGCTGCGACTGAGGCTGCGTTCTGGAGTGCGGAGCGTGTAACCTTTGTCGGATCAAGGATACCTGCCTTGAACATGTCAACATATTCTTCCTTCGCAAAGTCGAAACCGTAACCGAGTTTCTTTGACTTCGCGATTGTATCGATAATAACGGAACCTTCGAGACCGGCATTTGCCGCAATCTGACGTACGGGTTCCTCAATAGCCTTGATAACTATGCGGATGCCGGTCTTTATGTCGGCATCCTCTTCATTTTCGAGGAGGGCGACAACTGCCGGAATTGCATTTACAAGGGCGACACCGCCGCCTGCGACAGTGCCTTCCTCAACGGCTGCCTTCGTAGCTGCGAGAGCATCTTCGATGCGGAGTTTCTTCTCCTTCATCTCAGTCTCTGTGGCAGCACCTACGTGGATTACGGCAACGCCGCCTGAGAGCTTCGCAAGGCGCTCCTGGAGCTTCTCGCGGTCATAGTCAGAGGTTGTAAGCTCAATCTGCTTTCTTATCTGAGCGATACGTGCCTTGATCTCTTTGCTGTCGCCGGCACCGTTTACGATGGTTGTATAGTCCTTGGAAATCTCAACTTTTGCAGCGCGGCCGAGCTGGTCAACTGTTGTGTCGGCAAACTCAAGACCGAGGTCAGATGTGATTACGGTACCGCCTGTTAAAATGGCGATATCCTGAAGCATCTCCTTGCGTCTGTCGCCGAAGCCGGGGGCCTTGACGGCTACGCAGTCGAAGGTGCCTCTCAGCTTGTTGACCACCAGAGTCGCCAGGGCTTCGCCCTCCACGTCCTCTGCGATGATCAGCAGCTTCTTGCCGGTCTGGACGATCTGCTCCAGCACGGGCAGGATCTCCTGAATGTTGGAGATCTTCTTGTCGGTGATCAGGATATAGGCGTCGTCCACGACGGCCTCCATCTTGTCGGTGTCGGTGACCATATAGGGGGAGAT
>JAEEGJ010015306.1_pt1 | contig 17931 bp, 7 predicted proteins | sample 8958761 | NCBI WGS metagenome assembly JAEEGJ01 (sample SAMN16246546, study PRJNA631951) | gut metagenome | biome: gut microbiome; feature: rumen; material: RS-attached | host: Bos | place: Iran: Karaj | collected 2018-10
GCTGCGCTGACCTCTATCGAACCGAGTGTTTCACATATTTGCGGTGATGTGCTTACTACAGATATTGTAATTGCCGTGGGCTGAGTAATTACAATTTCTGCTTCTGCCCTACATAGGTTAGCATCGGTTACAGTCACCGTATATGTGCCAGCTGTAAGACCGGATGCGGTATTGCCAGTGCGCGTATTATCATCAGACCAAGCGTAGCTGTAGTCCTGAGTGCCCCCGCTAACAGTGACAATTGCCGTAGCTGTTTCACCATTACAATTTATTTCATCTGCGGACAACGATGCCTGAAGCAGTTCGGGCTGGGTTATCTCCACTGTTGCTATTGCTATGCAGTTGTTTACATCGGATACAGTAACCGTATAGGTTCCTGCTGTCAGACCGCTTACAACATTTACATCGTATTCGTTGCCATCGCTCCATGCAAAGTGATATGGTTCAGTTCCGCCCGTTACATTTACAGTTACATCGGTGTCATCGCCATTACACAATAGCGCTACCGGCGTGCTAATCGTTGCCTCAAGTACATTAGGCTCTGTAATCTCTATGCTTATAGTTGCTGTACAACCATTGGCATCAACGACCTCTACGGTATATGTACCGGCACCTAGTCCAGGGAATATTCCACTGCTCTGGTATTCTCCATCATTAATTCTGTACTGATATTCTGGCGTTCCACCATTAGCAAAGACTTCAAGTATGCCGTCTGTTCGTCCGTTTCCGGTCGCATTTATATGGCTACCGGCAACTTCGTTCAAGGACAACGCATCGGGGACTCTCAGTACAATGTCAACGGCGCTGCTGGTTCCGCACTGGTCGGTAACGGTGACCGTTACCGTCGTCTCGGAACTTATCTCCTCTCCTGCCGATGGATTCTGCGTGATTGTGAGGGCATCAACATCCGTGCAGTTGTCACTCGATATTGCACGGACTTCTCCTGTAAGGTCAGGTACGATGAATGTACAATCCGTGGATGTAAGCGTTCTGTCCAGATCTGCTGTACCTATCTCCGGTGCTACATCATCAACTACTGTAATTTCCATCGGTATAGCATCTGCTGTACATCCGTTTGCATCAACAACATGAAGGTTAATGCTGTATGTTGCGCCACAACTGGTTGCGCTTGCCTCTGGCGCTGCGACTGAATTTGTAGTTGTTGTTGCATCGGTGGTTATGTCGCCTGTTTCGGCAAGCGTCAATCCTGCCGATGCGCTCCATGTGTAGGTATAGTCCGCTGTGCCTTCGGCGGTAAGTCCTGCTTCAAGACCGATGACTGCTTCCGGACATACGGTTGCATTTGCCGTTGTTATGTCAACTTCAGGCTTCGGATTAACTGTCACTGATATATTATCTATTACGACATAATCAGAACCAGTGTTGCAGACATCGGTGGTCAGTGTTGCAGTGTAGGTACTTGTTGATGTCGGTATAACAACGATTTCTTCCGTATCAACATTGGCAGGAAGCCCTGCTCCTGCATCTGTGCTTGTCCATTCAATGGAGTAGTTAGCACCTGCGTTTGTAACGGTTGCCGTCAATGTGGCATTGCTTCCGTAGCATATTTCCGCATCGGCGCTCAATTCTAATTGTGGGGTGTCGCCAATGGTTACGGTATGTGAAGCCTCTATGGTACATCCGTTTGCATCGGTAACGACTACATTATAGGTAAACGGCGTATTGTTACCATCAAGTGTCGGCGTTGTTATGGATGCGGTTATGGTATGCGCTGCATCATTCCATTCGTAACTGTAGTCTGGCGTTCCATGCTCTGCGTTGACGGTTAATGTCGCTGTAGTATTGTTGCAAACCTCTGTCGGTCCACTGATTGTTGCTGACAATGCCACATCAGGACTTGATATTGACTGGCTTGTGCTAGTCGCACAGCCGTGCGCATCGGTTACGGTTACTGTATATGTGCCCGTGCCAAGTCCGCTAAGGTTGCCATCGGCATCGCAAGTCACTACATTGTCATCTGCATCCGTCCAAGCGTATGTGTAATCTGGTGTGCCGTTTGATGCCAGAATTTCAATAGTTCCGTTGTTTTCTCCTGCACAACCATTGTTAAATGCTGTAACATCAACAGACGGATACGAAAGCTCATCGCTAATTGTTACAGGAACAACTGTGGAACAAGTCTGCGAATTTGCCGTGTATGAAAACTGAACATCGTAGTTTCCTGCAGCGAGTTCAGTAAAGCTTGCAACTTCATCGTATGCAACTGTCTGTGCCGAGATACCAGTTCCTTCAAGTGAAACTGTATAATCGCCTGTTTCAGGACCGAAACCATCAACAGCAATAACACCGCTGAACGGTGCAACGCACATTATATTGTCGGTTGTGGCGATTGCTGCGGTTGGCATCTCGTTAACGATGATTTCTACCGAACCGGTAAGGTCGCTGTCGATTGACGTACAATTGTCGTCGCTGAGCGAAACAAGTGTGTATGTCGTTGTTGATGTCGGCGTTACGGTTATCGTTACGCTCGAGTCGTCCGTGCTTCCGCTGTGCTCGTCGTTACCATCGCTCCAAGTATAATTATAGGCTGGTGCGCCTGTGAAGGTGATGGTGAAGGTCGCCTCCTCGCCGTTGCAGATCGCCTCTCCGCCAGATATTTCAGCCGTAGGACGATTGTTGACAGTTATCGATGCAGTTGCAGAACCAATACAACCGTTTTCATCTTTTACATCAACTGTTACTGCATCGTCTGCTGATAGAGGAGATGTTGTAAATCCGGTATAGTCACCGTATGTACCACCGTTCCATGAATAATGATATGGAGCAACCCCGTTTGTAACCTCATCTATTGTAACTGTTGCGGTCTGACCTGCACAAATTGTAATGTTATCATCAACAAGTGTTACAACTGGATTCTCGTTGCTCTGCTCGATGGTTATTGTTGCGGTATTGACACAGCCGTTAGCATCGGTTATGGTTACTGTATAGTCATTCGGCGTTGTGACGGTAAGTTCAGCTCCAGCTTCCCCATTTGACCATTCGAAATCTCCTGTACCTTCCGCAGTGAGCGATATTTCTGTAACTGCACAAGTAATAACCGTGACTCCTGTATTATTGGTAATGTCCACATCAGGTATTACAGAATGGTCTTCAACCTCTATAGTTCTGGTTGCCGAACATCTGTTCTCATCTGTGACGGTCACTGTGTAGTTACCTGCTGTTAGTTCGGAATATGTTACCTCATGAGCAGTTGTACTCCAAGCATACGAAAGTTCACCTGTTCCGCCCTCCGCACTGACAGTTATCGAACCAAGCGTTTCACAAATTTGAGGTGACGTAGATTCTACAGTAATTATGATTTCATCTGGCTGAGTAATCGTAATGCTTGCTTCTACACTACAACTATGGACATCTCTTACCGTGACAGTATAAATACCTTCAGACACATCGCTAGCGGTGTTGCCGTTGCGGGTGTCATCATCGCTCCAGATATATGTGTAGTCTGGTGTGCCGTTCTCCACATTGACGGTGATGTTAGTTGTTTCACCATAACAATTGATAGCATCGGCGCTCATAGACGCTGTAAATTCCTCAGGATTACTGATTTCAATACTTGCTATTGCTATACAGTCGTGTGCATCGGTAACAGAAACCGTATATGAACCTGCCGACACATCACTAGCGGTGTTGCCGTTGCGTGTGTCATCATCGCTCCAGATATATGTATAGTCTGGAGTGCCGTTCTGTACATTCACGGTAATATTAGTCGTTGCATCGTGACAGTAGATGGCATCTGCACTCATAGATGCTGTAAATTCCTCAGGATTACTGATTTCAATGCTTGCTATTGCTGTACAGTCGTGTGCATCGGTAACATAAACCGTATATGAGCCTGACGACACATTACTAGCTGTGTTGCCGTTACGAGTGTCATCATCGCTCCATACATAGGTGTAGTCTGCTGTGCCGTTCTGTACATCCACGGTAATATTAGTCGTTGCATCGTGACAGTAGATAGCATCTGCACTCATCGAAGCGGTAAGTTCGTCAGGATTACTGATGTCAATGCTTGCTATCGCAGTACATCCGTTGGCATCGCTGACTGCAACCTCATAGGAACCTGCCGAAACACCACTAGCAATGTTACTATTGCGCGTGTCATCGTCACTCCATATATATGTGTAGTCTGGAGTGCCGTTCTGTACATTCACGGTAATATTAGTAGTTGCATTGTGGCAGTAGATGGCATCTGCACTAATAGTTGCTATAAGTTCGTCAGGATTACTAATGTCAATGTTTGCTTCTGTAGAACATCCGTTGGCGTCGCTAACCGAAACCTGATAGTAACCAGCATCAATGTCGGTAGCTATGTTTCCTGTACGGCTGCCGTCGTCAGACCAATGATACTCGTAAGGCGATGTGCCACCATTGACGATGACGCTTGCACTGGTTGTGCCACCACTACATGCAGGTGTCGTAGCATTCATCGAAGCGGTAAGTTCTTCAGGAATCGTCAAGACAATCTGCTTGGTGCTAGATTTAGAGCACTGGTCGGTAACCGTAACGGTTACAGTAGTTTCCGTTGCAACCTCCGTTCCTGCCACTGGACTTTGTGTAATTGTAAGCTCCGCATTTGCAGTGCAATTATCTGAAGATATTGCACGGACATCATTCGTAAGGTTCGGTACAATGAATACACAGTCCGTAGATGTAAGTTCGCGGTCAAGGTCATCGTCTCCAATTGTCGGTGCTGTCTGATCGCCACCGCTTACGCTCATAGTGTTGGTAACTTCGTTGCAACCATCTGTGATTGTGTACGTCCTCGTTACAGTCCAGCCGCAGTTGGATGTCGGGTCTGCAACATCACTGTGGCTGACAGAGATTGTACCACAAGCAGCGGTGTACATATCCGCTACATCATCGTCGGCAAGAAGTCCACTTATATCGCGGTCAGCATAGCAAACATTTTGATTAGAAATATCATTTGGCCAAGTACCACTAAATGAAGGATCAATGTTACGCTCTATCGTATATGTGAACGTCCAGTCGTGAGCAGTGCCTTTGCAATCGGTAAATGTGTAAACATATCTTACATCGCCATTACAAGTTGGTGTTTCTGTTGGATAACCAGACTTGAGAACACCAGTCAAGGCATTGCCGCAAGCATCGGTAACTTCTGGCAAGGTCGGTGCAGTGATTTCAGATGCGCAAGCAACGGTCGCTCCGTCATTATCTGGCATGTCGAAATCGCTGCGCTCGATTGTATATGTGTATGTCCAGACAAATTCCTTATTCGCACAGTCCTTATATGTATATGTGTATGTTCTTGTACCGTCGCAGGTCATCGGGTCGGGATTGTCAGTTACAACTGGTGTCGGTGCGGTTAGTGTATTGCCGCAAACATCCTTTACCACTGGCAAGGTCGTAGGTGCGGTGGCATCGACAAGGCATCCTGCCGTTCCTGTAGTTGCCACGGGTCCGCCAACTTCTGACGGTGCTGTCGTGTGTGCTATCGTATAGGTATATGTCCAGACGAACTCAAGGTTTGCGCAGTCCTTATATGTATAGGTGTATGTTCTTGTACCGCCACAGGTTATCGGGTCTGGATTGTCTGTTACAACAGGTGTCGGTGCGGTTAGTGTATTGCCGCAGACATCCTTGACCACAGGCAATATAGTAGGTGCGGCAACATCGGAAAGACATTCTGCCGTTCCTGTAGTTGCAACAGGTCCACCAACCTCTGATGGTGCGGTGCTACGCTGAATAGTATATGTGAAAGTCCAAGTCTTTGTATGACCAGCACAATCGGTATATGTATATACGTATGCAGCTGAACCTTCACAAGTAATACTGCTTAAATTCGGCGATGTTGTCAACGTAGCAGAAGAAGATATGTCTCGTCCACATGCATCTGTAACAGTAGGCATAACACTTGGTGTCAGTGTATGTGGATCAGCTAGGCCGTCCACACATTCCACGGTCTTCGTATTGGTACCGCCAGAAATAGTTATGCTATTTCCAACTGATGCCGTTATATTAATAGGTGTAGCATCGGCAGTACAGCCATGCGCATCTTGTACATGCAAATTTATCTGGTAAGTTCCGCTACATGATGAAGGAATTGTAGCTGTGCTTGTAACTGAGGTTGCGCTTACTGTAACCGGATTGGTTGAGGTAAATGTCACTCCCGATGCAGTACTCCAAGTGTATGTGTAATTGGCAGTACCTGCTGTTGTCAATCCGCCAGTAAGAGTAACAGTAGAACCCGGACATGTATTATCAGGAGTATCAATGTAAGCAACAAGAGCATCTGGCTCTGTTATTGTAACACTAGTCGTTGCCGAACATTCGTTGGCATCATTTACCGTAACGGTATATGTACCAGGAGCAAGATTGTTTGCAGTATTGCCTGTACGATTGTCATCATCGCTCCAAGTGTATGAGTAAGGCGTTGCGCCGTTTGTGGTGGTAATTGTGATACTACCGTTGTTTGCTCCATTACATACAACATTTGTTGGTGTCGACGTCAATGTCAATGACGAGAAAGTTCCAGTTACCTCATCGTAGAACGACCTGTTGGGGCAGTGCGTACTTGTGATTGTCCACCTGAAAGTTACAGAATGTGGCAATTCGGAACCATTGTAGGTTACACCACTATTATATAAGGTATTGTCGGCTATTACCGTATTTGCTGCATCGGTAGCATTTGGAATTGACCACTGACCATTCCATTCGCTTCCATCTGTACTATTACCGCGCAGTGTTGCTTCTCTGCCGCAAACGATAAAATCAGCACCTGCAAATACAGCATTTTCATCATCATAAACATCCAGAGAATAGACATCTCCAACGTTCCATAAACAAGAACCAGTCTGCATTGTCATTATAGTAAGCACAGAATAATGCTCAATCGTATAGTTAACATCAGTAGCCACGCCAGCAGTAAGGTTTATTGTCTGCTCAGCACCATTATTGACTGTATTAATATTATAGGTAACGGTTGTGTTAACGTCCGAAATAATTGTAAAGTGGTTTGCTTCGTTTGCACATACAGGCGTTGAAGTTACCGTCAGATTCGGTATAGGATTTACGGTTATGTGTGCCATATCGTTTTCCATACCGCAGTCGGTTACCACATATACCGAATAATCTCCAGCCATACTTGCTGTAGCATTTGATATAGTATAAGTATCTGAGTTTGCACCAGTTATAAGTTCACCATCGCGTACCCACTGGTACATAGGATGGCAAAGCAGGCTCTCGTCAACAGAAATGCTCATAGTATAGTCCTCGCCTTCGCATATTTCGTGGTCGGAAATTTGGTCTATTTCGGGCGGAACAGGCATAAGTACAACAGTATCGTACACAACCTTTATTATACCACAACAACCTGTGGATAAATCTGCGCGTAGATATGCATACTGTATATCACCAGTATTGTTTTCCACTCCTAACGATATGCAAGAAGAATTTGTTACAGAAGTTATTGATGCAACATCGCTTTCCGAAGTTGTAAGCGACCAGTTTATCATCACGGGAGTACTATTTGGAAGATTTTCAAGACAGTATTCATCTTCATAAATTCCATTACAACAAATCGTATCCATACCACTTATCGTAATATTTGATACATCCGGTGCTTCATCTATTATGTTTACGAAAGCCGCATAACGTGTTGCAGAAGTAGTAATGGTCTTTTCTCCCATTGTTCCATACTCAACTATTGTACCGCTTGCGCCACCGTTATTTGGTGTTGCGCCCTCACCAAAGGACGTAAAAGTTGCTCCCGTCATTTGGATTAAGGATCCTTTGCAAGCAGATATTGGGTAAGAATCTGACCCCGCAACAATAGGAGTTTGTCCAGCTAGATTAAAATCGGTACCTGTATATGTTGAATTATTTGTAATAGTACCATTGTTGTTTCTTGTAACTCTTGATGTAGTACCTCCCGAACCTGCAGATCCTGGAGTAACATTACAATCAACGAAAGTGGGACTATCCGAACCTGTTTGGTAATAGTATAATCCGTATGAAGAACCACCATTTGTGCCAGAAGAATTATTACTTGCATTTCCAGGCTTCAACTGACAGCGGGTAAATGAACAATTGGTACAATTATTTTCCAAATAAACAGCATAAGTGGACACTCCATTGGTAGATGAATTTATTATACCATCACTTTCAGAATGAAGATCTGGAGTAAACCTATATACTAATCCACTACTCGGATAGCAGGAAGTACTAAAAGTACTTGACATATAACTTTCCGATGTTGACGGACTTGCCCACGAAGAATTGGCTACCACAAACAAACTATTACCAGCCTCTATATCTTGCACTCCCACATTGGGATAATATGTTATTGCAGAACATGCAGGCATACTTCCATAGCAGAATTCTATAACATTTGAACCTTCATACAATTTAACCTGAAATGTCAAATACGAAATAGTTCTACAATCTGATTTCCAAACTGGAACACGGTGCCATTCAATTGTCAAAACTCTACTTCCCGCCGAACCAGTAATTGTTCTACCAATACAATTACCATAAACTTCAGGATTTACAGGAGGGTAAAGGTCTTCCTCAAATGGCATAATTGCCGTGTATTCTGGTAAAGATTGAGGTGTTGTAGTAGAATTACCAACACTGGAAGATTGTCCAAATGTCAAGAACCCATCAGATTTCACATAAAGATTTGTGCCAGCTGTATATGTTGTTCCACACATGGTAAAGTCAAACGGCAACGAAATAGATTTGTTTTCACCATCACCATAAGAACCAATAAGTGTAGCATCGGAAAATGAGTTGCCCGAGGTTATTGTAGAAAAAGTACGGTTAGCTGTCGTAAAAGTCCAACCGCTACAACTATATACTGTACTTTGAGAGCATCCATTAGGTAGTGCAATAGCATTGTCTGTTTTTACAGTAACATCGTGCATGTGAAAATTACTGATATTGTCACCTCGAAGTGCTATAATTTGTGGAGTGGAACAATTGGGACCGGTAACTTGTGCATTAGTTCTTCTTATTGTTGTAGCTCCTGCATCCGATTTTTTCTTTGTAAATGTATCGAAATAGCCTCCTTCTATAGTTACGTTGCTTACAAGGTCTATAGGAGAATCATAAACATATTCGCCAATTTCCATACGGATAGTCGCTCCTGAACAATCTGCGAAACGCAAAGCGGAAACTAAATCTGTAGGATCATTGGGAGACATACCTGTTCCTGAACCATTTGTACTAACATAAATAACATTACAAGTTCCAAGATCTCCAGGAACGCTTATAGAAACAACAGCTTGATTTGATTCTGATGTACAACCATAGGAATTTGTTGCTGTTACATTATAAAACGATTCATTTGCTGTAGGAGTAACTAATGCATTAGAAGATGTAGCTCCAGTACTCCATTGATAGGTACAATCTTCTCCGTCTCCACAATTTATAGCAGAAGCAAATAATGTTACAGAATTACCCTGACACACATGGACTTCGGAAGGAAATATGCTCACCGAAGGCGATGGATTCACAGTAATCCGAATGTTTGCATACGAATAACAAGTGTTAGTAACATCCCTGTTTGTATTTGGATCATGAATTGTAGATGTATTTGTCAATGTTACAATATAGGTAGATGATGCTCCTGGTGTTATTGTTGTTGTAGTACCAGTACCTGATGCCCAACGATAACTTGTTGCATTAGTTGCCGATGCTGTAAGTGTAACTTGTGTTCCAGCACAAACAGAACTTGATGGCGAAGCTGTTATGGTTCCCGATGGCGAGGGCGTTACAATGGCGTATGTCAAGAACCTGTTTGTTCGTGAAGCCGTAGAGATATCCATTGCGTACCAGCCTGTCATTGCCGTAGTAGCATTAGCCCTGCTCAATACGGTTCCCGTGCCAAGCGGAGTTCCTGAGCCAACGGTTTCATTGCGAGTTGCTCCGAGGAAATACCACTGGTAGCTTGTTGCATTATTAACAGTGCTACAAGTAAGCCTCAATGTAGAACCCTCGCAGACCGGGCTGTTTGATGTTAGGTTTGCTATAATGTTGCAGTCGGTGGTTGCCACAGAACCAGTCATCCAGCTTGGGTGCTGAGCTACGAAAGTTATGTTACCTGCTGCCTGCGAATAGTTTGTAATCAAGAAAATATACCATTTGCCAGCCTGAGCGTTAGGAATGTAGCACCATTCGGTAGCAGCTGGGTCGTAACTACAGTCAACCATATTTCCTGTAGGATAACCGCCCATATCGCCAGAGTGGTTGCCATTGTCGGGACGGTGGTTACCATTGTCGTTGTCGTCGGTATTAAGCAGGCTTATATTACCACAATATCTGTCAAGCAACTCCTCTTTTGTACTTGCCGTGAATGGGCCCCAACAGATAAAGTCTATATCCTGACCATTGCTATGCTCCATGTAAATAAGAAGGTTTCCGGGATTGTCGATTCGCATTACGAACCAAGCAGGAGAAGGAGTTGTATATAGACAGCCAACATTACCGCCATTATCGCCGAATTCGGTTGCACCAGTGCTAGTGGTAGCTGCAGGATAAGTATACGCATCATTGTCAGTACAGAAAGAAATAGCATTGCTACAAAGCGAAGAACTTCCTGCCTTGAACATATTGGGAACGGTGTATTTTGCATCAAGCCCCGAATACTTCAGGTCTGAGTACTCATTCAGTTCCGCCGTAGTCATTTCGGCAATGCGCATTCGTCGTAACTCCTGAAGTCGCATATACGCCGCGCTGTCGCTTGGTGAATCAAATTTAATCGAACAATAATCCTGAGAATAGGCCACGTCACCGATTCCGACAACCAGCCCTAACGCTAAAACAAGTAATCTTACAAAGTTCTTCATAAAGAATCTATGTTATTTTTTCTTTTACAATCAAAATTCCTGCACTTTATGCACAAAGTTAAAATACTAAGAATCAATGCATTAAGCACAACATTATACCATTTTACACAAATCGCGCAAAATTAAGCAAATACTTATAATAAAAAAGTTTTTTATAAGAAAATTTAAGACAAAAATGGAGATTTACCCATTTGTTATGGTTTGAATTTAGTATTCGTCAAAAATGTAAATCATAAAACGTAAATTATATTTATTTTTGCAAAAATTTTTCAAGCAATGTCGAAAAAGGAATACGCACCACTTCTACCGATAGAACTGCGGAACAAGATAAAGGAATACAGGGCAAAGGGATACAAAATTCCGCCACTGAGAATTATTCGTAGCGAGGAACAAATTGCTGGCATACGCGAAAGCGCAAAGATAAATACTGCTCTGCTCGACTACATTTCGGAAAATATCCGTGAGGGCATAACAACCCAGGATGTTGATGATATGGTTTACGAATTCACAAGATCGCACGGCGCAATCCCTGCCCCACTCCACTACGAGGGCTATCCCAAGAGCTGCTGCGTATCGCGCAACGAAATCGTATGCCACGGAATCCCAAACAAAAACGAATTTCTACGCAACGGCGACATTGTAAATGTAGATGTTTCTACCATTTACAACCGCTATTTCTCCGATGCATCGCGAATGTTCATGATTGGCGAGGTGAACGAGGAATGCAAGCGACTTGTAAAAGTTACTAAGGAATGCCTTGAAATCGGAATCGCAACTGCCAAACCATGGGCTCGCATGGGCGATGTTGGCGCTGCAATTCAGGAACATGCAGAAAAGAACGGCTATTCTGTCGTGCGAGAACTCTGCGGTCACGGCTGCGGCGTAAAATTCCACGAACCGCCAGAGGTTTTGCACTATGGTAAGCGTGGTACCGAAGAACTTATCATCCCCGGCATGACATTTACCATCGAACCGATGATAAACATGGGCAAGAAGGAAATATTCATCGATGAAAACGACTGGACAGTCGTCACCAAGGACCTCAAACCATCGGCACAATGGGAACACCAAATTCTGATTACTGAAACCGGAAACGAAATATTGACATACTAGGGCTAAAGCCCGTTTAAATGTTTCTAGGTTCAAGGTTTATCGTTCAACGATTCTATGATTTGAAAATTCGATAATTTGAAAATTCGATGTTCATGTAGAATCACGCCATGGCACGATTGTACAATATGATTCAAAAATTCAAAAAACGGAATGTCATTCTGAACTAGTTTCAGGATTTGATTCCGTTTTTTGTTTCTATTTTAACGTTCCCGAATTTGATAATTTGATGATTGTAGCGGCGCAATGATTCGCGCCATTTAATGATTTGAGAACATAAATTCTATTTAAAATAAAAATTTTTTATTTTATAAACAATTGATATTCAACACAATATCCGCGTATATATTATTTTTTTAACAATATAACTAAAAAAATAGTTGCATGTTTAAATTTTTATTTATATTTGCAGTGTCGAAAGACATAAAAAGAAGACACAAAATAGTAACGAATAAAATTCTATTGCGATGAAAGAGTTGACCAAAGGAGAAGAACAGGTGATGCAGGTAATCTGGAGCATCGGGCAGGGATTCGCCAACGAGATAATTGCAGCGTTCCCCGAACCAAAACCAGCCTACAATACAGTGCTTACAGTAATAAAGATATTGGAGAACAAAGGTTTTGTAACTCACGAAACCTTCTGCCGTGCCAACCGCTACCGCGCATTAATAAGCAAGGACGAATATTCCAAGCGTTATCTTGGAAGTATTGTAGAACGCTATTTCAACAACTCATATCTCGATTTGGTATCGTCCTTTGCAAAAAAGGAGAATTTCAGCATCGAGGAGTTGGAGTCGCTCAAAAAAATGATAGATGAAGCTATTGAAAACGAAAAACATTAAGCCATGAATGCACAAGAACTCATATTAAGCCGAATATTACCGATTGCTGTTGCAATTATGTTGCTCTGGATTGTTTACCGTTTGTTGTTTACCAATAGCAACAGACTAAAATTCAACAGGTCGTATATTCTAATATCAATAATTTTTGCACTGTCATTGCCATTGCTTGGAGTGCTTATAGGTTATGGCTCGCCGCAGATTTCAAGCCTCAAGCACGATTTGTTTGGCGGAATATTTCTTAATGATATTGTTGTAACTCCAAACGAAGTCGCCGAGGCGCCAGTTGACGAAAATGCTTTGCCCCCAGTAGAGCCGGCTTTCACTCCATGGGAGATTGGTCTGATAATATATTTAATTGGCGTTGGCATATCCTTGATACTGTTGATTTTCAAGTTGGGGAAAATATTTTTCATGATTATTAGGTCACATAAGGAAAAGTGCAATGGCTACACTGCCGTATATACAGGCAAAGACCATGGTTCGTTCTCTTTCCTGAATTATGCATTTTTCCCCGACAAGTCTGTTTCGCACGAAATAGTTTCGCACGAAATTAGCCATATCAGCCACTGCCATTCATGGGATATACTTTTTATGGAGATAATGATGGTTGTGCAATGGTTCAATCCGTTTATATATCTGTTCAAGAGAGATTTACAATGCATACACGAGTATCAGGCCGACCGCGACGTGGTGGATTCTGGTGCCGACAAGAGAGACTACATGATGCTGATTTTGCAGCAGTGCACGGCTGTCGATTTTAGCAGAATGAGTAATAATTTCAGTTTAATATTAACTAAAAAACGTATTAAGATGATTACAAAGAATGAAAAGACAAAAGGTCTCTGGTGGAGACTTTTGGTCACGCTACCTGTGTTGGCAGTAATGTTGGTAGCCAATACAAATGCGACAGCTAAGGAACAAAATGAAGAACAGCCAAAGGCTGAAGTAAAGAATTTGGAGGACATCAGGATTAAGATTTCACAAAGCAAAGACAGTATCTACAATACCGATGCACTCGAAGTGATGCCAGAATTCCCTGGTGGCAACGAAGCAATGGTTAAGTTTCTCCAAGAGAATGTCGTGTATCCCGAAAAAGCCAAGGAAAAAGGCATCAGCGGAAAGACATTTGTCTCGTTCACTATCGAGAAGGACGGTAGTATATCTGATGTAAAAGTGTTGAGGGGTTGCGACAAGGAATGCGACGCAGAGGCAGTCCGCGTTGTGAAGTCAATGCCGAAATGGACACCGGGAAAGGTAAAAGGACAACCTGTTCGAGTAAACTTTACAATGCCTTTCGTCTTCAAAGCACCACAAAAGTAAAATTCAACATTATTTTACAAGTTGCAGTCTTCGGGCTGCAACTTTTTTTGTACTCTCATTACACATTTTGTGTAACACATTTTGTGAAACCTAAAATTATTATTATTTTTGTGCCGTAAATAATTTGGAATTTTATGGTAAATCCCTTTGTAATAAAGTCATACGAATCGAAAGAGTTCTTTTGCGACCGCGAAGAAGAATTGCATTTGATGCTCCAAAATTGCATTAATAAAACCGATATGACATTGATTTCTCGTCGCCGTATGGGAAAGACAGGTCTTGTTTTTCGTCTTTTTGATGAGCTAAGTTCAGTGCATCCTGAAATATTTACGGTATATCTTGACATTTTTATATCACGAAATCTTGACGATTTCATTAGATTGTTTGCAGAAGCTGCGGTAAAAGCGTTCCCTACCAAAACAAAGATAGGAGAACGTTTGATGAATTTCATCAAGTCGTTACGCCCGCAGGTAACATACGATTCAATCACTGGTGAACCTCAATTTCAGATAGCATATCACAATGAATCGGAGAAGGAATACACATTGCGCAGTCTGTTTGAATTATTGACTTCTCAAAATGTTCATATTGTCTTTGCGATAGACGAATTCCAGCAAATACGAGAATATCCTGAACAAAATATGGAAGCGATGCTGCGTACCTATATGCAACGATGCAACAACGTAACTTTCATTTTCAGCGGTAGCAGGAAACATTTGATGACTGATATTTTTACTAATGCGCGTAAACCATTCTATTCAAGCACATCTTTTGTTTCGATAGACAAAATTTCCGCCACAAGTTATTCCGATTTCATTTTCAAGCAATTTTCAGCACACAAACGGAAAATTACTGATGATGCTGTTAATTTCATTCTTGAATGGACGCAAAGGCATACATACTATACACAATTCCTCTGTCACACTATTTACGCAAACGGGCAGAAAAATATTGATATACCAGAAGTAAAAATGGCATGCGGACAAGTGTTGAGTCAGCGCGAACCTGTATATTTGCAATACCGTAAAATGCTCACCGACAAGCAATGGGATTTTTTAATTGCAGTTGCCAAGGAAGGCTGTGTAAGACAAGTTACTGCCGCCGATTTTTTGAAGCGCTATAAAATTGGTGGAGCATCAGTTTCAAAGCGCCTTGTTGAATCCCTGTGCGAAAAGGAACTGCTAAATGCCGAAGTTAGCCTCGATGGTATTGAATATTCAGTTGATGATGTTTTCTTTTCGCGTTGGTTAGAAAATATCTAAACTCACCCATTACACATTTTGTGTAACACATTTTGTGAAAACTATTTTTTTCACTTCACACCGCACATTTAAAATTGAAACAAAAAATAATTTGCTTGTGCAAAGTTAAGCAATGCTATTAAATTTTATTTGAAATTATTCCGCTATAAGTTTTATTTTTGTGCAAAAAATAAAAAAGTATGTATCGTGATAATAGATATGGTATTTATTGTTCTGGAAGAGAATTAGCTACATTTTTGGAAGAAATGATTGAAAACACCCAAAAATGGTTAATAATACTAAGTCCATTTATCCGTATTTCAGGAAGAATAAAAGGATATTTAGAAAATTTATTATCAAAAAATGTTGAGATAATTATAATCCATAGAAGTAATTTTGGCAATTCTATAAACATTCAAAATGATGATAAAGATTGGTTAATTAACCATAAAATACAAGTAAAAGAATGTAGAAATCTACATGCAAAATGTTATATTAATGAAGAATGTGCATTATTGACATCTATAAATCTATATGATTCTTCTCTTTCTAATAATTTTGAAATGGGAGTGGTATTTTATAGAAATGATAAATCTAATTATATAATTTCAAAATACGAATCCGACGAAGCTGCTAAACATAATGGAATAATCTGGCATGACTATGAAGTAGATTTCATCAATAAATATCAATCAATTCTTGATGATATATTATCTTTAAATTGTGACGGAGAAACAATAAATTTTGATTTTTTAAAATATCACCATGGATATTGTATAAGAACAGGAAAAATGATTCCTTTTAATATAGACAAGCCAATGTGTGACGAAGCATGGGAAGAATGGTGCAAAAAAGGAGATCCAAATGTCAAGGAAGAATTTTGCCATTATTCTGGAGAAAAATCTAATAGAGAGACAAGTGTAAAATATCCAATAATGCGTAAAAATTATTGGCAAGCATGTGAAGATTTTTCTTTCGATATTACATTTAAAAGAAGAGATAAAAGAAAATGGAAGATAAAATGGTAATAAATTATAATTGATTTATTTTTGCAAAAATTTTACATCGATGTTAGACCGTATTAGAAAAATAAGCGAAGAGGTTGCAAATTTCGCACCTAAGGCAATTGAAGAAGTTGAAGATTTCAGAATTAAATACTTGTCGAAGAAGGGCTTGATACCTGCATTGTTCGACGATTTCAGGAATGTTCCAGCCGAACAGAAAAAGGAAGTCGGCCAGCGCATAAACGAGCTTAAGCAGACGGCTCTTGCCAAGTTGGAAGAACTGAAGGCTTCGTTGCAGGTAAGCAACGACGGCAAGGTGGAACTCGACCTCAGCCGTCCGGGCGACCCGCTGAATCTCGGCGCACGCCATCCGCTGTCAATCGTCAGAAACGAAATCGTAAACATTTTTACAAAGATAGGCTTCAGCGTAAACGAAAGCCAGGAAATCGAGGACGACGCCCACTGCTTCGAGAAGATGAATTTCCCTCCCGACCATCCGGCACGCGACATGCAGGACACTTTCTTCATATCGTCGGATATGAATGTGTTGCTCCGTACCCACACTTCATCGGGACAGTCGCGCGAAATGGAAACCATGACTCCGCCAATCCGTAGCCTTTCACCGGGACGAGTTTTCCGTAACGAGGCTATTTCGGCACGCGCACACTGCCAGTTCCACCAGATTGAAGGTCTCTACGTTGACAAGAATGTCTCCTTCGCCGACCTCAAGCAGACTCTCGACTACTTTGCAAAGGAATTCTTCGGCGAAAAGTCGCAGATTCGTATGCGTCCGTCGTATTTCCCGTTCACCGAGCCGTCGGCCGAAGTGGATGTAAGCTGTTCGCTCTGTGGTGGCAAGGGTTGCAATGTATGCAAGGGTAGCGGCTGGCTCGAGATTCTCGGCTGCGGTATGGTTCACCCCAACGTCTTCAAGGCTGCCGGCATCGACCCGAAGGTTTATTCAGGCTTCGCATTCGGCATGGGCATCGAGCGTATCGCCATGTTGCGCTTCGGCGTCAAGGACTTGAGGTTGTTCTTCGAGAACGATATCAGGTTCTTGGAGCAGTTCGTGGCGGCGTATTAAATGTCTAACGGTCTTGCAGTCTAACGGAAGACCAGTCAACCAGTCTAGCAATTTGCGTGACAATTAGACTGCAAGTCCATTAAACATCCCGACAATTAATAATAAAAACAGCACACCATGAGCGACTTCGAAACTCTGAAGATTTGGAAAAATGCGAGAGTCATTGTGAACGAAATATATAAAATGATGGAAAATCACAAGGATTTTGGTTTTAGGGAGCAAATCCAAAGAGCAGCAGTATCAATTATGAATAATATCGCAGAAGGCAAGGAATCTGGCTCCGATAAAATGTTCGCTCGTTATCTATTGATAGCAAAAGGAAGTTGCGCTGAAGTAAAAAGTATGTTGTACCTTTGTGAAGATTTAGGTATTTGTAGTACTGCTGAAGCAGATAAATTGCGCGAAATGACAGAAATTCAAATCCATGCCTTACAAAAATTCATCTCATACCTCAAAGTCTAACGGTCCAACAGACAACCACCCAACCAATTCGACAACAGTCTG
>JAEEGJ010015307.1_pt1 | contig 17930 bp, 15 predicted proteins | sample 8958761 | NCBI WGS metagenome assembly JAEEGJ01 (sample SAMN16246546, study PRJNA631951) | gut metagenome | biome: gut microbiome; feature: rumen; material: RS-attached | host: Bos | place: Iran: Karaj | collected 2018-10
TCAAGAAGGAACGTGAGCGTGTCGACAAGCTGAACCAAGCCGACAGCATCATCTTCCAGACTGAGAAGCAGCTGAAGGAATACGGCGACAAGTTGCCTGCCGACAAGAAGGCAGAGATTGAAGCCGCCCTCGGCAAGCTGAAGACTGCCCATCAGGCTCAGGACATCGCCGGCATCGACGCCGCCATGAACGAGATGAACGCCATGTGGCAGAAGGCCAGCGAGGAGATGTACAAGAACGCCGGTGCCCAAGGCGGCCCGCAAGGCGGCTTCGACCCGAACAACATGGGTGGCAACCCGAACCAAGGCCCGCAGAATCCTGGCGGTGATGACACTGTCACTGATGCTGACTTTGAGGAGGTCAAGTAAGATACTGCTTAACACACTATCGAAAAAAGGTGTAATCCGAAAGGGTTACGCCTTTTTTGTTAATTATTTAAGATCAACGTACGTCATAGACGAAGATTGTGTTATCGCGCGAATGCCATCGGTGGGTTGAATATGAAAAACCATACGATAACTAGTGTAAAATTCGCTATTATTTTGAAAAAATATGTATTTTTGCAGTCAGGCAATCATGTGTTTTGAATGAATAAATTGTATAGCATAGGGCATTCCAATCAATCATTAGACGAGTTCTTTGAACTGCTGAATGTTCATGGGATTAATTGCATAATTGATGTTAGGAGTGTTCCAGCGAGTAAGTATTCTCCGCAATTCAACCAAGAGTCTATGAAATATTATTTAAAAGGCCGAGGTGTGTTGTACCTGCATTTTGGCGATGAGTTTGGCGCGAGGCGAACTGACTGTTTGGACGAAAACGGACAAGTTGATTTTGAACGAACTGTTGAAACCCCATTGTTCCAGAGAGGTGTTGAACGTGTAATGAAAGGCCTGGAAAGAGGTTACCATATTGCGTTTATGTGTTCTGAGGCCAATCCGTTGGAATGTCACCGTTTCTCACTTGTGTCCCGTTATTTCTATGATCAAGGATTAGATATTCAGCATATTCTGAAAGACGCTTCGTTGGCTTCCCAAACTGATTTGGAAAAAGAAATGATTGCCGCATATCTGCATTCACGGAAATACCACCTTTCGGAAGTGGATTATCTATTTGGGTCTTATACGGAACAAGAACAACGGAGAGATGCCTATCGATTGAAAAACAAAGAGATAGGCTATAAGCCTGAATTGCAAGTGGAAGATAGTTATTGATTATGATTACTCTTTATACCATTGGCTTTACGAAAAAAAGTGCCGAATATTTTTTTACTCTATTACGCGACAACCATGTGAAGCAATTGGTTGATGTTCGAATTAGCAATAATAGCCAGTTGGCTGGGTTTGCCAAAGGAAAAGATTTGGAGTTTTTCGTCAAAGAGATTTGCCGTATTCCATACAAGCATATTACGGACTTTGCCCCATCCAAAGAATTGCTTGACCAATGGCATAAACAGGAAGTGACTTGGGAAGAATATGTGAAGGTTTATACAAACCTTTTGAAGGATAGGGATGTCTTGTTCAAATATGGCGTAAAGTCTTTTGATAGCTCATGTTTTCTATGTAGTGAGGATACGCCCGAACAATGCCATCGTAGGTTGTTGGCAGAGTATCTGCAAGCGCATAGCAAAGAAAACGTGACGATTGTTCATCTAAGCTGATGATTATGGATAAGTATTTCATTTGTTTGGCCAATTCATACAAACATGGGGGACGATGCATTGCGGGGATTGAAATTACCTTTAATGCCGAAGGCAAGCCTACCATTGTACGTCACCCTGATGGCAGACCTTGTTGGATTCGTCCAATTTCAAATGAATCCGATGGCGCGATACCCAATGAAATAGCACAGGACATCAAACTCTTTTCTGTCATCAAATTGAAAGATGCAATTCCCATCGCCACTAAACCGCATGTTGAAGACACTCAGTATTCCCAAATGGAATGGCAACAGGGGCATTTTATTCTAAATGAAGATTTGCTGAAGTTGTGTCTTGACAAAAAGCACCAGAATATTTTCTATTTTCAAGGTAAGGCAATCCGAGCTGAGATGGTGGGAAGACTTGACTATTCTTTGATGTTCATTCATCCGGAAAATCCTCAGGCCTACGTTGACGAGAATAGGGAAAAGTCAAAATATCGGATGAAGTTTAATTATTATGGCTCCAGTTATGACTTTCCCATCACTGACCCAGTGTTTTTGGAAGAGTTTAAGAAAGATCCTGACCGGTATTCGCAATTGCCGGATTTGTATCTGACGCTTTCGCTTGGATTAGAATTTGAAGGTTTCCATTACAAATTGATAGCGGCTGTGGTTTTGCTTGATAATAGCAACTTTGGTGATTCAAAGTCAGATATGCCAGACGAGAAAATCTCCTATATGGATCAACAGAAGCAATTGCACCCCAATGCTTATGCCAAATGGAGCCAAGAAGAAGATGACCTTTTGAAAGAGATGCTCAAACATGGTGCCTCAATTGATGAATTGATGACACGTTTCAAACGAAATGAAGGCGCAATCCGTTCTCGTTTGAAAAAACTATATTTGAATGAAGAATCAAATCATTGGTTTGACAAATACGAACAAGAATTGGCTAGCCTTCTTGACCTTAAAAAAGATATTGACGATAGGATTGTGGCATTGAGAAAAGACTTGCTTCAACAAATGGAGCTTCACGGTGAAGAAAAAGTCAACTCCACAAGGTTCACCGTTAGTTACTCGCCTCCTAAAACTATTATGCAATTCGATAGTAAGTTGTTCCGAGAAGAGAATCAAGAATTGTTTGTAAAATATTGCAAACCAATACAAAAAGCGGCTTCGATTGTGGTGAGGAGGAACAATAAAGAGGAGTAGTTTGTTTTAAAATTGAAAATGCCTGGAATTAGTGACCATTCTAATTCCATTCGGGTTGGGCTGAAAAGGGATATATTGTGCAATCCGCAAAAGTAAATTTCATCGTGGCATGGAAAGGAAAAGATGATGTTGAAGAGACCGCTGTATTGCTTCCCGAGTTGGTATTAAAGGCGAATGCGATGCCAAAACAATGAGAGGTAAATCTTTACATTAATATCGACTTTAGGACGTGTAACCTCAACGGTAGGTGTGATAATACTGTCGCAAATGCGCTGCGCGTTTTTTTTTTGTTTCAAAAAACCTCCAAAATCCTGCAAGATTTTTCCGACTTTAGCGTCATGTAAGTGTAAGATGGCTCTGAAATGGACTACGAAACCTTCAAGAAACGCATCATTCAATTGCAACCCAGCTTGCAGAAAGTGGCCGAAAGCATCCTCAACGATGCCGATCAGGCCACCGATGCAGTGCAAGACACGCTCCTCAAAATTTGGGACAATCGCCGCCGGATGAACCGTGTCAGCAATTTGGAAGGCTATTGCGTCACCGTCCTAAAACGACGCTGCATTGACATATTACGTGAGCGGCAACCTTCTGTTCCCATTGACGAGGAAGCCCTCATGCTGGCCGACACTTTACCCGACAACAACTTTGAGGAACGCTATAGGCAGGTTCGGGCATTGATAGACCAACTTCCTGATCGACACCGCGAAATCATCTTGATGAAATATGAGCAAGAGATGCCCAACTCAGAAATAGAGAAGGCTCTTCAGATTAGTAGCACCAATCTTTACACCATCCTGTCACGTGCCTACAAGACCCTCCGCGAGGCGTTGGACAGGCAAAAACAACAACTGTTATGATAGAGGATAACTACATAGACCAGGAAATGAAGGAAATGCTCGAAGTTCTGACCGAGCATGGTCGCAACCTGCGGCGACAGCAGCAATTGAGTGCCATGATCGATCGTTCAACGGCCATGAAAAGACGGCACTATTGGCTTGGGGCCATTGTTGTGGTCGTGATGCTATCGGTTGCGGTGGCTCTGAGCTTGAATTCCGACAAGAACAAATCAAAATCAATGATGCAGACAGTAGAAGAATCTAATTGGGAAATATCACAGGTGGCCGAAGAACCTATGGTTTTGCTTCCAGAAGATGAAATCGTGACAGACGGGGAGACTGTTGTTGAAACACAAGATATGGTTGACCTCTATTCCAATCCCGTAAAGCCTTCTATTTTTGCAGAACCAGTGAAAATAAAAAAATATCAGCCATCATTTGAAGAGCCACTCTCGATAGAGCCAACTTACCCATCGGAAATAATTGAAAATGAAGATCTTGCTATTGCTGCGGGAACCGTTGAAAACCCATCTGCCGAACCTTTTGAAAACCAAAACATTGAACCTGTTTCTAACGAAATAAACCATACAGTTACCAAGAAAGAGGCGGATAGCTTAGCACCCATCATCAAGAGAGAAAACCCCTATCGGCCTAAAAACAAATTCACGATTCGGGTAGGTGGCGAGATAGATCCCAATGGTTATGCCAATCTTCCTTTCCCACCTGTTTATCCCCATTTTGCTTTAGGTTTAATGCTAGATTATCATTTCACAGAGTACTTCAGCATGGGTTTGGGTGCGGATTGGTTCAATGCTTCCATAATCCATTCCATATACCAAGACAGCTTGCGTGCCATTCCAGTATTTGTCGACTTAAAGCTGAACGTTTGGGGCAAAAAGAATTATTCGCCGTTTATGGAGGCTCGATTGGGGTATTCAATTCCACTCAATGTATCAACACAGCATTATTCGGCTCACGGCGTTATTGAAAGCATTATGTCTGGTCCTTATCTGAGCCTCGGTTTAGGCTGTTCCATGAAGCACTCCAATCTGAGTGCCGGTGTGGTGTGCTCTCAAATCAAGGATAAGGTTGAACACTATTATGACAATTCACTCAGATGGGGAAAATATTTCTTCATCCGATATGATTACAACTTTTCACATTTTTCTGAAGAGGGGAAACGCTTCATAAAAGAGGGGAGACGCCGCATAAAACAGGTTAATAATGGGAGTTTTATGAATGAGTTCGATGGATTCCAGATCCAGGTGAATGTAGCTGGAGGGGTCAAGCCGTGGTGTTATTCGGTAGGAGCGGCTTTGGAATACAAATTCCCAAAATATTTCAGTATCGGTGTCGGAGCTGATTTTAGAGGCATACACTGCAACGAATATTACGACGGCAGGTTTGTGAAAGGCCACCTGTTTTCTATGCCAGTTTATGGGGATCTAAAAGTGCATTTTTTGGAAAACAAACTGCTCTCACCCTTCGTTGAATATCGTATGGGTTATGCATTTGCCTTGAACAAACTTGCCGCCGTTGAAAACAATCCATACTACCAATACCCTGATTGTATTGAAATGAGTCATCAAGGATTGTATGCCTATTTGGGAATAGGTGTCACATACAAGCATTCCAGTCTAAGTTTCGGCGTTCTGCAAGATGGTTATTATAAGACAACTATAGGACTTCCTAGCAGCGAGACCTACAATTATGACCATTTGAGTCGTCAGTTCGAGCTTCGCTATTCCTACAAAATTGGCCCGCTGACGAAGCGGCATTGGACAATGAAATAAACCTACACTTATCCTTCACCCACAAATTACCTCAGGCGCACACCCCAGCACCCTAGCCAAAGCAAAAACCGTCTGCGCTTCTGCCTTCGAGATGTCCTGGTCACCCTGCTCATAGGCTTGAATCATGCGTAGGGTGACGCCGGAAAGTTCAGCCAACTCCTTTTGGGTGAAACGTGATTGCTTTCGTATGGTTTTCAGTCTGCTCTTTTGGGTGTCCAAATGCTGTTGGATAAGCGTGTCTGCAGTTTGTACGAATTTGGAAAGGTCGGCTTCGTGCAAAGTGGGATAAAGAGAAAGAACGGCACTGATGCTCAATCCGTTTCTTTGGATGAAAGAAAAAGAGTAAATACTATACCATTGGTAATAGGCTAAAACCCAACCAGCCCAATACTCGGGTGTGCGGTCAAAGGGCGCATAATTCATGATGGGTAGGGTTTTGTCCGAAGACTTCTCCAAAACCAGCTGCATTAATTCCATCCCAGACATGCCCGAAAGGTAACGAGGATTTCCCGCTTCCATCTGTGAGGCAACACCGCTGGAGAGGAACATCTCGTAAAAGACCAACAAGTCGCACTGTGCGGCATGGACAGCGCAGTCGAGCATGGTGCCGAGGTTGTTCATGGCATCTTCAAGGTACAAACTATTGTAGGCGCGGGTCTTCATTGGTCCATTTTTGTCTGAGAATATCAATCATATAGATGGCATCGGCAGGTGAAACCACCGCTTTTTCATTCTGGAAATCCTCTCTGGCCTGACGGTCACGAGCTTGTCGTTTGGGATAGTATAGGCTGCTATCGACAGGAATGCTCTCTTTGAATACAAGTCGAGAAAATGCCTCCTTGCTTTTCAGCACCACTTGTTCGCCTAACTTCCCCAAAAACATCGCTTTGCGCAACTGCTCCAACGAAATGGTGTTGTTCAGAAATGCATTGGCGAAAGAAAAGTAAGAATCGTCTGCACGATAGCCAATAATAAGGTCATAATGCTCGTATTCGGGTAGGAAGTTGTCAAGCAGATAGGCTTTTGCTTCGGATGGCAGTCCTTGTGAAATTACAAAAGTCCTGTTTTGCAGCAAAATTGATAGCCAGTTTAGTATATGATAGGGTGCTTTGTTCAAATAAAGGATGTTTAATCCCTCAAAGCCGATTTCATAGCTGTTGGCAAAGCCGTCGCTGCGTTCCGTACTGGCCCATTCTTTTGCAAGTTCCAGGTTTTCAGTGCAATAAAATCCTAATCCATAATCATTTTTCGGATTTCCTAGGCCTAAAACAGGCTTTTCAATGACCTTGGTCGAGCCGTGATATAATGAAATTTTTTCCATAAACTATCGTTATAACGAGACTTTGCAAAAATACTACTTTTTTTGAATATGCAAGCAAGGCGAACGATTATTTTTCAGCCTAAACCACTTTTTCCCTATTTTTGCCTCAACAAATCAAACATCACAACTATGAAGCAATACCCTATCCAAGAAGGATACATGCCCTTTCTGGGCTATCAGACCTATTACCGCATTGTCGGTGAACCCTCAGACAAACCCGCGCTGGTGCTCCTGCACGGCGGTCCAGGCAGCACGCACAACTATTTCGAGGTGCTAGACCGCATTGCCAAAACGGGCCGCCAAGTGATTTCCTATGACCAAATCGGCTGCGGCAACTCTTACCTCGACGGCCACCCCGAGTTGTGGACCCAAGAGACTTGGATCAACGAGCTCATCGCTTTGCGCGAGCACCTGCATCTCGACCAACTCCACCTCCTGGGCCAGTCGTGGGGCGCCATGCAGGCCATCGCCTACATCATCGACTGCCAACCCAAAGGCATCAAGTCGGTCATTCTTTCCTCGGGCCATGCCTCCAGCTCGCTTTGGGCTAGCGAGCAGCACCGCCTCATCAAATACATGTCGGAAGAAGACCAAAAAGCCATCCGTCGCGCCGAAGCCACTGGCAATTGGGACGACCCCGACTATCTCCGTGCCAATGAGCATTACTTCGAGCGTTACGTCATCAGTGTCGACGAGAACTCGCCCGAATGCCTCCGCCGCCCCAAACGCGCAGGCAACGAAGCCTATCTCTATGGCTGGGGGCCCAACGAATACCAACCCTTGGGCAATTTGGCCGACTTCGAATACACCGACCGCCTCGGCGAAATCAAGCAACCCTGCCTGATTTGCAGCGGCACCCGCGACATCTGCACTCCCGTGGTGGCCGCCTCGCTCTACGAGAACATCCCCAACAGCCGTTGGGAAGTCTTCAAAGGCGCACGCCATACCTGCTTTGTGGAACAGACAGATAAGTACTGCACGATTCTTGAAAAGTGGTTGGAGGAAAACGACTAACTCAATACTTTTTTCTATTTTTGCCGTTTAATTCGCAACAAAACTAACCTTCACTATGACACGCTATATTTTTGTGACGGGAGGCGTGGTCTCCTCCCTTGGAAAAGGCATTATTTCTGCCAGTATCGGCAAACTGTTGCAAGCCCGTGGCTATTCCATCACTATCCAAAAAATCGACCCTTACATAAATATCGACCCAGGGACGCTGAACCCTTATGAGCATGGCGAGTGCTATGTGACCGTTGACGGCACGGAAACCGACCTCGACCTCGGCCACTACGAGCGTTTCACGGGCATCCGCACCACCCAGGCCAACTCGGTGACCACGGGCAAAATCTATAAGACCGTCATCGACAAAGAACGCCACGGCGACTACCTCGGTAAGACCATACAAGTGGTGCCTCACATCACCGATGAGATCAAACGCCGCATCTTGCATAACGATGACGTTGACTTTGTCATCCAAGAAATCGGCGGTACCATCGGCGACATCGAAGCGGCACCTTTCCTCGAAGCCATCCGACAGCTGAAATGGGAACTTGGCAACCGCGCCCTCAGCGTTCACCTCACCTATATTCCTTACCTCAAGGCCGCCGATGAATTGAAGACCAAGCCCACACAGCATTCAGTGAAAGAACTGCAAGCTGCTGGTATCCAGCCAGATATGCTCGTGCTCCGCACCGAAAAGCACCTCTCCGACAATGTCCGCCAAAAGGTGGCCTCGTTCTGCAACGTCGACCTGGAATGCGTGGTGCAGAGCGAGGACCTGCCCAGCATCTACGAGGTGCCCGTCAACATGCAGCGTCAGGGTCTCGACGCGGCACTTCTTAGGAAGTTCGGTCTCCCCGTTGGCGAAACTCCCAAGATGGAAAACTGGAACCGTTTCTTGGAGTTGCAACGCACCGCCACCAAGGAAGTCCATGTGGGCCTGGTGGGCAAATACGACCTTCAAGATGCCTACAAAAGCATCCGCGAGAGCCTGAATCTGGCGGGCATCTACAACCACGTGAAGGTGAAAATCGACTTTATCAACAGTGAGAACATCACCAAGGAGAATGTCGCCAAACAGCTCTCAGGCGTGGCAGGCATTTTGGTCTGTCCTGGCTTTGGACAGCGCGGCATCGAAGGAAAGATTGTCGCCGTGGAATATGCGCGTGTCAACAACCTTCCCGCCTTCGGCGTGTGCCTCGGTATGCAGATGATGGTCATAGAATTTGCCCGCAACGTGTTGGGCTACAAAGACGCCAACTCGAGCGAGATGGACACCAACACCCCGCATAATGTCATTGACATGATGGAGGAACAAAAGACCATTGTCAACATGGGTGGCACCATGCGCTTGGGCGCATACAATTGCGAACTCCGCGAAGGCAGCCGTGTAGCTGAGATCTACGGTACGCCCCAAATCAGCGAGCGTCACCGCCACAGATACGAATTCAACAACCAATACAAAGACGAATACGAGAAGAATGGCATGAAATGTGTAGGTGTGAACCCGGAGAGCGACTTGGTCGAGATCGTCGAAATACCCAACCATCGTTGGTTCATCGGCACCCAGTTCCACCCCGAATACTCCAGCACGGTGCTTCATCCGCACCCCTTGTTTATGAGTTTCGTCAAAGAAATCGCCCAATGAGAATGGAAGAAATTCGTATTTTTGCAGCCTAAAGTAATCAACCAATGAAGAGAACGCTCATCATCATAGCCTTTTCGTTGCTGCTTGCCTCCTGCGGAAACAAGCAACCTCAAGGAACAACCACTACCACTGAAAAGCCAAAGAAATCAGTGACCGTTCCTAATTTCAACGCCGACTCGGCTTACCAGTTTGTGGCCAGGCAGACCAACTTCGGGCCGCGTGTGCCTGAGACGCAAGCTCATGCCGACTGTGCCGAATGGCTTGCCGCCAAGCTCGGCGAGTATGCCGACACGGTCATCGTGCAGGACTTCAGGTCGCGTTTGTTCAACGACAAAGGCATCGACGGTCAGAATATTGTCGGTGTGTTCCATCCCGAGGCCAAGAAACGTATCGTGCTATGCGCCCACTGGGACTCGCGCCCCTTTGCTGATCATGACTCCGATGTGGCCAACTCTCGCAAACCCATCGATGGGGCCAATGACGGTGCTAGTGGTGTAGGCGTTCTCTTGGAATGTGCTCGTCAGTTCAAGTTGCAGGAGTTGCCTCAAAACTTGGGCATCGACATCGTTTTGTTCGATGTGGAGGACTATGGCCCGCATCAGGAAGAGGCTGAGTTGTATTATGATGAGTCGGTCAACCACTGGGCTTTGGGCTCACAGTATTGGTCGAAGCACCCGCATGTGTATGGCTACAAGGCATATTACGGCATCCTCTTGGATATGGTGGGTGGCAGCAATCCTAACTTCCCAAAAGAGTATTATTCACAAGGCTATGCCGTTTGGGTGAGCAACAAGGTATGGCGCAAAGCTGCCGATTTGGGTTATCGTCCGTATTTCACCAACGAGTTGGGCACCATGGTCAGTGACGACCACATCCCGATGAACCAGATTGCAGGCATCCCGACGATAGACATTATCGACCTGCAACCCTCAAGCAGTAACGGCTGCTTCCCCGAAGTGTGGCACACCTTGAACGACAACCTTGAGCACATCGACAAGTCGACTCTCGGCATGGTGGGCGATTTGCTGTTGCATGTGATATATGAAGAATAAATGTTTTAACCTATTATTAATCAAATTCTTACAGAAATGAAAAAAGTATTGTTAATCATGGTGGCAGTCTTAGGTATGGCCTTTGCTGCCAATGCACAGGACAATTTGGGCGTCCGTCTCGGTACGGGTAGCTATGGTCATGGAGCTGAACTCTCCTGGCAACATGCTCTCGGCGATAACAATCGTTTGGAATTGGACCTTGGCTTCAACGGTTTGTTCAACAACACCAACGCGTATCAGTTCATCAATTTGACGGGTGTTTATCAATGGCATTGGTACATCGCTGACAAGTTTGGCTGGTACGTTGGTCCTGGTGCCACCATTGGCATTTTCCCCGATGCTGACAAGAGCTTTGGTATCGCTGTCGGTGGCCAAATCGGTATCGACTATGAGCTGCCCATTCCTCTGCAGCTTTCGTTGGATGCCCGCCCAATGTGGAACTTCCTTGGAGCCTATAACGGCTTCGGCTGGGGCGCTTGCTTAGGCATCCGTTACATGTTCTGATGGGCTAAAGCCAAGCAATGAAAAAAAGACCGCAAAACTGCGGTCTTTTTTCGTTTTTATCTTTCCATTAGATTACTCTACAATGACCTTTTGGGTCACCACCTTGCCGCCAATGACGCTCACGAAATAGAGGCCTGCCGGCAGGTCGCTGACATCAATGGTGGCTTGCTTGTCCATCACGAAGCCGCGCACCTCTTGGCCTTGGGCATTCATGATGTGGACACAGAGTTTGCCCAACTCATAATCCGTAGCGATGGTCATCTGGTGCTTCACTGGATTGGGCGAAATGGTCACCGTGAACGGGTCTTTCTCGAAGTCCACATATTCCTTGACATCGACCAAAACGCCGTCGCTGTTGGAACGGCTCACCACCATGCCTGAGACCCTCAAAATCGGGTTGTCGGGGTTGCTGCATTGGATGCAGGAATTCACACCGTCTTGACAGCCAGGATAGTTGGGATGGCACTGGTCGACGTAGTTCGGGTCGAACTGGTAGAAGAGATGTGCTCCGCCTTGGGGTAGGTATTCGTTTAGGTCGTAGTCCCACACCATGCCCATGCTGCCGGGACACCATCCACTGCGGTTGTAGGTCCAGGTGCCGTTTTGGGGCTGACAGCCTGCAGGATTGGGGGTGCAGGTCTGCCAGAGGTGTTGGTCGAAACGATGTTCGCCGTTCACGAACACATGGTGCGTGGCTTCATGGAACTCTGCCGCATTGCCGGTGTTGTAGGCGCCGCCCGAGGTATTGCTCCAGTTGTGGCCCGTGGTGATGATTTTCAGATGGGCTTCCTCGGCACTCTCGGCAAACTCGAAGTCCATCTCAGGCACGGGTTGCGGGTTGGCATAATCACCGAAGTCATACTTGCCGAACCAGATGGGCTGCACGTCACTGTAGAGGTAATCGGGTGTGCCTTTCTGCATGTTGAAGGTCAGGATGGGGTTGAAGCTCCAGTTCTGCCAGATTTCGTAGTACACCTCAAACTCGACCAAGCCTTGCAGGATGGAGGTATAGTCGGTGACGTTGATGTCGTCGTCGCACTCCACACCGAAAGGAGAACAGTAGCGGAACAACTCCACCCACTCGCCACGATGGTTCTTGACGCGCACATAACCGATATGGTCGTAAGGATCACAGTTGCCGTTGACGCATTGATGGTCGTAATGTGCGTTGATGGAGGTAAAGGCACCCACATGGGAAGGCAGGGCATATTCGCCGAGGGCAATCTGGCTTGGGGCACTGACGACGAGGTCACCGTTCATGGCCACGACGTCAACATTGTTGAAGTCGTTGGTCACGGTGAAGCGGTTGCTGACGGTGGTCGTCTTGCCGCCGCTTTGGGTGATGCTGGCTGTCATGTCGAAGTCACCGAAAGAAGTGGGTTCCCACATGGCAAACCAATAGCCGTTGTCGGGGTCGTCGGGATAAGCGGTTTGCAGTTGAATGGTCTGTCCGTCCACGTTGCAATGCACATCTTCAAACTTGATGACGTTGCCGTGCTCGATGTAGGCGCTCAACACCAGCATCATAGGCTTCAGTTCGGTCATATAGACGTTGAGGCCTTCGTAGGGTCTGCGGATGGTGATTTCGGGCGTGAAGTTGTCGGGGTCGACCACCTCGAAAGTGCGGTTCACAGCAGGTGCGGCTTGCCATTGCGTGCCGTCGCCAGGTTGGATGGCACGGACTTTCACGATGCCTTCCTGACCTGTCAGGGTGACGGTGTTACCCTCAAGTGTGGCGGGACCTTCCACCAGCTCGAAGCTGACAGGCAGTCCCGAGGTGGCGGTGGCATTGAGTTGGAAAGGTTGGTCGAAGACGAGTTTGTCGGGGATGGCGTCAAACTCAATGAATTGCGAGGCCAGTCCAGCGGGGATGTGTCGCACCACGACATTGTCGAAGCCACCGTGTGAGCTGCTGAGGAAGAACACGCCGTCCCACATGGCAGGGTCGAAGCGGTTGCCGCTGCCAGGGGTGAGGCCAGCGTTGATGCCTTGCACCTCGGGCACGGGTTCAAACTCGCCCGTGCAGCCATGGTCGGCGAAGAGGGTGACGGAGCCTTGGCGTTCGTTGGCTTCAAGGTCGATCATGATCTTCCAGCGTGTCCAAGCGGCCTCAGGGGTGTCGTAGTTGAACGAGGCCGCGATTTCGTTGTTGGGCAACACGATGCCTGTGACGAAGCTCGGTCGCGGGTCGACACCTGTGGTGACGAAGTAGATGCCACCGTCTTGCGTGGGCAGGGCAGGGTTGGGGTGTGTGGCCTCATAGCTCATCGGAGGCAGCACGGTGCCGTCGCCGTCGGCGTCATAGCCGATGCCGAAGCAGGTGCCCCACCAGTTGCGCATCATGTCGATTTCCACCTCGATGATGCCGCCCGTTGAGAAGTCGAACTCGAAGCTTGCGGTCGATTTATGGGTGGCCACCTCGCCGTAGTTGGTGTTGGCGTTATCGAAGAAGGCACCCATGGACTCATCGGGCGTGGTGTGGCCGCCACCGCCGAGGTATTCGGTCTTCAGTTGGCCGCCGCCCGCGCTATGGGCACGCGCCACCCAGCCACCTTGGCCATTGAGCGGTGCACCTTCAACGTAACTATTGAAATTATCGGTGGCCTCGGTCTGGGCCGTTAGGCCCAAGGATAAGACCATCAAAGCAAGAAGTAGAGGTAATTTTTTCATGGAGTAGTTTTTTAAGTTGATGTGACAAAAGTACATATTTTGTGGGAAACCGCAAAAGTTTTCCTAAATTTGCAGGCATGAAAGCGATGTCATTCGTCATAGGATTTTTGTTTGCCCTTGTCGCCTGTACCGAAAAAACGCAGGTCCCTGAGCCTGAGGTCGCTGAGCCTGGTCGAAGCGTCGAAGGGCCGTCCCCCGAATTGTGTGCCATCGATAGCCTCATGTGGCACCAGCCCGACAGCGCGTTGATGTGCCTGTTGCCCTATTTCAACGACACCTGCTGTAGAGACGTTTCCCGAAACGTCTCGGAAAACGCAAATAATGACACATTGGAAGACGTAGCACGCTACGTCTCTACAACAACGGCATACAACCGCCATTACGCCCACCTGTTATTGGCCGAATTGTTATACAAAAACGATTCCGCCCAAACCAATCGCAGGGAATTGTTGCAGGCGGTGGCCTATTTCGATAGCCTTGTGCGGCAGGCTCCCCCTTTGAAAGGGGGTGCCCGAAGGGCGGGGGATTCAAAACAACCTCCAACCTAGCCTTTCTTGACGCCCGTGCCCATTATATTAATGGTGTGGGTTATTATGAGCAAGGCGAAATGGTGCCCGCTTGCAAGGAATACCTGAAGACCTTGGAGGTGATGGAAAGCCATTTTTATGAAAATGAATTGATTGGACATAAAGCGCAGTTTATGGCGTTGACATATACACATTTGACAGGTCTATTCTCCGATTTTTATCTTCATGAGCAAACTATCTATTTTGGGAAAAAATCATTGTCGTATTATCAAAGATTCGATGCTCTTTCATGGTATAAGGCTTGGATATTGAATGAATTAGGCTCACAATATGATATGTTAGACAACATGGATAGTGCCACTATTTATTACCAAACGGCAATTGATATATTAAATGATACATGCAACACTATTTATAGGGATATCAATACACATCAGACCTATTTAAGCTATAAAACAAATAAGCAGACTGACTATGCAATAATACAAATGCATCGCATATTGTCAGAAGCAGAGAACGATAAAGAGTTTTTATCGCGTTGTTTAACAATTGGTGAGATATATTATCACGAACAATTGTTTGATTCTGCATGGCATTATTTGAATAAGGTGTATCAAGAAACAATAGATGTAAGTTGCAAAAAACAGGCAGCTGAATGGTTGTTAGAAATCTGTAAAGCACGAGGTAGAGACTCAGAAATACTTGAATATGCCACTTTTTTGGCACCGTTTGCCAATCAAGAAGAAAACCAAAGTGCAATTAAATCACATTTAACCGAGCTTTTTAATGTATTTTGGCAAAGAGAAATGGAACTTCAACATCAAGCGGTTGCAAGGAGAAATATGAAACAAACCATGACAATTGTTTGCATACTCTTAAGCTTTATCCTGACGCTTCTCATCCTACATCTAAAACGAAAACAAAGTTTTAAAGCGCAGCTGGAAACCGAGAGCTATGCTCATAAAATGCAGCAGAAAGCCTTATCAGGTCGGCTAAAAAAGAGTAATGATGCTCTACGCGACTCCCTAAAGAAGATAAAAGAGCAAGAAACAGTGCTTGAAATCATCAAAAATGATAGCTCCAACAATTTGGCCTTTGAGAGTTATGAGACATTCATGCAAACGCAGATTTGTCAAGAGATAATGAAGACAATTGATAGATTACATTCCGATAAGCGGAAAACGCTTAAAACGAATATATATATAAAAGATTATAAAGATTTTGCCTTGTCCGTAACACAATTGAACACGCTTACAAAAACAGTTGAATTACATTTCACAAAATTTTATTCTACGCTAAAAGCGCTTAATCCCTATCTTGACCGAAATGATTGGCTACATTGTTGCCTTTATCTGATGCAAATTGACAAGATGAGCATTTGTGTGTTGTTACAGGAATCCTATCAGTCTTGCAGGAGACGTACCATAAAACTAGAGCAAAAATTCAATGCAAAGGAAGATATTACAAGTTTCTTACTCAATATAGTTTTCAATTGAAAAACAAGTTGTTATAAGAGAAAGTGAAAAAATTGTTTTTATTATTTTTGATTTCATTCACAAAAAACGTCATAGTATTGCAACGTCAAACCTAAAAAACGTTGTAATTATGCGACACACAAAAATTAAACAGTTTGTTTTGCTGCTAGGTCTTTTATCGCAGGCAGTATGGTGCAATGCTGTTGGCACTAGTATTATTGATGGTCATAGTCATATTGCTATAAAGGCGGCAAATGTCCAAGGTATGCCCAAAGGCTCCACCATCCATGCCTCCATCGACGGACATACGCTCACCGTGGTCTTCACCGAAAGCCTCGGCCAAGTGGTCGTGGAAGTGACCACTGCCTCGGGTGCACCGGTAGATGGAACTCTTCCTGCAAAGAGGAAAACTAATGAATTTTAACGACAAAGAATACATTATTAACAAAACAAAGAATCTCAAAAATTAAACGCCATGAAAAAAGTATTATCAATCATTTGCCTTTTGGCCTTGGCCATGATTGCTTGCCAAAAGCAAGAACAAGAAACAGCCCAAAGCGGCACCAATACCAACAACGACAACCATGTCGTACATAGTGCAAACACCTTTGATATTCCAGTGAAGAAATATCTGGAGAAAGAGTTTTACGGGGATGATTCCATTCATCCCGTAAGGGTTATTGAGTGGAACGAGGATTTCACCAGAATAATGCACATCACCACACAACAAAACACTTGTTGGCAAGTTGACTATGATTTCGTGTATTACGAAAACGACAGTATGCAAGTAATCTTCTCAAAACCCGATGATTCGTTTGTTATGGTGCTTTTCACCAATTACACTTGCCATTTCAATGAAGAAGGAAGGATTTCAAGCGTCGATTACTACTGCAATTCCAACTACCAGTCTTCGGCAAAGTACAACTATGACGAGTCGGGGAAACTTATAAGCGTAGAGGATGAAGAGCACAATACTGGCCTCCGTTATATATGGGAGGGTGACAATGTGTGTGAGGTTCGTAGTATTCCTTCTGATGAATTACAATACAGTTTCGGTTGTTTTACCGAACACTTCCATCCAGATTGCACATTGCCTTATCTTCTTGAAGATGGAAACGCGTACGCTTTTTGGCACTTGACGCAACCGTTATGGAAAAACTGGTACAATGAAACTCCCGACATGCACTATGAGTATGACGAAGACGGCTATGTAACTTGCTCGTATCGCATTACCGAGGAGGGAGAAAGAACGGCTATAACCCATTATGAATATGCACAAAAACGGAACTGACATGGAAAACTATGCCGGAAAAGCTGAATGGTAGCCAAGTGCAGAAGGTGATTGCCCAAAAATGAACGGTTAACATCTCCTAAACTTAAACCTAACACTATAAGGAGGTGCCACACGGTGCCTCCTTTTTTAAGTACGTGTTCAAAATCTTTGATTTCTGGATACAGGATAATGATTGAAATAAATTCCTAATTTTGCAGGCATGAAAAGAAGGCATTTTATTATCGCGTTGTTGTTGGCCATGTCTGCTTGTGCCAAGCAATCTACCATACCGCCGTTTCAGGAAGATATTCTCTATCAAATGGAAGATAATTATCTTCTTAAGCCCGACAGTGCCTTCAGTCACCCAATTTGAAAAATCCATCTCAAAAAGAATCATAAAGAATTAGCCATTCAGTAACCTTGCTCCGTACTCACCTGGGCTATGCGTATCCAACTATTTGAACTCCGGATGCAATTCCAGAAACTTCCTGTCGTATTGCCTAATCCGGCTCAGTGAGCGTCGGGTCCAAACAAGGCGCAAAGCGTTGCGCTCCTCTTCCGTGAGGTGCCAATTGATGTCGGAGGAGGCATGCAGGCGGTTGGTAAGGGTGTACATCAACAAAGCCACCGACACACTGATGTTGTAACTCTCCGTGAAGCCGTACATCGGGATTCGGACGTGCATGTCGGCGTTTTCCACGGCATAATCCGAAAGGCCCAGCTTCTCCGTACCGAAGACCAAGGCGATGGGCTGGTCGAGAGGTAAGGTATCAGGCGTGAAATCGTCGCGGTGCGGACAAGTGGCCACAATCTTGTAACCCTTCTCGTGCAGCTGCTGATAGGCCGCAGGCGTATTGAACTCACCCTGCTCATAATAATACATATTGAGCCATTTCGTGCTGCCCAACACCACATCGGGATTCACATCATAACGGTTATTGTTCTCCACAATATGCACATCCTGGATGCCGCG
>JAEEGJ010015308.1_pt1 | contig 17929 bp, 16 predicted proteins | sample 8958761 | NCBI WGS metagenome assembly JAEEGJ01 (sample SAMN16246546, study PRJNA631951) | gut metagenome | biome: gut microbiome; feature: rumen; material: RS-attached | host: Bos | place: Iran: Karaj | collected 2018-10
CTGCGCGAGACGATAGCGGCTCATTACCGCCGTCGCGGAGTAAAGCTTTCCGCCGACGAGGTCTTCGTTTCAAGCGGCGCGAGCGACGAGCTCGGCGACATACTCGACCTTTTCGACCGGGGCAGCAGCGCGCTCGTCATCGAGCCCGCATACCCCGCCTATGTCGACGCCAACGTCATGGCGGGGAGAAGGATAATACATCTGCCCTCGGGCGAGGAAAACGGCTTTCTCCCGGAGCCGGACGAAAGATACGCGGCGGACGTCCTCTATATCTGCTCGCCGAACAACCCGACCGGCGCCGTATTCTCCCGCGAGCAGCTCGGCCGCTGGGTCGATTTCGCCAACGCGCACGGCTCCGTCATCCTCTTCGACGCGGCCTACGAGGCCTTCATCGAGGACGAAGCCCTCCCGCACAGCATCTTTGAGATAAGCGGCGCGGAGACCTGCGCCATAGAGATATGCTCGCTCTCGAAGACGGCGGGCTTTACGGGCACTCGGCTCGGCTATACTGTCATCCCCGGGGCTCTCGTCCGCTGCGGCATGAGCCTGAACGAGATGTGGGTCCGCAACCGCACGACCAAGACCAACGGCGTATCCTATATAATCCAGAAGGGCGGCGCCGCCGTCTTCACTGAGGAGGGTCAGCGCCAGATACGCGAAAACATCAGGGTATATAAAAACAACGCCCGCGTCCTCACGGACGCGCTCGACGGTCTCGGCATATGGTACTGCGGAGGCAGAAACGCGCCGTATATCTGGCTCAAATGCCCGCGCGGCATGGGCAGCTGGGAGTTTTTCGACTTCCTGCTCAATGAGGCGCAGATCGTCGGGACGCCGGGCGAGGGCTTCGGGGCCTGCGGCGAGGGCTATTTCCGATTTTCGACCTTCGGCACCCCCGAGGACACGCGCGAGGCGGCGAAAAGACTGACTGCGCTTCTCGGATAAGACGAAAAATAGACCGGACTGCTGGATAAGCAGTCCGGTCTTCGCTTTTCTTTTATTCTCTCTCGAGCGGGATATCGCCGAGGTTGACGCTCTTGCCCGTGTCCACCTTGAAGAAGTTTTTGCGCTTGAAGCCGGGGGCGTCTATCGTCACGTCGAAATAGCCGACGGCGAGGTCCTTGAGCCAGAAATCTCCGAAGGAGTCCGTGACCGTTTCGACGACCTTCGCGCCCGTGACGGCGAAGACGCGCGCCCCGATGACGACCTCCTTTTCGACGGGGTCGTAGACCGTCCCCGCGATGAACTTGCCGGGGATGTTGCGGTAGTATACGCGCGGGCGGCAGCCCGTCTCGGGCTTGAGGACCTCGGCCCCGCGTATGAGGTCGGCGAGCTCTTCCTCCTCGCCGAAGACGATGGCGTCCGTCGGGCAGTTTTCAACGCAGCGGGGGAGCTTATAGCCCGCGTCGAGAAGATGCGCGCAGCCGGTGCACTTCTGGCAGATGCCGAGGGCGTCGTTGAAATAGATGACGCCGTAGGGGCAGGCGTTTTGACATGCGGCGCAGCCGACGCACTTTTCGGGGTCGATGAGGACGAAGCCGTCGTCGCGCCGGTATATCGCGTCCGTCGGGCACACGTCCATGCACTCCGCGTTGCGGCAGTGGTTGCACAGGCGCGGCACATAGTGCAGCTTTACCTTGGGGACGGTCCCCTCCGTGTGCTCGACGACCTTGCACCAGAACTGGTCGGTCTGCGGCTGCGGGCGGGAATAGGGGGGCCAGTCGTTGCCGACGAACTCGTCCTTGCAGGCGAGCTGGCAGTTGTGGCAGCCGTTGCACTTTGAAACGTCTATGACGAAAGCTTTCATGGATATTCCTCCGGCGCTTTGTTTCTTTTATCATAATAGCATCCGCGCGGCGGAAAAACAATCTTAATTTGCCGCCGCCATACTTGCATTCAGCGCCGTTTTCCTATAAAATCTATTAAAAAGCTATCAGTCCATGAAGGATGGAAGGAGATATATACAATGGCAATCCCCAAATTTGATCCCGCGGAGCTGAAGATCGCCTATGAAAAGCCCGGCTTCGCAGGCAAGCCCGGCACCCCGGTCTACAGCTACCCCGTTTCCCCCAAGGAGGGCATGAAGGCCGCCATGGCCCGCAAGCCCCTCTGGCAGATCACCCACTCCGAGCAGCAGATGTTCCTCCCGTCGGTCAACCCCGACAACATCGCCCGCGCGCTCTGCGTCGAGGCCCAGCGCCATACCTATACGACCGATCCCGTGCCCGACATGTTCGGCGTCGAATGGGAGTACGTGCCCAAGGTCGGCGGCTCCATGGTCCGCCCCGGCGCGCCCCTTATCGAGGATATGAACGACTGGGAAAAGATCGTCAAGTTCCCCGATATCGACACGTGGGACTGGGAGGGCTCGGCAAAGCTCAATGAGAAGTTCCTCGATACCGACTCCTATATCTGCTGCTGGGTCCTCAACGGCTGGTACGAGCGCCTGATATCCTTCATGGAGTTCGAGGGCGCCGCCATGGCCCTCATCGACGAGGACCAGCAGGACGCCGTCAAGGCCTTCTTCGACAAACTCTCCGATTTCTATATCAAGCTCCTCGGCAGATACCTCGACGTCTTCCCGCAGATAGACGGCTTCTGCATCCATGACGACTGGGGCTCCCAGAGGGAGACCTTCTTCGCGCCCGACGTCTGCGAGGAGATGATCGTCCCCTATATGCGCAAGGTCAATGACTACCTCCATTCCAGAGGCAGGTTCACCGACCTCCATTCCTGCGGCATGGCCCTCAAGCAGGTCCCGAACATGATCAAGGCCGGCTGGGACGCATGGAGCGGCCAGCCCATGAACGACACCCAGAAGATCTACGAGCTCTACGGCGACAAGATCCTCGTCGGCGTCATCCCGTCCAATTGCGATCCCTCCATGTCCGATGACGAGCTGCGCAAGTCCGCGGACGAGTACTGCGAGAAATTCTGCGATCCCGCAAAGCCCAGTATCCTCAACATCTACTCCAATATGGGCCTGCCGCGCGCCTTCCGCGACGAGCTTTACAAGCAGTCCCGCATCTGCTATTCCAGATAAGCGAAACGATATAAAAACCCGCCCGATGGACTCCATCGGGCGGGTTTTTCAGACCCCTGCGGGGCCGGACCGGTCACTTACTTGCTCAGATATCCTCGAAATCCTCGAGCTCCGGGCAGCAGATCTCCTTCTTGGACTCGATCTTCTCCTTGACGTTGGTCAGGAAGCGCTTGATATCGTCGCGGAAGATGAGGACCAGCGCGACGACAGCGGCCACGGCGAGAACGGCGGCGGCTATCTTTGCGATAAGCTTCCAGTCACAGTTGGTGCAATTTTTGATCGTGACCACCTCCTTTGACTTTATCTTATTTGATTATATCACGAAGCGCGCTGAAAAATCAACACGTCGCGCAAACTATTTTCTGACGGCGCGAAGGGCGGCGCGCATCGAGAGCGCTTCGGCCCTCGCCGCGTCCTTCCAGTCGCCGCCGGTCTTCTTCCAGGCGGCGATTATCCCGCGCGAGGAATTGATCACCGCGCCGAGCCCGCGCCCGTCGAAGGCACCCGCGACGTCGGCCGCGCCGCCGCCCTGCGCCCCGTAGCCGGGGACGAGGAAGAACGTATTCGGAAACAGCGCCCGCAGCTTCGTCAGCTCCTCCGGGTGCGTCGCTCCGACGACGGCGCCTATGCGGGAATAGCCGAACTCGCCGACGCTCTCCGCGCCGAGCCTTTCCAGCAGTCTCGCCGCGCGCATATAGAGCGGCTCGCCGCCGCAGTCGAGATCCTGCAGCTCGGCGGAGGAGGGGTTGGAGGTCTTGACGAGGGCGAAGATATCCCGCCCGGAGGCGAGGAAGGGGAGTATGCCGTCCGAGCCGAGATAGGGGTTGACCGTGACCGCGTCCGAGCCGAGCGGTCCGTCTCCGAGCCAGGCCTCGGCGTAGGCCTCGGCCGTGGAGCCTATGTCGCCGCGCTTGGCGTCGGAGATGACGTAGAGCCCCGCCCCGCGCGCCGCGGCTATCGTCTTTTCCAGAACGGCGACGCCCGCCGCGCCGAGAGCCTCGTAGCAGGCGGCCTGCGGCTTTATCGCCGGGACGACGTCGGCCAGCGCGTCGATGAGCCCGAGATTGAATTTAAGATAGGCCTCGTCGGGCGGGAGCTCCCTGAGCTCCGGCGGCAGATGCGCCGGCCTCGGGTCGAGCCCCGCGACGGTGGGATTGTCCTTTTGAAGTATTTTTTCTATCAGAGCGTCCATAGCGGCCTCCGTTTTCTTTTTTTTAAGGATAACACGGCCGCCGCGCCTTTGCAAGAATGCTATCGACAAGGCGCGGCGCTTGGTGTAAAATAGTGGGGAAAATACGTATCTCGGAGGGATACTCATGGATAAGAAAGCGATATACAAGCTGACCTACGGCCTCTTCCTGCTCTCGGCGCGCGAGGGGGACAAGGACAATGCCTGCGTCGTAAATACGGTCCAGCAGGCCGCGTCCGATCCCGTCCGCCTTTCGGTCGCCGTCATCAACACGAACTATACCCGCGAGATGATCTCCCGCACGGGCGTTTTCAACGTCTCAGTGCTGGACAGGGACACGCCGTTTTCCGCCTTTGAGCAGTTCGGCTTCCAGAGCGGGCGCGATACCGACAAGCTGAAGGATTATTGGTTCAAGCGCACCGACAACGGTCTCGCGTACTTCCCGCAGTTTGCCAACGCCGTCTTTTCCGCCAAGGTCGTCGACTCCATGGACCTCGGCAGCCATACCCTGTTCATCGGCGAAGTGACCGACACCGTCAAGCTCTCCGACGCCGAGAGCCTGACCTACGAGCGCTATCAGAGCGAGATAAAGCCCAAAAAGCCCGCCCCGGCGGAGACCAAGGGCTGGCGCTGCACGGTCTGCGGCTATATATACGAGGGCGAGGAGCTCCCCGCCGACTTTGTGTGTCCCGTCTGCAAGCACGGAGCGGAGGTGTTCGAGAAGATATGAGAAAGCCCATAAGAGCCGCCGCGCTCGTGCTCGCGCTCATCCTCGCGCTGTCGCTTTTTTCCGGTTGCAAGAAGAAGACCGAGGCCGAAAAGCTCAGCCGCAGCTACAACGTCGTCATATCCGTCGAGGTCGCGGGCGAGCTCGTCGGCAAGAAGCTCGAATTCCAGTGGAGCGTCAACGGCCTCAGCGCCGGGACGAGGATAGCCCAGAAGGAGCAGGGCGGCTACAAGGCCGGCGACGTCGTCAATTTCCGCCTCAAGGAGGAGGACCTCAAAAAGGGCATGAACGTCACCGCTCGCGTCATCCTCATAGGTTATGACGGCGTGGGCATAAGCTGCGGGGCGCCCGTGCCGCTCGAGCTCGAGTTCGGCGAGGTGTACTACCTGCGCGTGAGCGGGACGGGCGCGTCCGACGCCGTCCTGGAGCAGGTAATTCCGGAGTGACGGGAACTTTTTGCCCGCAGCGTGCGTCTTTTTGACGTAAAGTAACAAAAAGTAAAAATAATCGTTGACGAAAGTCGAAAACAGGATTAAAATCATAGAAAGACATTATGTGAACTGCATATATATCAATTTCGTTCAAGGAGGACGCACATGGGACTCTTTAAGGAAGTTAAATGCGGCAGATGCGACAGGCGCTACTCCTCCATAAGGAGCAGGTGCCCGTACTGCGGCGCCCGCAAGACCAATAACGACAGGAAGGCCGAGGGCAGCTCCGGTTCGTCCAAGTCCAGCCAGAACTGGCAGCTCATCGTCGGCGCCATCATCCTCGTCATAATCCTTGTAGCTGTTATCCTGCTTGTCGCCAACGCGCTCAGAAACAAAGACGGCAAGGACGGCAGGGACGACAATCCCAAGACGAGCAGCAGCCTGATAGACCCCGACAGCGGCATCACGTCGCAGACGCCGGATCCGACCCCGACTCCGACCCCGACCCCGACGCCCACACCGACTCCGACTCCGACCCCGACCCCGACCGTCACCTCCATCACGCTCAACCGCACCGACTTCACGCTCAACGCCGTCGGCGCGCAGTGGCAGATGACGGCGACGACGTCGCCCGCCGCCTCCGGCGCTGAGATAACGTGGTATTCCGAGGATGAGTCCGTCGCCATCATCAGCGAGACCGGCATGGTCACCGCCATCAACCGCGGCACGACGAACGTCGTCGCCATGGCGGGCGGCAAGCAGGCCAAGTGCATCGTCCGCGTCACGGCCGACGCCATAGTGCCCATCACGCCGACCGAGCCGACGACCCCGGGCACCGCTCCGAGCACGAGCCCCGCCCCCGGGACGAGCCCCAATCCGACGACCAGCCCGTCCCCGACTCCGTCCGCGGCCCCGGAGATAAAGCTTAGTCATACTGATGTCACACTTAACCTTGCAAAATCCGGCTGGGATGCTTTCACCCTTAAAGTCTCCGGTGCGACCGGAACACCGACGTTTAGCTCGAATGCATCCGGAATCGCGACCGTTGATTCCAACGGTAACGTTAAGGCGGTGTCTGAAGGCAGAGCTACAATTACAGTTACAGTTGATGACAAGACACTTGAGTGCATTGTCCGTGTTGTCAATAAACCTTGATCTAAGACGCTTGAAAGCCCCTCCGTATCTCGGAGGGGCTTTTCTTTTGCAAATGCTCCATCGACGAGGAAGAACGAGGGAGCAGCGAGCCGGATGAGCGGAGCTCCATATCCGCAGGACCGAAGGGAGGCGCGTAGGGCGCGATGCCCACATCGCGCCGCTGACGTCCCGCCTCTGCCGCAGCTCGCGGGAGGACGCCGCGCCGTATGATATCGCCAAAAAAGCCTCCCCGGCTCCGGGAAGGCTTTTTTTGGCGCAAAAACGGCAGGTCGCTTCGACCTGCCGTTTCGTTTACTGCTGACTGTTTTCGGGGCGGGGGCCGCGGCGATGCCTGCGCTTGCGGGAGGAGGAGCCGGACTTCGGCTCCTGCTTCGGGGCGGCCTCCTGCTTCGGGGCGGCCTCCTGCTTCGGTGCCTCGGCCTTTTTCTCGCCGGCCTTCTCCGCTCCCTGCGGACGCGGCCCGCGGTGCCTGCTTCTGCGGCGCGGCTTGTGCTCGGAGCTCTTGCGTTCGCCCTCGGGCTTCTCGGCCTGCTCGGCCTTTTCCGGCGCGGCGGCCTTCTTTTCGCTCTGCCTGCCGTCCTTCTTCTCGGCCTGCCTTCCGCTCTGCCTGCGGCGCTCCGGCCTGGGCTCCTCGGGAGCGGGATACTCGGGGAAGTCCCACTCGCCGGAGGGCTCGGGCTCCGGCTCGGGTTCGGGCTCCGGCTCGACGTAGCTGCCGTTGAGCGTATAGCCGAGGCGGCTGAGCGGATAGGTCTGCAGCGTCGTCTCGGATGGGTCGTCGAGCCTGACCTTCGCGGTGCGGCGCAGCAGGTTGAGGTCGGTTATGACGCCCTTGCCCGCCGGCGTGTCGACGACGCTGCCCTCCTTCGGGGAGCTGCGGATCAGATATTCGTAGGCCTCCTGCTCATATTTCAGGCAGCACATCAGCCGCCCGCAGGTGCCGCTTATCTTCGCGGGGTTGAGCGAGAGGGACTGCGACTTGGCCATCTTTATCGAGACGGGATGGAAGTCGTCGAGGAAGGTCGAGCAGCAGAAGGGCCGCCCGCAGATACCCAGCCCGCCGAGCATCTTCGCCCCGTCGCGCACGCCTATCTGGCGAAGCTCGATGCGGGTGCGGAATATGGCGGCGAGATCCTTGACCAGCGCGCGGAAGTCCACGCGCCCGTCGCTCGTGAAGAAGAAGAGTATCTTGCTGCCGTCGAAGCCGTATTCGACGTCGACGAGCTTCATGTCGAGCCCGTGGGCCGCGATGCGCTCCGTGCAGACGTCGAAGGCCTTTTTCTCCTTTTCGAGATTTGCCTCGAAGAGAGCCTTGTCCGCGTCGGTCGCTATGCGGATGAGCGGCCTGAGCGGCTGGACGACCGTCTCGTCCGCGACGGCGTGCACGCCCCGGACGCAAATGCCGTATTCAAGGCCCTTCGCAGTCTCGACTATGACGGGCTGTTCGTCCGCCGGGGCGAGGCCGTTCGGGTCGAAATAATATGTCTTTCCGCGTCCGCGGAACTGTATGCTGACGACTTCAGTCATGCTTTTTACCTCATTTGTCGGATTGGATAAGTCTTGCGGCCAGAAGGCCCGATACGCTCCCCGCGCTGAGAAACGCCGCCTTTTCCCGCAGGTCGGCGACGAAGTCGGCCAGATCGGCCAGCTTTTCGCGCCCGGCCGGATCGGGGGCCCTCCGCGCCTCGTCTGCGAGGCCGCGCCAGAGGGCGGTCAGCGCGTCGGAGACGGAAGCCTTGTCGAGCTTTTCGAAGCTGAGCGCCGCCATTATCTTATCGGGTTCGCTCCCGCGGACGACCGCGTCCAGCAGGGGGGAGGGCTCCGTCGCCTCCTCGCCGCGGAGCCTGACGCGCGTGCAGCGCGAGAGCACCGTCGGCAGCAGCGAGCCTATGCCCGCCGCGCAAAGGACGAAGCACACGCCCTTCGGCGGCTCCTCAAGGAGCTTGAGAAAGGCGTTCTGCGCCTGCGGATTGAGCTTGTCCGCCTCGGGGATGATATAGACCTTGCGGTCGGCTTCGTTGGGAGCGATCGCCGCGTCCTCGCTCAGCGCGCGTATCTGCCGGACGAGGATGGAGGCCTTGTCCTCCTCGCGCTCTAATCGGATGATATCCGGGTGGAGGCCCTTCGCGGCCTTGACGCAGGCCGGGCAGACCCCGCAGGGAGGCTCGCTCCCGCGGCATACCGCGGCAGCGGCTATCTCTGAAGAGAGCTTTTCGCGCTCGGCGGCGGTCCCGCCCTGGAGCAGCCATGCGTGGGTATTGGGATTGTATGCCGTCATGCGGGACACCTCCTTGCCCGGGGCGGCGCCCCATTTTTTGCCGTTTGGATCTTGGATCAATAAATCATTATACCATGCCGCGCGCCGCCGGACAAGCAGAAATTCGGCGGTTTACATATCCGCGCCTGCTCGCTGGGAGCTCCCGCCCCTTCGCGGGCGCGGCGCCGCGGAAGGGGAAAGCGGAGGCTAAGGCATGGCGGCGCCTTGAGCGTGCCTGCCCGCGCCGGGCGAAGGCCGCCGAATGACCTTCCGGCGAATATGCGCCCGACAGCCTTTTCGGCCGCCGGCGAAGCCGCGGGGAGAGCTTTTGCACATCCAATATACTATCAAAAAGGCGCTCCGTCAACGCCGCGGAAACTCTGCGCGCGCTGACGGGCCCCGGAAGGTGCAAAAAAGTTTTTGATTTACATAATTTTTTTATTTAACCTATTGCAATTTGCTGAAAATTCGTTATAATAACCCTATAAGTGGAGCGATGTGGGGAGAAGTGTCTAATTTTCCACCCAAAACCCACAAAAACGAGCCGCAGATCTGAGAAGGAGAGGTGAGCGGAGTGACAGGCGAATATTCCCACAGCATCGACGCCAAGGGCAGGCTCTTTATCCCGGCCAAGCTCCGCGAGGAGCTCGGCGACGTATGCTACGTGACGCTGAGCATAGATCACTGCCTCTCCGTCTATTCGACCTCCAGCTGGGAGGCCTTCTGCGCCAAGGTCGACGCGAAGCCGCTGGCCGAGTCGCGCAGGATGCGCATGCTCTTCGCCAATACGGCCAAGTGCGACATCGACGCGCAGGGCCGCGTCCTCGTCCCGCAGAAGCTGCGCGACCTCATCGGGCTCAAAAAGAACGTCATGATCATCGGCTTTTCCAATCACGCCGAGATCTGGGACAGCGAAGAGTACGCCGCCATGGAGGCCGAGCTGCTCACGCCCGAGAACATCTCCGCCGGCCTCGCCGAGCTCGGCCTGTAATGGCCGCGTTCAGCCACCGTCCCGTTCTGCTCGAAGAGTGCGTCGAGGCTCTGGATATAAAGCCCGGCGGGATATACGTCGACGGGACGCTCGGCGGGGGAGGCCACTCCGAGGCCGTCTGCGAGCGGCTCCGCGGCGGAAGGCTCATCGGCATTGACCGCGACGAGACGGCGCTCGCCGCCGCGTCGGAGAGGCTGGCCCGCTTCGAATGCTTCACGCCCGTCCGCGGCAATTTCCGCGACGTCGCTTCGATCCTTTCCGGCCTCGGCATAGAGAAGGCCGACGGCATGCTCTTTGACCTCGGCGTTTCCTCGCCTCAGCTCGACGAGGCGTCAAGAGGTTTTTCGTATATGGCGGACGCTCCGCTGGATATGCGGATGGACAGGTCCTCCGGCCGTACGGCGGCCGACCTCATAGCGGAGGAGACGGAGGACGAGCTCGCGCGCATCTTCTATACGTACGGCGAGGAGCGGTATTCCCGCCGCGTCGCCGCCGCGATAGTCAAAAGGCGCTCCGAGGCCGCCATACTGACGACGGGGGAGCTCGTCGAGATAATAAAGGGCGCGATGCCCGCCGCGGCGCTGCGCGAAAAGCAGCACCCGGCCAAAAGAGTTTTTCAGGCCCTGCGCATAGCCGTCAATGACGAGCTCGGCGCGCTGGAGCAGCTGCTCGATACCGCGCCGGACCTGCTCGCCCCGGGCGGCAGGCTGGCGATAATAAGCTTCCATTCCCTCGAGGACAGGCTCGTAAAGAATGCGATAAGAAAGCGCGAAAGGGGCTGCACCTGCCCCCCGGACCTTCCGGTCTGCGTATGCGGCTTCGTTCAGACGCTCAGGAGCGTCGGGCGGCAGCCGATAACGGCCGGCGAGGCCGAGCTCGAGATAAATCCGCGGGCCCGGAGCGCGAAGCTCCGCGTCGCGGAAAGGACATGAGGACAGACGATGGACGACGAATTCGATCTCTACGCGTACGGAAGTCTCGCATATGATTTCGACGCGATCCCGGCACAGGAGCCGGAGATCGAGGAACCCGCGCGCGATCCTCACGAACGGCACCCGAGAACAAGAGACGACGCAAAGGTAAGCATAGGCACCGCGGCCCGGCCGCGTCCGGCGGTATCTCCCTTCGCCGTGCTGGGGACGGTGCTCGTCCTCGCGCTGATGTTCATGGTGGTGGCGAGCTTTATGAAGCTCTCGGAGCTCAGCTCGGAATACGTCGCATACGCCGACACGCTCGAGCAGCTCAACGCCGAGGGCGAAAGGCTGAAGATACAGTACGAGGGCGCGTTCGACCTCGACGAGGTCGAGCGGTACGCTATGAGCGAGCTCGGCATGATAAAGGCCGACGGCGACCAGATAACCTATGTCCGCCGCGCCGCGGGAGACCAGGCCGTCATCCTGCGGGAGACGGAAAAACGGTCTCTGGCAAGTACGCTCTCGGAGATGATAGATGAGTTTCTGGAATATTTCCGGTAGGTTCGAGCATTATTTATTAGCGACAGGTCTGGAACGAACCGGGGGACTGTAACTGATGGATTCTACCAACAACAAGCCCACAAGGCAGAATACCGGCCGCACACTGTTCTTGCTTGCAGTGTGCGGCATAGTTGCTTTTATAGTTCTTGTCGTCCAGCTCTACAAGGTCATGATAATCGACCATGACAAGTACCAGAGCAGCGCCGTCGAGCAGCAGGTGAGGGAGACCTCCATCACCGCTTCGCGCGGCACTATCTACGATACGAACATGAAAATGCTCGCCGTCAGCTCCAGCGTCGACACGATCTACATAAGCCCCGTCGAGATGCTCAAAAACGGCGAGGATCCGGAGTTCATAGCGCTCAATCTCTCCGAGATGCTCGGCGTGGACTACGACGTCATCATGGCCAAGTGGAAGCACACCGACTCCTGGTATGAGACCGTCGCCAAGAAGGTCGAGAAGGAAGTTTCCGACCGGGTGCTCGAATTCAAGACAAAAAACAGGCTGACCAGCGTCCACCTCATCGAGGACAGCAAGAGATATTACCCCTATTCGACCCTCGCCGCGCAGGTCATCGGCTTCGTGGGCGGCGAAAATACCGGCCTTGAGGGCATCGAGGCCAAGTATGAGTCCACGCTGCGCGGCACCAACGGCCGCATCGTCCGCGCCACGACCTCCGGCGGCACGGACATGAAGTTCACCGGCTACGAAAACTACTACGACGCCGTCGACGGCTCCGGCATAGTCCTGACCATAGACTCGACGGTGCAGTTCTATCTTGAAAAGCACCTCTCGCAGGCCATCGAGGACTTCGCCCTGCAAAACGGTGCCATGGGCGTCGTCATGGACGTCAATACGGGCGCCGTGCTCGGCATGGCGTCGCTCCCGGAATACGACCTCAACAACTTCCTGACCCTCGACGAGGCGACGACGACCAAGCTTCTGGAAAAGGGCCTTTCCAACGAGGAATACGACGAGCTCTACCGCGAGACCCTCCAGTCCCTCTGGCGCAACAGGGTCATCGCCGATACCTACGAGCCCGGCTCGACCTTTAAGATCATAACCCTCGCCGCCGCCCTTGAGGACGGTATCACGACCGAGAGCGAGACTTTTGACTGCAAGGGCGAGATATGGGTCCGCGGCCGCGACGCGGACGACCCGCTCAAATGCTGGAAGACGGACGGTCACGGCGTGCAGAACCTCGCCGAGGCCGCGCAGCATTCCTGCAACGTGGCGTTCGTCACGCTCGGCCTGCGGCTCGGACAGGCGCGCTTTTACGAATACATGGATTCCTTCGGCTTCTTCGACCGGACGGGCATAGACCTCTCCGGCGAGAGCTACGGCATATGGTGGAGCACGGCGCAGTTCACGAGGCCGAACAGCCAGGCCGAGCTCGCCGCCGCCTCCTTCGGCCAGACCTTCAACATCACCCCCATCCAGCTCATCACGGCCGTCTCGGCCGTCGCCAACGGCGGATACCTCATGGAGCCCTACGTTGTCCGCCAGACCGTCGATTCCGACGGCAACGTCCTCTATACCCATGAGCCCAAGGTCGTCCGCCAGGTCATCAGCAACGAGACCAGCCGCCGCTGCAACGCCATACTCGAGACGGTCGTCTCCGCCCCGGGCGCGACGGGCAAAAACGCCTACATCCCCGGCTACAGGATAGCCGGCAAGACCGGCACCGGCACCAAGACCGCCGTTCAGGCGGAGACAGGCGAAAAGGAATACTGGGTATCCTTCATCGGCTACGCCCCCGCGAACGATCCGCAGGTCGCCGTCCTCGTCGTGCTCGACACGCCGGGCGACGGGTCCAACGTCTCGGTGTCCGGCGGCGCGATGGCCGCCCCCGTCGTCGGCAGCATCCTCAGCGACGTGCTCAGCTATCTCGGCGTCGAGCAGGATTTCTCCGGCGCCAACTCCAACGCCGTCGGCATCACGATGCCGAGCATGAGAGATTATTCCGTCTCCAGCGCGCAGGAGACCCTCCGCGCGCTCGGCTTCGACGTCAAGGTCATGGGCGCCGGCGACAAGGTCATGGACCAGGCTCCGTCCGGCGGGCAGAAGGTCAATTCCGGCGCGACGGTCCTGCTCTATACCGAGGGAGCAAAGCCGAGCGAGATGGTCGAGGTGCCGAACCTCTTCGGCATGACCTACGCCCAGGCGAGGGCGAACATGACCTCCATAGGCCTGTACCTCAGGTCGACGGGCGTCGCTCCCGGCTCGACGAGCGGGGCAAACATCATCGTATCCAGACAGTCGGTCGAGGCGGGCGGCAGAGTCCCGTTCGGCTCGGTCATAGAAGTATATCTCATAGACAACGACGCCTCCATCATCGAGGGCGTCGGATAAAACGGAGCGCAGACCATGAAACTCTCTCAGATCCTCAAGACCATCCCCGTCCGGGAGCTGCACGCCCCCGCCGAGCTCGAGATAACAGGCGTGGAGTACGATTCGCGCGCGGTAAAGCCGGGCTCGCTCTTTGTCGCGGTCAGGGGCCTCGTCAGCGACGGGCACGACTATATCCCCGCCGCCGTGAAGGCCGGCGCGGCCGCCGTGCTGTGCATGGAAAAGCCCGCCTGCGACGTTCCATTCGTCATAGTCGAGGATACGAGAGCCGCCCTCGCCGAGGCCGCGGCCAACTTCTTCGGAAGGCCGGCGGACGGACTGAAGATAGTCGGCGTCACGGGCACCAACGGCAAGACGACCGTCTCCATGCTCATAAAGAACATGATAGAATACTGCACCGGCGACAAGGTCGGCCTCATAGGCACGAACGGCGCCCTCGTCGGAGACAGGAGCCTGCATACGGACAACACGACCCCCGAATCGCGCGACCTGCATGAATTTTTCTCCCTCATGGCGGCCGAGGGCTGCCGCTGGTGCGTCATGGAGGTCTCCTCTCATTCGCTGGTCATGGGCCGCGTTGCCGGCCTGCGCTTCGCCTGCGGCGTATTTACCAATCTGACGCAGGATCACCTCGACTTCCACAAGACCATGGAGCAGTACCGCGATGCCAAGACGCTGCTCTTTGGCATGTGCGATACGGCCGCCGTCAACGCGGACGATCCCGCCGGCGCGGCCATGCTCGCCGCCTTCAGGGGCTCGCGCGCGCTGACGTTCTCGCCCTCCGGCTCTCCCGCGGACATAAGCGCCGAGGACGTCCGCCTCGGGTCGGACAGAGTCATGTTCACGGCGCGCTCCGAGGTCGGCAGAGTGCCGATGAGCCTCGGCATCCCGGGCGCGTTCAGCGTCGCCAACGCGCTGGCCGCGGCCTGCTGCGGCATGGCGCTCGGCCTCGACCTGACGGACATTTCCATGGCCCTCACGACCTGCCGCGGAGTCAAGGGCAGGGCTGAGGTCGTCCCGACGGGGAAGGACTTCTCCGTGCTCATAGACTACGCCTGCACGCCCGACGCGACCGAGAACATCCTCGAGACCGTCCGAGGCTATGCCGAGGGCAGGGTCATCATCGTCTTCGGCTGCGGCGGCGACAGGGACCGCGGCAAGCGCCCGCTCATGGGCGCGGCGGCCGGAAGGCTCGCGGACGTCGTCTACGTTACGAGCGACAATCCGCGCACCGAGGACCCGGAAGCCATAATAGACGAGATAATGCCCGGGCTCGAGGGGGCCCGCGCCGAGGTCCACAGACAGAGCGACAGGCGCCTCGCCATATCCGAGGCCATGCACGCCGCCCGCGCCGGCGACGTGGTCATCCTCGCCGGCAAGGGGCATGAGGATTATCAGATAATCGGGCGCGAGAAGCGCCATATGGACGAGCGGGAGATAGTCGCGGACGTCCTTGCGAGGTGGGACGAATGATCGGAAGCTTTATTCTGGCTTTGGCGATCGCCTTCTTTCTGACGGTCGTCGCGGGGATAATCCTCATCCCCGTGCTCCGCCGTCTCAAGGCGGGCCAGAGCATCAAGGAAAACGGCCCCGTCTGGCATATGCACAAGCAGGGCACGCCGACCATGGGCGGCCTGATATTCATCCCCGCGATCGTGATAACGACGCTGGCTCTGGGCATAAAGGAGCTCGCAGCCGGCGAGCTCGCCCACGTCGCCATGCTCGTGCTCGCGCTCATCTTCGGCGCGATCGGCTTTCTCGACGACTTCGAAAAGGTCAAGAAAAAGGGCAATACGGGCCTCACGGCTCTGCCGAAGTTCATGCTCCAGCTCGCCGCGGCGCTGGCCTTCCTTCTGGTGCTGCGCCTCGAGGGCTATATAACCCCCAATCTCTATATCCCGTTTTTCAATGTCTCCGTCAAGCTGCCCGAGGTCGTCTATTTCATCCTCGCCGCGTTCATCGTCGTCGGGACGGTCAACGCCGTCAACATCACCGACGGCGTGGACGGACTGCTGACGGGCGTCACGCTCCCGGTCGCGATCTTCTTCGCTTTCGCGGCCTGGAAGTGGGGCATGAGGGTCCAGGGCGTATTCGCCGCGGCTCTCGCGGGAAGCCTCGGAGCCTTCCTCATCTTCAATTTCAATCCCGCCAAGGTGTTCATGGGCGATACGGGCTCGCTCTTCATAGGCGGCGCGGTCTGCGCGCTGGCGTTTTCGCTGGATATGCCGCTGGTGCTCGTGCCGCTCGGCATGGTCTATATAATCGAGACGCTGTCGGACATCATCCAGGTCATCTATTTCAAGGCCACCCACGGCAAGCGCATCTTCAAGATGGCGCCCATACACCACCACTTCGAAAAATGCGGCTGGAGCGAGAAAAAGCTCTTCGTCGTCTTTACCTGCGCGTCGATAGTCTTCGCGGTCATCGCGTGGCTCGGCGTGATGTTCAGATACTCCGCCTGAGGGCGGGCAGACTCTTTGAAAGGAGGTCGGAGCGATGGCTCAGCAGGAGTACGAATTTCCCGAGCGCCAGCAGGAGCACGATAACCTTCTGCGCGACAGAACGGCCGAGACCGGGACGCGGCGCGGCAGGATGGATCTGCCCTTTCTGCTCCTGACGCTCCTTATCCTGACGGTCGGCCTCATCATGGTCCTCTCGGCGAGCTTTGCGCGCGCTTATTATGAGGAGGGCAACGCCGCCTACGTCTTTACGAGGCAGCTGCTGTTCTCCGTCTCAGGCGTCGGCTGGATGATCATAGCCTCCCGAATGACCCCGCGCTTTTATAAAAGGACGGCCTTCTGGGTCCTCATCGTCGCTTTCGTCCTGCTGCTCATAGTCCCCGTCATAGGCAACAAGGTCAACGGCGCCCGCCGCTGGCTGTCCGTCGGCGGCGCGTTCACGTTCCAGCCCTCCGAGGTCGCGAAGCTCGGCCTCGTGATGTCGTTTTCCGTCATGGCGACGCAGTTCGGCGAGAAGATGAAGACCTTCAAATACGGCGTGCTGCCCTTCTTCGTCATCATCATCCTCATGGTCGGCCTGCTCGCGCTGGAGCCGCATCTTTCGGCCTCGGTCATAATCGTCCTTCTCGGCATGATACTCATGTTTGCCGGCGGGACGCGGATATTCTGGTTCCTTCTCGTCGGCGGCGCGGCAGGCGGCGCGGGCTGGCTGCTCGTCACGAAGTTCGCCTACGCGAGCTCGCGCATCGCCGTCTGGCAGGACCCGTTTTCCAGCAAGCTCGGCGGCGGCTGGCAGATAGTCCAGTCGCTCTACGCCATAGGCAGCGGCGGCCTGCTCGGCCTCGGTCTGGGCCAGAGCCGCCAGAAATACCTGTACCTCCCCGAGGAGCACAACGACTTCATTTTCTCGATAATCTGCGAGGAGCTCGGATTCATCGGCGCCGTGCTGATCCTCGTTCTCTTCCTTCTGCTCATAATCCGCGGCTACTGGCTGGCCATGCACGCCAAGACGAAGTTCGCCTCCCTCGTCATAACGGGGATAACCTCGCTGCTGGCTCTGCAGGTCTTCCTCAACGTCGCCGTCGTCACGAACCTCATCCCGGCCACGGGCATCTCGCTGCCGTTTTTCAGCTACGGCGGCACGGCGCTCTGGATACAGCTCATAGAAATGGGCATAGTGCTCGCGTTCTCGCGCGAGATCGAGGATAAGTGATGGGCCGCGGCTTCGTCATAACCTGCGGCGGGACGGGCGGCCATATCTATCCCGGCATAGCCGTCGCCCAGCGCATTCGGGAGCTCATGCCCGACAGCCGCATCCTCTTCGTCGGCTGCGAGGGCAATATGGAGATGGAGCTCGTCGCGCGCGAGGGCTTCGAGATAGTACCCATCGACGCGCGCAGCTTCCACAGGAGCCTCGCCCCGAAGGATATCGCGCACAACGCCGCAGCCGTGTTCGTCAACGCGGCCTCGGTCGCGAGATCGAAAAAGATACTGCGCGATTTCGGCGCCGACGCCGCCATAGGGACGGGCGGCTATGTCTGCTATCCCGTGCTGCGCGCGGCGGCGAAGCTCGGCGTCCCGAGCATACTGCACGAATCCAACGCCGTCCCCGGCCTTACGACGCGCCTGCTGGAGCGGTCTTGCGATACGATACTCATTAACTTCGCCGACTGCCGGAAATACTATAAGACCTCTACCAACGTCGCCGTCGTCGGCATGCCCGTCAGGGGCGGCTTTTCCCCCGAAAGGCGCCGCGCGGGCGGCTCTCCGCCGAGGCTCGTCAGCCTCTGGGGCTCCCTCGGAGCATCCCGCATGAACGAGCTGACCGCCGAGCTCATAGCCCGCAACGAGC
>JAEEGJ010015311.1_pt1 | contig 17927 bp, 17 predicted proteins | sample 8958761 | NCBI WGS metagenome assembly JAEEGJ01 (sample SAMN16246546, study PRJNA631951) | gut metagenome | biome: gut microbiome; feature: rumen; material: RS-attached | host: Bos | place: Iran: Karaj | collected 2018-10
TCTTCATACAGAGTAATTGCTCCGCGCAATCCGCCTTTACGGTAATAGCTGTTGGCAATACAGAAGGTAAGTACAATTTCGCCATTTTTATCGGAAGTAAAGGTTGCTGCTTCAAACATCTGGTCTGATTCAGTTTTTGTCCAGTCTACAGAAGGTGTTCCAGATTCATAAATCATGCTTGGTCCTGCGTAGATTTTAAATGCAGTGTAAGCAAGCTTATAGATTGGGAAAGTATATCTTGTATTCGGGTAAAGATTTGTGATTTTTAAGCGGTAAGTTCCAGAGCCTAAACCCGTTTTTGTTACGTTGTTTGCTTCTTCCGAAAGAGGATATTTATTCCAGTTTGAAGGAATGTATACTCTGGCATCCGGCTTTGTAGTTTTATCATAAGGAAGCACAAACTTTCCCCAGAAAAAATCGGCATAGGTGCGTACCTGTACAAAAGAGTTTTCCAGAATTGCAGGATCTTCAACCTCAAAGGTTGGAACATCTTCCGGGTTTTCATAGTCCAGTGCAAATACATTTATACAGCTGAAACATGCAGATAATAAGGCAGCTAAAAATATTTTTTTCATAATGACTGCTCCTTTACTTCGAAAAGCTGCAAAGGTTTTTCCTTACCCTTAACGTATATAGCTTCCAGTTCGTTAAGCTGAATGTGAATGGATTGTTCTTCCAGGCTTTCCTTTGAGCCCAAAATCAGCTTTTCTAAAGATTGTGAAACAATTATATTTTTGTTCAATTTTTCACATACAGATTCAATTCGGGCAGAAGTGTTTACTGTGTCCGAAATTACAGTGTCATCAAGGCGATTTTCTTCACCAATTGTACCAATAATCATTTTTCCGTAATGAATGCCGGTATAAGCTGTTACGCTGTGATTTTTAAACACTTCGGTACCACTTAAGCGCTTTGTGCAGGCTTCAATTTCAAGTGCCGTAACAACTGCATCCAGCTCGGAAAGCGGGAAAAGTGCCATAAATCCGCCGCTAAGAAACTTGCTTACAAAACCGTTATGGTTTTTGATGATGGTGGAAATCTGCTTAAGGTATTCGTTGAAAACCAAAAAGTGTTCATCCAGCGAATCTTCATCATCATCACATTCAATATGAACCTTAGAGAACATAATTGCCATTTCTATATTCGAATAGTCGCCAAGCTTAGTTTTAATAACAGATTCCTTGTTCAAAAGATTAAGAAACTCTTGCGGAACAAAGCGCAGGTAGGCTTCGTTAAGGCGCTGCAATTCGTTGGAGGTTTTTATTGTTTCTTTGTAAATATCATTCTGAATTGCGGCCAGCATAAGCAGCTGAATACTTACAAAAGCTACAAGGAAGAAAGGGAAAAAAGAAAGTGGCATTAAATCCTTTTGCTGAGTATAAATAATATCCATTATGCCACCCATACAGAGCACAAAATAGCTTAAGAAATTGTATAACGAATATTTTTTGCGTTTAATAAGGTTGATGATGATAAATGTTACAACATAGATTGAAATTACAATTAAACCAGCCTGAAGGTAAGGAACAAGCTTGTTTGAATAGTAAGCCGGTAAAACAAGAGAAAGAAGACCCATAATTAGGTCGCAGATGATGATGAAGTGGCGGAATTGTCTTTCCTTAAACCATTTAACAAAAATGTAGCGGTTTTTAGAAGGATAAATCCTGAAAATCATCTGGATAATTGCAACCGGAGCAAGCCATATTGCAAGATATTCTATTTTGATTTTTACCTCTGCAATTAAGTTTGGGAAAAGAATTGATAAGGCACAATAATCTGAAGTACCAATTCGTAAAGCAAAAATTATAGCCGCAATTCCAAGGTAAAAGTATTCCATTCGTTTTTTATTTATAAAGAACTGAATAAGGGTTAAAAGTCCCATAAAAAACAAACAGCCCATTACAATTGAATTAAATAATAACAATACTGTGTTTAAGCGTGTTATTCTTTCAGGTGTTCCAAAAAATACAGATTCCCAAACTCCGCCTTTTCGGTAGTAGTAGTTGGAAACTAAAATTACGATTTCTATTTTTCCATCCTTGTCGGTAGAAAACTCGCAAAAAAGCGGGCTGCTTTTGGAATGAGATGGATTATAGGCATTTGGCTTTTCATCAAAATCGGGCTGAAGCATTAAAAATGGGTCACCGGTTTGGGCAATAAGTGTTCTGTTTATGTATACGGCACAAGAGGTTCCAGGTGCTTCCTGTGTAAGCAATGCATATTTTGTGCCCGGTTCAAGGTCCGTAAGAACTAATCTGTAGCAGCCAAAGGTATTAGGACTGTCTCCGCCGTAATCTTCAACTTCTGCATTCCATACACCTGGAACTACCGTCATATAATCTGAAGGAATGTTTTTATCTGCAAGCTGGAAAACCTGTTCGGGAGTTTTTTCAAGATAAAGCTCCCATTTACCGTCCAGACGAAGCATTTTTTCCTGAAGGTATTCAGAAAGCGGCATATCAGGAAGCTCTATCTGTGCCCAAAGCGGGAAGCATGAAAAGAGTAAAATACTCAGCAAAAAAATCCGTAATTTCTTCATTTTTGGTTTATAAAAAGTTTCTCCTTTCTAATACATTTTAATACGTCTTTAGTACATTCTGTGAATAAGCTTATACGCTATTGAACCCGGTTTTGGCGTTGCAGGACAGTTTTTAGGGTCGAACCAGCGGGCATCTGCAATTTCTTCTTTCTGCAGCTTAAGGTCTCCGCTTTCGTATTCTGCGGTATAGGCCAGCATCAACTGATCTGGGAAAGGCCAGCTTTGACTTCCGCGGTAAACTATGTTTTTAACCTTTAAGCCGGTTTCTTCAAATATTTCGCGCTTAACAGCCTGTTCTGCAGATTCTCCTGCTTCTATAAAACCTGCAAGACAGGTATATACATCCTGGTTGCGGTAAGTATGGGCAGCCAGCAGGATTTCTTCACCCTTTGTTACAAGAACAATTACACAAGGTTCTATGCGCGGAAAGGCTATTCTCTTGCATTCTGGACATTCTCTGGCAGTGAGCACCGGATGTTCTTTAAGTTCTGCACCGCAAGCCCCGCAAAACTTAGTAGTTTTTCGCCAGCTCCACAAAGCTTTTGCACGGAAAGCCTTAAAACCTTCTTCTTCGGAGTGGGTTGCTATATAATCACGCAGAGGAATAGCTTTATAAGCTTGGGGGAGATTATCTTTTGAAGTAAGCCCCAGAACTTTAATTTCGTTCTGTTTTTCTTCAAAATATTCGTCTACGGAGTTTAGGCTTTTGATTTTTTCAAGGTCGGCAATTGCTGGTAAGGTACCGTCTTTTTTTAAAATGATGTCTTTTTCGTAAAATACGTAGCTGTTCAATTTTTTTATACCTCTTCTTAAATGAAAACTGTCATTTATAAGTTCAAATGTCATTGCCGTACTTGATACGGCAATCTTTACAAAGATTATCGGGTCAAGCCCGATAATGACATTTTGTCAGCTTTTTTTTCTTTCGAAAACAAATACATTCCAGCTAAGTGGGTGTATATTATTAAAAGCAATTCCCTTATCTATTGTAACAGTTGAGCGGGTCGGTTCTGTCCACTCTTTGTCAAAAAAACTTTTAGCTTCAAAATCATCACTGTACATTTGGTAAAGGGTAGCTTGTGTGTAGCCTTCTTCGTTAAAGCCCCGCAAATCTATTTCCAGCGGATAAGTTTCTGTGAGGTTTCGGTTGATTACAAAAACTGTAAGGCGATTGTTAGCTTTATCCCAGGCGCAGGCAGAGTCTATGTAGTTTACATTATTTTTGCCGGTGTACTGGGAGGTGTCATCAATTGCATAACCAGGCATATCATAGGTTTCGGAATCAACGTTAACCTGCATTGAAGTTCCGCGGGCATATTTAATCATCTGCATAAAAGCATAATGAGAAGCACTGTTCCAGACTGTATCCCGGTTAGAAGAGCACAAGGCACCCAAACCGCCTGTCATGCAGCTGATTTTTACACGGTCTGCGTGACGCAGCATTGCCAGTTGAATGGAAGCCATACCAAGAAGCTTTATCATATCTCCACCCGGGAAATCGCGCTCCGGCATATTGTTAGGGTCATGAAGAATATATTTGCGCTCCGGGTCAAACTTGTAGTGAGAACGAGCCATATTGTAAGGGCCATAACCCGGATTCAGTGGACTAAAAGGGCGTTCAAAAGCTCCGTACTCGTCAAAAGAAATGTTTACTTTTCGTGGAGAGCGGTGCTTGGCCTGAATGTAGTCTAACATAGCGGTTTCGGTATTAATAAAGTCTTCGTAATAGAGTGAGCCGCCGAGCAGAGAAAGAATGTCACCCGGTTTTGCTATGTGGTAATGATGAAGTGCAAGGTAATCTACGGTGTCGTAGCACTGGTCCATAACTTTTGCTTCCCATTCAGGGTAATGGTCCATAAAAGAGGCAGAAGAAGCGCAGGCAACGGTTTCTATGGAAGCATCTATCCACTTCATGGCTTTAGAAGCTTCGTGGCAGAGGTTGCCGTAACCAACAGGGTCTTTTTCCCAGGAACCAAGCTGCCAGTGACCGTCCATTTCGTTACCAAGGCACCAGGTTTTTACACCATAAGGTGCGGCGTGACCATTCTGGCGGCGTAAATCTGACCAATAAGTGCCGCCTTCGTGATTTGTATATTCTACACAATCCATTGCATCCTGGAGAGTTCCTGTCCCCAAATTAACAGTATAAATTGGCGAAGTTCCCACCTTTTCGGCCCACTGCAAATACTCATCGTGGCCAACATCATTCGGAATATACTGGTACCACGCCGGATCAAGGTGAACTTTACGGTTTTCCCGCGGACCAATTGAATCCTTCCATTGCCAGGCCGAAACAAAATTACCACCCGGCATTCTTACAGCAGCAAGTCCCGTCTGCGAAAGTTTTTTTATGACATCCTGCCTGAACCCCTGCTCGTCTGCCGTTGGGTGCTTAGGATTGTACATAAAACCGTTTACCATTGTACCGATTGGCTCCAGAAATGCGGAATACAACCGCTCAGAAATGTCTCCGATTTTAAACTTTGGATGAATTGTGATTCTTGCTTTCATTCTCTCATTTTAACACATGTCTTAAAATTTCACAAAGATATAAAAGATATATGTACAAATATGTTTTTTTAGTTTAGAATGTATATATTGTATAATAATATTCTTCAAAATTCATAATGTAAAAGTCTATTACTTTCAATCGTTTAACATTTATTTTTCTCAAAGGGGTTTTTATGAAAAGATTTTTTTTAGTTTTTCCTCTTATCATTTCAAGCTCTTTCCTTTTTGCACAGACTAAAGACCAAGTTTATAAGGAAATTTCTCCAAATGTTTTCAGATGGGTTAGCGTAAATATTACTGAATATGATATGTCTGAAAATAAAACCTACTACAAAACTCCGCACGGCAAAGAAGAATGGTATGATTATGATGATGATGGCCGCTTAATCCACACAAAAAAATCTAATGGTCGGGAAGAATGGTATAAATATGATGAAAAAGGCAATTTAGTTCACCTTAAAGATTCCACTGGCCGCGAAGAATGGTACGATTATGACAGCAAGCGCAACAAAATCCATTCAAAAGATTCTAACAATTTTGAAAAATGGTATGAATACGATGCAAAAGGTAACGAAATCCATTTTAGAGATTCAGATGGCTACCAGGAATGGCGAAAATACGACAATAAACGCAATGTAATTGAATATAAAGATTCAAACGGTTCTTTAATCAAAACTACTTATGATGCAGACGGCGGTTACCATATTAAATCTTCTGATGGTTTTGAACAGTGGTACGAATATGACGATAACGGCAACGAACATTACCACGATTCTTATGGTATGCAGGAATGGTACGATTTTGATGATATGGGTAACAAAATCCATTTTAAAGATTCTGATAATTACGAAGAATGGTATAAATACGATTCAAACGGCAAAATGACCTATAAAAAGACTTCTGACGGCAGCGAAGAATGGTATGAATACGATGAAAAAGGCAACGAAATCCACGTTAAAAACTCTGTTGGTTTTGAACGCTGGTTTGAGTATGAATACTATCCTAACGGAAATCTTAAGTCTCAGACTTACTATACTTCTTATAGATAGATTGTCGTGTCAAGCACGACAATGACAATTCTATAATTCAGTAAATTTTACTCCGAGAGCTATAAATAAGGCAGGATAAAAATTATATTCTCGATTTCCATCCATCTGGTAAGTTGTAAAACTAAGGGATGGACCAAGTCCACCATAAAAGCCCTTAGGGGTAGGCTTAAATGTAATAAGAACATCTGTTGATATAAATGGTGTTCTTTTACGGATGTTTGTTTTTTGTCCATTCGGATTTATATAATTGGTTCTCCAGAGGTTTACTCCACCATGAAGCTCGGCTTCAAAGTAGAGGCGGTATTTTTTTTGTGATTCAGGCTGCAGGCATTTAATCCAGGAGGCATTCATTCCAACATAAGGAGTTAAGAGTATGCCGCCTTCCAGACCCAAAGCCATAACGTTAGCTTCTTCAACTTCAAACTCGTAATTTATTAAGAAAATGCCTTCATAAAAACTTGGACTGCCAATCATATTCCAGCGGGTATTTATTTCTGCAAAAAGTGAGCGGCTGAAGATTAAGGCAAATAGAATCAGTATAAGATTTTTTATTTTTTTCATAGCAGCACTCTCCTCTAATCTTCCTCTGACGTAATTAAAGAATCTGGGGTTTCCGGTACAGTAACGCCTTGTTTTGAACCAAAATCTGTTGAGGTCAGCTCTTTGTTAGTTACAGTTGCGGCAGAAATACTTGTTGAATAATAGATGTGTAAGTCTGCATAAGGTGTGGTACGTTCCTTTGCCGAATTATAGTACCAGTCATCATAATACCAATAATCACTCCTGCCCTCTTCGAAATACGCCTTTTGCAAATCATACATAAATGCATTGTAATCCCGCTGAACATCAGCTGAAAAATCTTTGTTTATTAGAAGATAAGAATCGTATCTTGTAGATTGAATTATTTTTGCAACATTTAAGTAATTATCTTTTCCTATTTTTGAATATTCATCTGTAGTATAAAAACTGAAAGTATAAACATCTGGTTTAAGAACAAGCTTCCATTCATTTTCTTCAAGACCGTTCGTAAGCGGAGAATACAGTTTTTTAAAGGCGGCATAGATTTGTTCTTCATTTTTATAAAAAAAATAATCTGTATAAAAATAAAAGTCGCTTCTTACAACAGTCATTCGTGAACTATGATAACTTTGTATTGCGGTTATAGTTTTTCCTGGAAAATTAGCGGCAGTTAAATAAACAATTCTTTCTTTATAATTGTGTTTGTCTTTTGAAAAATCAGTTCCAATAAGCTTAAAGTTTGCTTCGGGAAATTGTTTGTTCATAAACAGTGTTAATTCTTCTGGAGACATACATTCAACGCTATCCATACGATCATCAACCGTAAAAAGTGCCAGCAAACCACAGCTGCTGAACATAAAGGAAGTTATTAAACACAAAAGTATTATGCGTAAACGGATTAGAATAGAATCTTTTATCATTACACTTTACTCCACTTATTGTGCTACTACAACACCTTGCTTGTAAATAAAGGTATCAGCAGTAAGTTCTTTATCGGTTATTTCTGATGCAGGAAGACTTGTTGAATAATAACAGTGAAATCTTGCATAAGGAGTGTTATGTTCATTTTTGTCATTTTCTTCATCATCCCAGCTGTCGGACCACTCGAAATCCCAATATTTGCTTTGATAAATGCTATCCAAATCATACATAAACGAATTATAATCACGCTTTACTTCAGCTGAATAATCCCTGTTTATGAGAAGATAACAATCGTACATTGATGTTTGAAGCAAAGTTTTTGCACTTGAATACTTTTTCTTTTCTCTATATTTTGCATCGCTTTGATAATTAAATCTGAAGGTGTCTATTTTTGGTTTAACTGCAAGCTTCCATTCCGTTTTTTCCAGTCCTGTTGTTAACGGAGAATAGAGATTTTCAAAGGCTGTATAGATTTCATCTTCGTATTTATAAAAATAATAATCGGTATAATAATAATCATCGTAATGAACAATTGTTGTCCGGGCATTTTTTCTGTCATCAAACACATCTGCTGCAGTTTCAACATCACTGTCAGGATCTGGCCAGCTGTAAATCTGAATTGCACGTATAGTCTTTCCCGGCAAATCTTCTGTTGCAAGATAAACAATTCTGGCCTTAAAATCATTTCTCGTAATAATATCAGAATCAACAAGTGTAAAGGTTGTTTCTGTAATCTGTCTGTTCACAAGGTTTGTTAACGCTTCTGGAGTCATACACTCGTGCTTCTTTAAAGAATCGGTGCCTACAAACCAAAATAACAGGCAGCTGCTGAAAAGAAGGAGGGAAATCATCATCATTATAAAAAATAGAAACTTTTTCATTCTGCGGATTCCGTTAGCTTTATTATCACTCTTTAATTTTCGCAAGGTTTTTGGACTTTGTAAACCTGATTTTCTTCAAAATGAAGCTAAACCAGCCCGAATATTACCAAGGTAATACGAATGTGATATAATAAAGTATGCGTTTTATATCACTTTTTTCTAAACACATGGCTTTGATTTATCGCTGTATTTCTGTGGCGGCGGCGCTTTTGATTGCGGGGATTACAGCTTATTATATGATTTTGGGCGAATATTCTCTGATGGATTACAGGCTTTATATAAATGCGTTTGCGCTGGTGTTTGTAATTTTTTCCATTGCGTTGCCGGTAAAGATTGAGTTTCTGGCAACGGTAACTCTGGTGTATGCGGTTGAGATTCTTATAACAACTCCGCTGCGGGATAATCTGATGGGATTTATGATGTATGTGCTTACATGTGCAATTTTATTTTCGCGTGGATTTTTCAGAAAAAGCAGGCTGACGAAAATCATTGTAGCTATAATCATCTTTTTTGGACTTTTTGCTACGCAGCTGCGCTTTGGTGCGGATGTTTTTGTAGAATCACTTTTTGTTCTAGCAGAATATGCATTTGTAGTTTTTTTGATTATTTTGTTTTACTACCTTTATTTGCGTAATCAGGGAAAATCGCCAATTGAAAAAGAGCTTGATTTATCGCTTTTTCCAGAGCTGACCGAACGCGACAAGGAATGGATTGAACTTATTTTGCAGGAGACCAAATATTCCACAATAGCCTCGCAATATAAAATAACAGAAGGTGCCGTAAAAAACCGTATGCGTTTGATTTTTAAAACCCTTGATGTAAGCGACAGAATTGGTTTTATGGCAACGTATGGCGGCTTTACAATTAAGAAATAGCTATTTTGCTTTCTCTTTAATCAGCTGTTCAACTTCTTCTTTTTTTAGCGGGATATTTGCAACGTATTTGCGACGTTTTTCTTCTATTTCTTCAAAGGTCCAGTGATGGCCGCAATTCATGCCGGGACAATCTTTTGCGCAATCATCCCACATAGATTTTTCTTCGAGCATCCATTCCCAGAAAGGATATGTTGAACACTGAACCGGTCGGGCCTGGTAAGCCGTGCAGCCAGAATCCCACAAAATGCAGTCGTAATTCTTTTTTTCCTGCAGAGAAAGAACTGTTGTTCCACCGTAATAATTTGCCCAGCGACAATATTTTGCAACAAAATCCTTGATTGTCATTTTGAAAAACTCACACAAGGCAAGCAAATCTCGTTTTGAAAGGTACACAAAGCCCGGCGAATGACCACAGCAGAAAGAGCAGCGCTGGCATTCAAAGTTTAAACCGTTTTTGTAGAAGGGAGTGTTTGGTTGGGGGGTGATTGGTTGGGATGTGGTCATTTCTATACCTCGTGCTTAGTATAACTGGATTTTTGATTATACACAAGATTTGATTTACACAGGAATACTAAGTGTGATTAAAGCGATAGTTGAATAATTCCATAAAGTTATACTTAAAACACAAAATCGTGATATAATGAAAGGAAGCTTTTAGGAGATTTATATGGAATACGGTGATTCTTCTGACAAAAAAATGAAGGACGCTAAATTACAGAAGGCAAAAGAAAAATATGAAAAATCGCAGCAGGAGGATGAAGAAAAAATCTTCAGGCTGTCTTCTGTTCTTGAAATAATTGATGCTTCATTAATAAAGCTTAACAAAGATTATGCTGATGTATTATCGCAGAATTCTGTAGAGGCTTCTTTTAGTTCTGAATTAACAACATGGCAAAAGAAAAGAAAAAAAGAATATGAATCCAAAAAACTTGAATTAGAAGAAGCTAAAGAAGATTATATAACTCAAGAAGGAAAAACTTTCAGTGCGTTTTTATTAGAAATAGAAAAGTCAAAAAATCTTTATGGTTCCAATGTATATGGGCCAGTTGGAATGGGAAAAGATACATATAGTAATTTAAGAAATAATAAAACTAAGGAGCCCACTTTTGAAACCTGTGTTCAATTAATATTTGCTTTTAAGCTTGATTTAAATGATTCAACAGAATTACTCAGACTCGCAGGCCGGGCTTTTTCGGATAGAAAATACCACAGACTTGTAAAATATTTTATTGAAAATAAAGACTACAATCTTTTCAGCTTGAATGAAGATTTAGATAAAATGGAAATTAAAGCCATTGGTTGTTTGCAATAATTTAAAAGGTTGATTCCGATTCAACCATTTATAGATTATTAACAATTACACTTACCTTAAACAACGAAATGGAGGTAAGTGTATGACTCGTTACATTGAAGACGGTAAGGTTATCAATCATCCGATGATAAATCTTAAGAAAACCGGAAACAACATTAAGTTGATGAGGGAAGAAAAAGGAATGTCTGTTCAAAATCTGGCAACATTCATGGAGTTTGAAGCTGTTCAGGCAGTATATAACTGGCAGTCTGGAAAAACACTTCCTTCTTTGGAAAATCTTAAATTACTTAGTGAATTATTTGATAAACCAATGGAAGATATTTTGATATTCGAATAGGACAAGATTATGGAAACCAAAGAAAAAATTGAAGATGATAAACACGCCATTGATGATTTGTTTCACCGCAGTTTACAATTCAGGAACACTGAAGAATATTTAAGGTTTTTTGGATTTATTGGAAAAATACTTCATTATTCACATTATAATGCCACGCTTGTTTATATGCAGAATAAAGATGTAAGGTATTTTGGAACTCCGGGATTTTGGGAAAAAACTTTTAATAGAACCGTAAACAAAAATGCCAGACCCTATGTAATTATAATTCCTTTTGGACCGGCCACCCTTGCATATAGTGTTGATGAAACAACAGGAAAGCTTTCACCAGAGGAGTTTATTGAAAAAGGCTTTAATGGGGAGCTTTTTCAAATAAAAGGAGACATCCCTGAGGAACTTTTAAAAGAACTAAAAAGAAATCTGGCTGAATACAAAATATATGTGAATGAAAAAATAATGCCGTTCAACAAAGGCGGTGAAACTTATGATTACAGCATCGACAAGATAAAAATTGATATTTCTAAAAGCTTTACACCTGCACAAGCTTTTGCAAGTTTGATTCATGAACTGGCGCATAATTTTCTTGGACACATGGGAGAAAAAATCCTGACAAGAGAGTCAGTTTTTGTGAGCGGTAAAAATAAAGGCAAAACAAAAATAGAAACAATTAATATTGTTGCAAGGGATGTTAATTTTGACATGCGTGAAATTGAAGCAGAAACTGTAAGCTATGTTGTTTGCTCACGCTGGAATCTTGAGTTCGATCCTAAAAGATACATCAGCAGTCATATTACAGAAAGGAACATAAAAAATATTAGCCCTGAAACTATAATACGAGTTGCTGATGAAATAGAAAACTATTTTCTAAAACGATTCAAATAACAAGCATTATTTAACTCTCATTATTTTAAACTGTAAGTGCATCAATTTGTTCTGCAAGCTTTGAAGCCTTTAGAAAATCCTTTGGCAGCTTCCAGGATTTTTTGGAAATAATCTTTTTACCGCGAAAGTTCTCCCAGCCAATGCAATATTCTCCTGGAGAAAAGAGTGCAACTTTATGCCCAGTTTTATCATCTGTTCTAAGAGTTCTTGAAAAAACAAAGTTTATTGCGTCTTCAATATTGCGGGGATTATCATTACATTCCTTAAGGATTTGTTCCTTGATTTCATCTGATAAAACTGCCGGTAAGTATTCCTGTTCCATATCATTGTTTTCAAGCCAGTTTTTATAAAAGTTATCTATAACACATTCCTTAAGCTGTTCATGAGTATAATCTGGAATCTGAAAAACTTTTAAACGGCTGATGATTGGGGCAGGAATATTTGCAAGTGAGTTTGCAGTAAAAATATAATTCACACCGGAAGCATCCACATTTATTCCAATAAAATTATCAAAGAATCTGCGGGCTGTATTCTTTTCGAGAATTGAGTAAAACACAGTTTCAATTGAATAATTTTCTTTAGAATGAATCTTATCCAGTTCGTCAAAATGGATAAGGGGATTTTTTAAAGGACCGTTTTCATTGTTTTTAAACATAGCTTCAATAATGAGCCCATGTGCAGCATGACTATATGAAGGGTCACTGCCAGAAATTGCAAAGCTAGGAACATTATTTCCCAAGTCAATTTTTATTGCTTTGTGACCAAGAAGAATAATTGCTAAATCAGTTACAAAGCTTGTTTTTCCACAACCAGGTCCGCCAACCAATACAATAGGTCTGAAAGAAACTTCCTTATGTTTTCTTAAATTAGAAGATTCAAAGCACTGTAAAAGATAATCTATAACTTCATTCATATTAGGATATTTTTTCTTCAAGCCGATAATCTTATCTTTTTTTTCATCATTTATTGTTATATAAGAAACTTTGCCTCGAAGTTTTTCTATATCCTCTCTAACAGACTCTTCCTGATCAGAAACAAAATTATCTAAATGATTCCGGGCTTCCTGCTCATCAATAAGAGATTCCTCCTCGTCTTTTCCAAACCAGCCGGGAATCTTAGAATTGTTAGAAAGATATTTTATTGATTTTCCTTTGCAAAAGTCACAGCTATCCTCGCTTCGATTTACCTTTCTCCCAAAGGAAAACTTTTCACAAGTCTTACAGTATTTTAAAGAGACTTCTGAATTGTCAAGAAATCGGAGAGTACCATCCTGATAAATCTTAATTATATTTCGACTAAGATTAAATATTGTTCTAATATTTGAAATCTCTGCTTCATCTTCAAAAATAACACATCTGCATCCTTCAACAAGAAACACGCCATCCTTGCAAAAATACTTTGCTTTTATTTTAAGTTCATCTAATATTTCTGCAAGTCTTCTTTGCACTTCTGTTTTATAATTCATTTTATTTCTCCTGCTCACGTATTTTCATTACACTCCAAAACCGATTTTATTTGGTTCATAACTTCGTTTTTTATCCCTTACAATTTTGCAAAGAGCTTCCGTGATATACTCTGCATTACGTTTTTCTGGAGACAAAAAACGCAGTTTTCCATTCAAGGTTGCAAAATCACCTGGAGTAACTTCTCCAGCAGTATAGATTTTTGAAACCTGATTTTCATCAAGCTCAAAATCAGAAAAATAACTCTGGCATAATAAACCAACTCCTTCTTTTGTTAGTGGCTTAAAACCAATCTTGAAATTAAAGCGGCGGTCTACAGCCTTATCAAGAATATCTGGAAGATTAGTACTGCAAAAAAGGATTCCCGGATAACGTTCAATTTCCACAAGAAAAGAGTTTACCTTTGAATCTTCAAAATGATTTACAGAATCGCCCCGTTTGTGAAGGAAAGAATCTGCTTCATCAACAAGAAGAATTGAATGGTCTTTTGCTGCTTCCTTAAAAATCTTAGAAATATTCTGCTCTGTTTCTCCAACCCACTTGCTTAATACTTCTGAAGGGCGTACGATTTTTAAAGCTCTGTTCATTTTTTTAGAAACCTCTTCAGCGTAAGCGGTTTTACCACCTCCAGAGATTCCATATAAAAGAACTTTAATCCCGCTTTCTTCATCATATTCTCCCTTCTGATATTCATCTGCATTTTTAAGGGCCTCTGTAACTTCGCTAATAGGTTCAGAAGTATTAAGCGCTTCAATACAATAATGCGGATTTTTTCTTAAGCTGTCTGTCTTACCGGTAACGCTATATTTATTTCTAAGAAGTTCAACAGCTTCTTCCTGTGTAAAATCTTCAATCTGCTTAAGAAGCTCTATAACAGTCCACCATTTTTCCGGCTGAATACCAAGAGTTTCGCATTCTGTTGCAACAACTGAAAGAAACTTAAGAGGAATATTTTCTTCATAACAATAATGCATAAATCTTTCCTGATATTCTTTTTTTTCAGGCAATTTCAATTTTAAGGTATATAAAATATCAATTCCGTGTTCCAGAAAAGTACTACGGTCTTCTTCTGTAAAGCGTTCCATAGAAAAAATTATCTGCCTTTTTACCTTCTGCAACAGGCTTGTTTTACTTTCCTTTTTTTGGAACAATTCTTCAATAGGATTGTTTGAGATTTTGTTAGTCTTAATTAACTGCTCTACAATAGGAAACTCTAAAAATAACGTATATTTTTCAAGCTTCAATGAAAGAGCATAAATATAAAACTCCAGTTCTGCTTTGCTTATTCCTGAGATTTCCTGTTTTAACACATAAAATCTATTAATACCGTTGCCATAACAGTCTGCTAGAAAGTTACCATTCCTATAATCACTGTCGCTGCAAATTACCATAAAACCTTTAAGCTTACTCATTATATTCAGAGAGTCTTTATTCAATTCTTTAACCGTATCGTAATCATAAATATCTGCAATCCTTCTTGAAGAAACCAATCTTAAAGAAAAACTTGGATTTTCATTTTTAAAGTATGAATAAACAAAACTGTTGATTTTCCAGTATGTAGAAAAAAGGCCAAGCTTAATAAGAGTACCATTTACTTTTCTTGAATAAGCAATTACATCATTTTTATCTATGTTACAGATATGACAAAAAAGTTCCGCCTTATATTTCTCATCCTTAAAATCAGGAAAAAGCCAGCCCCATTCTTCATTTGCAATTGCAAGAACAAACAGAACACGTTCTGAATAAGTAAATCCCAGCCCATTAAAAAAATCCTGCATATATGGCTTATCAATAATTTCTTTTAATGGATTTGTTTTCAGGTATTCCTCTTCTGTTTTTTTATCCTGCAAGAGAAAGATAACACCATATTTTTGAAAATCATCTTTTACATCGTTACTTAAAGAAGTGAGTACTTCATCTAAATCAAAAGCTTTGCCATGATTTAAGCCTTCATATTTTTCGGGCTCAATTTTACAAAGTACATTCAGGTAAATATCGCTCAAAGAAATTATTTTATCTTGAGAAAGAACACTTCTTAAAAAGTCTTTTTCCAGCTCTTGTTTTCCAAGGCTAATCTTTTGATAGTTTTTGATATAGATATAAGATGACAAAGCTTTGTCCTGAAAATAAATACAGGAATTATTTGTATTCTGTTTTATAATACCACTGTATGAATTACTAATTTCCATTTTCTTTTACCTCGCTTATCAAAATCTATATCTATACAATACTCCTTCTTTTTAAAATTGTAATTAAAGTTATAGTTGAATTATCTGTTGTGAGATTCGAGTAATATATTTTGATTTTTTAAATACACTTTAAGCTTTGAGCAGCTGTAAAATCTCAAGTGCATTTGTTACTGTAAAATCCTGATTAAGCTGCTGAGGCTTTTTGCCAGAGCGATTCATTAAAATTGAACAACAGCCAATATTTTTTGCAGCCTGAATATCGCGGGAAGTGTCACCTGTCATAACCATGTTTTCGGGAGCAATTCCAAGCTTTTGTGAAATCTCCTGCAGACCTTTTGGATTTGGTTTTTTGTAGCCACAGGAAAGAGACGAAACATACAAATCAAAATATGCCAAAAGCGGTGTTACATAATTTTTGTGGAGGTCGTCCGGCATTCCTGTTGCAACATCAGTCATGGCTGCAATTTTATAACCTGCTTTTTTTAACTGAGATAAGGCGGGAATTGAATCATCATAAATGATCGGTTCAAGATTAAGTGAATCAAAAAAAGCCTGGATGATTTTGCTCACAGGAAGGTTTGTATTCCATCCTTTGATAATATCTTCAAAAATAATTTCCGGTTCAATTTCTTTTTCACGTCGTTTTTCCATAGGATTATAGTTTTTAAAAATCTCGACCGAAGTTTCAATTTGATTTTCTGAAAGCCCAAGCGAATAAAAATTATTTACATATTCAAATGCACCCTTATAATATCCCGACCAACTCAGATGCATCCCCTTGTATTCCATCAAAGTTCCGCCAAGATCAAATACGAATAATTTTACATTTTTAAGATTTGACATTTTTGCTGTGCTCCTGTTTTTATTCAAACATCGGTAAAATAATTATAGTGCTTTTGTATTTAAAACAAAGATTGGCAGAAACCAAATGGAAACTGCCAATCCCGGATATAGTTCTCTAAAAAACACAAAATACAATGTTATAAAATTACATTGTTATAATTGTTGTCAATTTTTATAAATCATCCAAACCCAAAAGCATAACCGATCCGAAAAGGATGTTATAATTTTGAAGTGTTATATTTTTATATGACACAACTCGAATCCAGTCCGCTACAAACAAAACTAACTTTCAGTAACTGCTAAAAAATGCATTGACAGCAGATTGGGTTCTTTGTCGAATCTTCTCTTGTGAAGATTCTGTAATAGAGCAGGAATGTTTTTTAGATTCAAAAATCTTTGTCTGCGTAGAAATCCACACAGACAAAAAAATCTGACAGTCCTCCTCCCTGCTGATTTGGACACAAACCATATCCTATTCTAAAAGATCTTATAAAAGACCTTCTGGAACTTCATAATCAACTGTTGCTCGAGCATTAAAGGCTGCAAGCTCATCCCTTACAGACTCAAGTTCACGAACAAGAGACTTTTGAACTTTTGTTAATGAAGAACCAAGTGCATCCGGTTTGAGCAAAGAATATGAGTATAAAGGAATCCGGATTCTTTTAAAATTTCCATTGGAATCAGGATGCTCATAATCAGACTCTATTGTATAAGATTCCGCAGTTATATTTCGTTCCTCTGCTATTAAATAATTTACAAATTTAATTTTTGCTTTTAATGCACCTTCCTTATACAAAAGTTCATGTCCGTTTCTGTTTGCTTTTTCAATCGCAACATTTAATTCATAAATTGCATCAGTAATAGAAATTAATTTCTGTACAACTTCTTCATAAGTGCAACCATCAAGTCTTGAAATTTTTTCTTCACGTTTTGCCACAAGTTTTTCTTCAGACGGTTTTTCTTTTTCATAAGAAACCTGAATAGGAACTCTCTTGAGCAAATCCATCAAAACCGCAGACATCTTTTTTAATTCTGCCCTAACTCTCATCGCTTTCTGTAAAGTCATATTTCTACCTCTCTTTCTAATATGATTTAAATATAAACCTGATTTTAAAAAATAACATTAAAGTTGTAGTTGAATTTTAATTCCAGATATAATCGATTTTTATAGAGTCGGTTACGGTTCTACACAGGAAAGTTAAAAGATGAAAATCTTAAAGACATATTACCAAATAAAATCTTGCTTAACCCTTACAAAAAAAGAAATAGAAATCTATTCTGAATCTGATGATATTATCATCCTGCCACTCGCAAGTAAAAGCCCAACTAGTACTAATACAGAAAATAAAATCTCCCTTAAAAAACTTCTTGTTGATTTGTTCTCTAACAAGACTCTTCAGACATTTGTTTCAAAAAGTAACTATCCACAAGCTATGGAAGACATGTTTACAAAATGAAGCATAAACGAAGTAAAACTCTTCCGTTATATACGCCGACGAAACAAGACAAAAGAAATCTATGATTTTATTTGCAAAAAGACAAATATAAAACTAACAGTCAAGGAAAAAGAATTATAAAAGAAGATTATAAACAAGAAGAATATGGTAAT
>JAEEGJ010015312.1_pt1 | contig 17926 bp, 8 predicted proteins | sample 8958761 | NCBI WGS metagenome assembly JAEEGJ01 (sample SAMN16246546, study PRJNA631951) | gut metagenome | biome: gut microbiome; feature: rumen; material: RS-attached | host: Bos | place: Iran: Karaj | collected 2018-10
ACGAGGTAGATAGGTCCAAGGTGTAAGCACAGTAATGTGTTCAGCTGATGGTCACTAATAGGTCGAAAGCTTATCCAGGTTTAGGTTAAAATCTAGTTTAAAGAATTCTGTGTTCGGTTTTGAAGGTTTGAGAATAATCCTCAATAGCTCAGTTGGTAGAGCGCATGACTGTTAATCATGATGTCGTTGGTTCGAGTCCAACTTGGGGAGGTAAAGTTTCGACAGAGGCGAACTAAACAGTATACGGCTCCGTGGTCAAGCGGTTAAGACATCGCCCTTTCACGGCGGTAACACGAGTTCGATTCTCGTCGGAGTCATCAAAAAGATTTTTATTGCTTTTAGGAGCATTTTTTTATATAATTACTTTGTTGCGGCGCGATAGCCAAGCGGTAAGGCGTGGGTCTGCAACACCCTGATCACCGGTTCAAATCCGGTTCGCGCCTCTAAAAAAGGACTGTTTAATTACAGTCCTTTTTGTTTTGCTTTTTCTTATATAAGTACAATTCCTATATCTACATTGGTTATTTCTTTTATGAACTCTTTTGCGGCCTCGGTGAAAAGTCCCTGCTTATAATAACCGATTGATACGGTCAGATCAGATTTTACGGCCAGGGAAGCTTCGCCCGTATCGCCGTTCATTCCGCTGTTAATATCCACACTTATTACATAAGCACCGGATTTGTTGATAGCCTCAATCGCATCTTTTGCGAGACCTCTTACTTCGCCCGTAAAGCCGGTTCCGAGAATGCAGTCCACGATTACCTCATAGGAAGATAAATACGTGCTTTCGGTAAACATTTCTGCTTTTACGCCAAGCTTTGCTGCGATATCGCTGTAATACTTTCCGTCCTCGGACATCTTTTCGGATACTTTTATGATCGTGGAGTCGATATTGTTCTTTTTTAAGATTCCTGCGAGTGCATATCCGTCTCCGCCGTTGTTGCCTCCACCGACAACAATCGCAATTTTTTTATTTTCCCACCTCATAAAAGATTCAAAAACTCCCTTTGCAGCTCTGTACATGAGTTCTTTTGAAGGAATAAAATTTTCAATTGTATATGCATCGCTACGCCGCATCTGCTCGACACTCACTAAAATTTTGTCCATCTTTGCCTCCTCAATTTATGAGTAAATTATAATATTAAAACAGTTTTTTTGTGAAGAAAAAGCTTATTTTATCTTGTTTTTGCCCTTTTCTTGCCCGTAAAACTATAAAAGAAAATTTTTGTTGATGACAATTTATTCTTATTTTATGCCAAAACCTATATTTTTCAGAGTTTTTAGTTAACTATATATAATTTGTAACCGATAAAAAAACTATAAAAAATAGTTGATTAATGGATAAATAAATGATGGACAAACCAAAAGGACGGCTTAGTCCACAAATTGTCCTAAAAGCCGATAAATAGGGGCTTTGAGGGATTTTTGAATATCAAAAAAGAGTTGACATAAAATTCAAATAATGCTAAAATCAACTATCATTAAAAAATAATTGGGGTTACTATTACCAGAATTGTTTATTAATTGAAAAATAACTAATTGTAAGAGAAAATTAATTGGAGGATGGAATTTATGAAAAAGGGATTTCGAAAAATTGGCGCTGTCCTGCTGACATTCGCGATGGCGCTGGCAATGAATTCAACAGTTTTTGCTGCTGCTACTCTTACCGATGGTGAAGTTGGTGGTAGTTCAACATTTGCGACTGACAACCCTTCATCTCAGGATAAGTCGATTATCCTTAAGAAGGAATTGACAGTTTATAATGTGAATGAGACAACAATCAATGCGCCGACCATTAGTTACACTTATGCAATTACTGCTGGTGCAGCAGGCGTTAGTGTTACAGATGCTACAACGGATCATGCAAACAATACTGAAGTTACAGTTCAGACTAAAGCAGGTGTTACTCCTAATCTTGTAACATTGTCAGGAACTAGTGCAAATACAATTGCTTGGACTTCTGGTGAAACGGTTACTGCTGCTGATGACGGTGCTGCAAATTTAAAAAATCTTACAATTGATTTTTCAAATGTAGTTTTTGGTGCGGCAGGTGTATATCGTTATGTAATTACAGAGACTGCTCCTGCTTATGCGGCATCAGGCGTAACAGAAACTACAAGTGCAACTAACCCGCATGTTCGTTATCTTGACGTTTATGTTCGTCCTGTAACTACAGGATTTACAGATGGAACAGCAGCAGCTGATTGGGATATCTATGGTTATGTTTGTATGCTTGAGAGCGAAGAAATTACTGATGCTGGGGACACTGCTACAACCGGTGCTGTAAAGACAAATGGTTTTGTTGCCGGTACAAATGATGGAACTGATTATTTAGCAGATAGTTATTATACATATAATGTTACAGTAAGTAAGACAGTTACTAATGATGCATATGCAAAAGCTACACATGCATTCCCTTTCACTGTAATATTTACTAATGCTACTGTTACAAATGCGGTTGATATTAGTTCATCAACTACAGGAACTGCAACAGGTTTTACAGATCCTGCTTCTGCAGCACTCTCTGCTGAAACTACAAAAGGTATTGTATCTTTAAAGGACAGCAGTTCAGTTAAGTACATTGGTATTCCTGCCGGAACTACTGTAGATGTATACGAAACTAACGATGTTGCCGGTGTTACTTATCAGGTAACTACATCACTTGACGGAGCGAACACAGTTGATAAGGCCGTTACTGATGGAACAGCTCCTACAATAGCTGAGGCTCAGCCTGCAACTAAGCCAGCATATCAGTCAACTAAAGCAACAATAACTCCGACAGTTGATACAGATGATGATGTTTCGCATACAATTGCTGTTGACAACAACTTACAGCTCATCTCTCCTACAGGCTTTGTAGTACGTTTTGCACCTTATATGTTAGTACTTTTAGGTGGCATCCTCTTAATTACAATTGGTTTAGTTATATACAATAAAACAAACAAAAAGGAAACAGCATAATGCAAATGCTGATTAGGGCAGCTAATATGATTAGTTGAGAAAAAAGATCCGGTGGCTATAAAGTTTTTTACAGCTATCGGGTCTTTTACCTTAAAAATTGGTTAGAGGACGCAAAATGACGGGCTTAAACGAAGAAAACAGACTTGAAAACACAAATGAACAGAGCAGAAATGACACTGAAAAGCTGATGAAAAAAATAGCCAGAGACGAAAGAGGCTTTAAAAATTTTCATCTGTTTTTGATATATCTCGCAATATTTCTGCTGTTGGTTTGGATATTGTTTTTTAAGATAATCGGCATCACGCATATGCCAAATATGGATATGTTACCTCGTGTGGATGCCGGTGATCTTTTGATTTTCTATCGCTTGGACCGCAATGCTTCGTTTCAGGAGCTTGTGATTTTTGAAAAAATAATTCCCGGGGAACAGAAAAAACGACTGATGGTTGGCCGTGTAATAGGAGCTCCGGGAGATACGGTAGATATTAACGAATCGAATCGTCCCGTGGTAAACGGGAACAATATCGTGGAGGACATGATCTTTTACGATACACCTAAACGTGATGATATGGTGACTTACCCGTTAACACTTGGAGAGGATGAATATTTCATTCTGGTGGACGGAAGAAAAGAAGGATTGGACAGCCGGTATTTTGGACCGGTAAAAAAGAAAGAGATACTTGGAACCGTCATCAATGTAATAAGACGAAACAAGTTATAGTTTAAAATCCGAAAATAAAAAGAAAGGAGAAAGCGGATGCATACAAATAAAAACGACCTGATAGATAAGCTTAGTGTTATTGGCATCCGTGTTCTGGTTACAGTTTCCCTTCTTATGGGACTCCTGTTAATTCTTTTTGGCGGATATTCAATTTATGAACAGTTATATACTCAAAACAGAGTTTTTTCTACTGGAGGATTAAAAGCTGAGGAAGTTCAGTCTATTGAAGTTCAGGAAAACTTGGCTACTCAGAACAAGGACTACAGAGGATGGCTTCAGATTGATGGAACAAATATTAACTATCCTGTTATGCAGGACGGCGATGAACTTTATTATGCGTACCATGACAAGGACGGTAAATCAAGCCTGACAGGTTCTATCTATATGTCAGCTTATAACAAGGCTGATTTGAGCGACGATTACATCGTTATCTATGGACATCATATGGATAACGGAGGTATGTTCGGCAATTTGGATAAATTCCTTGATAAAGATTTCTTTGACAATCATACCGGCGGAACATTCAGTTGTCTCACCGGTTCATATAAATTGGAACTCTGGGCAGTTGTTCTTACAGATGCTTATGAGGACAGCGTGTATGATGTCGGCAATCTGGAATTTAACGAGGTAGTGGAATTTGTAAACAGATATTCACGTTACATTAAACCCTCGGCATTGAATAATGCTAAAAAAATCATTGCGCTTTCCACATGCCGTGATACATCTACAAACGGACGACTGGTTGTTTATTTTACCCTAAAAGAAGAACCTGCGCCCGGAACCACTACAGATACCACATCTTCAACGGACAATGATATCACTCCGACAGGAAAGCCGGGTACCACAGGCAACGGAGATACTACTCCTGACGACGGAGATACTCCTGACAAGCCCGACACACCGAAGCCTGATAATAATCCGGATAATCCGATTACACCTGATGAAAAAGATAAGGATGAAGACGGAAAAGTTGATATTACCGATTCCTTTGTTCCCGGCGGAAGTTCATACGGTCGTGAAGCATGGGCACTGGTAAATCTTATCTGCCTCATCATCACAGTTTACATACTGATACCGATCTTTTTCTTAAGAAAGAAATACGGACGCATTCACAAAATGCGTAAAGTAAATAAATCAAAAGAAGCACTTTTCGAAGCACAGGATATGTCTCCGGAAGACTGGACGGAACGTGAAAGAATTATGAGAGTCGCAACTCAGAAGAGCGAAAACGGTTACGTTTCCAAAGACAAATTCTGTGAAGCTGTAGAGGAATTGTTTTACAGGCTTAAAGCATTTACCCGCAAATTTATCGCAGGTATAATTCTTGAAGTCTTACTTTCAATTGCCTCTGTTATTGCATTCATTCTGACAGAAGATATGCGTCTGCCGATGGTTTTGATTGATAAATGGACGCCTCTCATGCTGATACTGATGATAGGCAGCTTGCTCGTTGACTTTATTCTTACGAGATATAAAAAGAGCAAAAAAGATAAAGATGAAGAAACTGGAATTAGTTTAAGCGAATAATCATAAAAGATAATTCGGAGAAACAGATGAAGAAACGTTTACTGACAGCCTGGATAATTGCATGTATGTTTATATGCCTCGTAGGTCAGACCCCGATTACTGCCTTGGCAGAGGGAGATGACACACGAGTTATTTCCGTGCCCGAAGGATTGCAGGAAGTATTAAACTACGATATGCCAGAAACCCAGACTGTAGAGACTGAAGATACAACTGAAGAAACAAACGAAGTTCAGGGTGAAGTAACTGAAGAGACTAACGAAGTTCAGGATAAAGATGTTGCAGGCGAAGCTCAAGGTACAAATGGTACAGCAGAAACGTCTGATGTTCAGACGCAGGAAGAAGCAACAGCAAAAACTCCCGATGTTCAGACACAGGAAGATGCTACGGCAGAAACTCCCGATGTTCAGACACAGGAAGATGCTACAGTAGAAAACCCTGAAAATCAGACAGTTTATGAAGATGCAACTGTAGAAACTCCCGATGCTCAGACAGTTCAGGAAGATGCAACTGTAGAAAATTCCGATGCTCAGATAACGGAAGACACAACAGTCGAAGTCCCTGAAATTCAGGCTGTTCAGGAAGAAGTTCCTGAGTTTATCGAGGAAATATCTCTGATAACAGAAACGAATTTGACTGCAAGCATAGTTGCTTCAGATGGCAACACTTACGAGACTAACGTAAAATACACCAATGAGTCCGGTATTCCGATGGAAGGTACCGTACTTCAAGTAACCGAGCTTGTAGCTGAAGACGAAGGATACGATGAATATCTTGAAGAATCCGCAAGCAAAGTCGGAGTTGATACTAAAGACATTGTTTTCTCAAAAGTATTCGACATAAAGATCGTCGATGAAAATGATGAAAATATCGAATATGAACCTACAGGAAACGTGGATGTAAGCATCCGCGTTGTTGGCGTGCCTTTAGACGAAATTGCGAACTTAAACGTTCTCCATTTCGTAGAAGATAAAAACGATGAAAACTATTTGGTTTACGATGTTGATACAACCATAAAAGAAGAAACTGTAGAGTTCACTACAGACAGTTTTTCAGTTTATGTTGTTATCGGACATGAGGGTGAGGAAGTAGAAAATCCGAGAGTGAAATTCCATTTTATATCACCTTATTTGGGAAATTCTTTAATAGATGCAAACAACTCAACAGCTTACTATGCGGTTGACCCTTATGTATTTAAGAATAAAAAAAATGAAGAACAATCTTCTCAGATCCTTAAAAACGGGGAAAAATTGGAACTGATTGCCGATCCCGGAAACTATACCGACAGATTCTTCTATGGTTGGTATGTAGTTAATCCCTATATTTGCTCAGAAACAGATGATTATGGTGTAGGTTCATCGAATAGTAAATTGTATTACACATGGCCCGCTAATCCGGATCGTATTTCATTTGATGCATCATTAAATCTTTCTGATTCCGGCATTAACATCGGCAGTTCCGTTAACTGGAGTATGGGAGATGTATCGGGCTCAGGTATCGTGGATGGCGATGGAAATGTACATGTCTTCCTTGCGCCTGTGTACGAAAAATACAACTTTATCAATTTTATGCTTTATTCCCGTGATTCTCAGGTAAATAATCTGATGACTCGTAAACTCATTGCTGTCGGAAGTTCCGACACTGTTGAGGTAAAAATAAGCGATGTTCGTTCAACCAGCAAGGATTCTGTTCACTTGATGTTTGCAGGCTGGGAATATAATAACGGAACAAGTTGGGTAAAAGTTCCGACTGTGGATCACTTTGGAGATGAGATAAAGGAAGCCGGTAAGGATGGTGTTTATCTTTCGGCAAATCTTAGTGATACATCCAGTATAGATTTGTATCCTCTCTTTGTGGAAGCACGTTGGATAGATTTTGTTTCAGGTCCCAGCGGAAGTGGTGCGACCTTTGTCGGATCACGCTATTTGGAGGCATGGGGACCTGCTACTCCGTCTAATACACCTGAGGAGGAAGGAGAAAACATTTTTTCATCTCTTGATACTTCCACACGTAAAGGTTTTGCATTCGACGGATGGTATGCATTTGCCAATCTTGATCTAAACACGGGAGAGATTACAAACCTGACGACTCCGGAAAATGTAACGGTTAATTATATTGATGGAAATTATCAGATACATACTGTAACTATTAATACGACAGCCATACCTATTACAAACGGTTCGGGCGAAATCACTTATGATGGTACATTTACCTTACCTATTTCAGCAACAGAAAGCGTAGATTTGTTCAGCGCAACCGGTGGCAAACTCAAGCTTTTAGATTCTTTAGACCGTTTGTCTCTGACTGCAAAATGGAAATCTTCTGAAACAGAGATAACTATTGTCTACTGGACAGAAAATGCATTAGATGACGAGTATTCAGCAAGCGCAGCACGAACAATCTCTACGGCAGATCTTAGTGATGGAGAAAACTATGCAGATAATACCGACAGAGAGATTGGCTCCGGTACTGTAATCACATTGAATATGCTGAAAGAATACTTAGATAAAGATTATCATGTCAGTGTGGCAAGTAATGAAATATTGGATGATGTAGGCGCAGTGGATAAAAAGACCGATCCGACCGCTGCAACTGCAAGAGAAGAGATATTCTATGACCTGAACGAAACGCTTTCGGATGCGTCCCAGACGATAGATGGAAGCGGAAATACAATCTATAATATTTATTTTAAACGTAAAGTATTCAAACTGGTGTTCCACATCGGACGTGACGGCTATGTTAAAAACAGCGGAAATCAGAAGACGACCGAGGGATGGAATCCTTATGGAAACTGGATTGAGTTTATGTTTAATGATGGAACTCTTACCAGCCTTTTGGGTCATGCCGGAAAGGGCGGAGCTTCTCACCCCGGAGTTTATACTATGACGTATAATCCTACCGGAAAAATTGCCACATCCGAATATGTGACAAATTTGAATAATATTATGGGGGATTATATTCCGGGCGACGATGAAAATCTTTATGTTATTGAAGCCAAATACGGCGCTTATATCGGAGACAAATGGCCCACCCCGGTAAATCCTAATTTTACCTTTACCAATCCGTCCGGTTCTACTTACAGCATGTATATATGGGCTGCATTTTATGGAAGTCTTTACTGCCGCATTGCGAATGAACGATCTGTGGTGGGCAACGCCATGGGTGCAAATCCGGATATTAATGGTGTCTACAGTTATATGTCTGCAGAACTGTGTAGTGACAGAACAGGGAATTCGATTATTAATGAGAATCAGGTACATCACCTGGTTGCGTGGTATGGAAATGCAAATAACTCGAATCGATTCAAACAATATCATATTCTGTACGAAGCGGTAGATGGCACGTATGATGCGGGATCGCCTACTATAGCTATTCATGATGGATCAGAATATTCGGGATATAAACTTACTACATGGAGTCAGGAACATACTGCAGGTGATAAGAGCGAGATTCAGGGAAAGAACTTTTATGAAGATTCGTCTAACTCTCCCAATCTTGTATTGTCCAATCTGGAACCTCAGTTCCAGATGGGTTGGGAGTTTGACGGATATGAATATATTTACAGTTGTTATGATGAGGATAAAAAACAGAATCCAAACATATCCGGTCAAAAAGACTATCATGTTTACTTCTTCTACAGACCTAAGCAATATCACTTGACATTTATGTATGAAAATGAGGCAGACAGAAAAACAGACACCTATTATTTCAAACAACCTCTGTCTGAAGCAAATGTTTACAGTGTTCCGGAGAAGCAGGGATACGAGTTCTTAGGTTGGTATACCAATGAGGCCGGTGCAGGTGAACCGTTTGATTTTGCAAATGAGATTATGCCCAGCCGTAATCTGGTTCTGTATCCGGTGTTTAAAAAGATGGATTATATAATCCGAATTGATCCGAATGGTGCAGAGATAGATCATTGGCGAAGCGGATCGCAGTCTAGCGGAGCATCTACAGGATTCAGAGCTGATTACAAAGAAACGATTAGTTCCTACGACTTTTTGACACGTGAATATGTTCCGACGGACAGTGCTGAAATATCGTCACTGGGATTAAATACTAACGAGGTTTATTACTATTATAAAACACGCTACAGAAGTGAGGCTGAAGACGGAACGTATATTCCTTCCGGACTTCGTGATGCTTTGTATTTAACCGCTTCTGAAATTGATGATTATTGGGCATACTATCAAAGTGTTCCTGAATTAAGTTTTACAAGTCGTGGTGCCCATAAATATGGGCCAACCGAAAAAGATGCTTGGATGGACGCTTATTTCGGCGGCCATGATTTAAGCACACTCCAAAAATATCGTGAAACTCGCGGTGCAGAACATTATTCCTTTATGGGATGGTATCAGGTAATAAATGGTAAGGTTTCTTCAGTTCCGTTTAATTTTAATACTTTAGTAACTGATGATATCGAGATTCGTGCTATGTGGCGTTTGGATGGTGGTTACTATTTGTTATACAACCCGGAATATTATGCAACAGATTCAAATAATGAAACAGTTCGCATTCTTGGGAACATAAACCAGTGGACAGACCCCGAAAATCCCAGTATACAAGTTTATGCCGATCAGTCACATACTCAGGTTCTTCATGCACCGACAAATGTTCCAAGCGGATGGGTATTCCGCGGCTGGTTTATCGTTAAACCAAACGGAACCGGTCAATATACTGATAGTGAAGGAACTCATGATTACACCATTTGGGAGCCGGTACAGTTGGATGAAAATGGTGATCCGGTTTACTATCAGCCCGGGGATGACTTAATAGTGGATTCTCAATATGTGTCAGATAATCCTCAGGGAGGTGCAGGTGCAGTCATCCACATCCAGGCATATTATGAGCAAGAAGAAAGTTCGCATCGTCGTCCTGATATAACCAATTTGATTCTTGATGCAAATGATGGAAATAATGGTTACATAAGTAATATTACCAGTGAACTGCCCGGACTTTCAGGACCCGGACATCAGAGCATTGATAAGGTTAATAATCTGTATAATGGTCATCCTACACAGATTTTGATAGGTGATATACAGTCTAACCTTGCATTGCATTTGTATCGCTATGCTACCACAAAGACATATAATGGCATTCAGGGTACTAATTTCTTCTCGCATAATAATGGCTATCTGTTGATTGGTTTTGACGAGAATGAAGATCCGATGAATCCGACAACGGGAAAGTCTTATATTCCTGCATATGCAGCAGACTCTGTAGCATCGGTTACCAGAAATGAAACAAATAAAGTTCTTTATGCTATGTGGGAACCTATGGTTTATGTGACATTTGTTAATACCACCGAGCAGGATTTGGTGATTGATCTTTCGGGAACTGGCGGAACGGTTAGCATTGTAAACAAAGCAACCGGTGAATTTGACCGTGAAAGTGCTACTACGCAAATTACAGTTCCGGCAAAATCCGGAACAGAAAATGGAGAAGTGAAGGTTGTCCTTCCTGGGGCTATACCCGGAACCGATAGAATTACAGCGACAACAAAAAATACACACTTAGGATATAGATTAAGTGTTAATGGTGTCTTTGATACGCAGAATCCATATGGAACAGGGACAACGGAAGCTTATTATAATCATATGGCAACATATACGGGTATTCTGCAAACAGATTCTACCGGAATTGTAGTAACTTATTCTGAAGAAGAGGATCCATCAGTTATATTTGATGTGAACGGTGGAGTTTGGGAAGAGACCGAGCCTTTATTTGTACAATCGCCTGCAGATACTGATGTTTATACCATAAAAGAGACAGAAGTTAATACAATTAACAGATACGAACCGGCGGATCCGACGCATACGGGAAAAGCGTTTATAGGTTGGACTTTGAACGCTGATATTGCATCACAAACTGATTTCAGTTCTGATGGTCCGGTAACTTTTGGCAGCACAAATATTACTCCCGATGAGGATGAAATAGTTCTTGATAAGATTAGAAGCGATTATCTTTGGGATTTCACTCAGCCGGCACCATATGGTCAAATTCTGTATGCAATATGGAGTGATACAGTAACTGTGACCTTTGATATTGTGAGAACAGGAAGTGATCTTCATACATGGGAAGGACCGGCAACAACCACTACTCAGGGCTTAAATGTATTTTACAGGAGTTCAAACAGTAGCGGAAGCATTACTTACACTCTGATTAAGGGTGAAAGGGTACCTATGCCGAGTGACCCGACGACAAATCAGACAGGCTGGTTTTTCGTTAATTGGATTCAAGACGATACAAGCCTTAGAAACAAAACAACGAATCTTGAGAATAACACTGTATTATTTAAATCATATGCTTTTTCCAAGAGAGTTAAAAGCCCCATGACCCTAAGTACTTCTTGGACGATGACGCAACCTCAGACATTCACTTTCATAGTAAATAACAGTGTAATCGGAGGAAGTGCGAATGAAGAGTTTGACTACACCATTGAAGTTTTGGATGAGATGGTTTTTGGTAAAAAGAAAAGTGGAGATGGAAACACAGCTCATGTACCTACTATTCGATGGGGAAGTGTATCTACAAAACTGAAAAACAATGAGAATTATACTATAAAGGTCACTGTTTTAAAGATTACACCATCAGGATGGTCATTTCCCGGATATAGTGTCAATATAGATGTTATAGATCGTGATAACGTCACAATAAAGAGTGGGCATATGATTTATTGTGAGGGTGGTAAATATAAAAACTACGTTTCGGATTGGAAGTATACCCTAAAGATTACTCAGGATGCTAAGACAGGTTATGATACAACTGTCACAAGGGACGTAACGCAAGGAACTGTTACGAATAATGAAGCAGACAGTGCAACACGTTCGTATACTTTTAGTGCGAACCAGTATAGTTCCACAAATAATAGTGTAGCAACAAGCAACTTTGGTCCGAGTTCATTTAACGGTTATGAACCGGGAGATAATGTTATTCTCGTTGATTTCACTAATACAAGTAATTATGTGGTAGCACCCACCAGTTATGTCACTAACTACAAACCGTTCTTAATGATGTTCGGGTTCGGTACGATATTGCTTGGACTGATTGTGCCGCCGGTAGTTATGTTCAGACGCCGCAGGGAAGAGGAAGAGTAAAAAAACTTTTTACAAAACTTAATAATTTTACATAATTTAAAGCGAGAGCACTTCGGGCACACAGATATTGATACTTTGGCGCGAAGTGCTTTTCGATTAAAGACATCGAATAATACACATTCGCTGTATTAAGACATAAAAGAGTGTCGCAGAATCAGGAAGGGGAAAAAGAATGAAGAGGGTGATCTGCACTATTTTAGTCATATGCGCGGTATTAACGCAGACTGCATGCAGTATCAAAAGTACAGGAGGAAAAGGGGATGTATTCGTTCCGTCTCTGGATACGAATACCGACTGCAGCATTACCATAGTCGGAAGTTATGATAACTTTGAGGCTTTGGAGGCAGAATTTGACAGATTCAATGAGTTTTATCCCAATGTCCAGCTCATTTACGTGAAACTTGACGACTATAAGAATATTCTGGGCACAGCTTTGGAAAGCGACGACAAACCAAATATTTTCTTTTCATATACATGGATGATGGGGAATGATAAATATGATTCGGTAATTGCTCATACCGAAGATTTTTCGGATAAAAGTTTGGGCATTAATCTTGACTGTATTCGTCCCGGTCTTATCAACCGTGATTTGGAAGGGCATGTACTGATGATTCCGGTTTTCTCCAGAAGTTACGGTATGCTGATTAATAATGACTTGTTTGAAAAAGAAGGCTTAAAAGTCCCTTCAACATGGGAAGAATTGATGGATGTCTGCGAAGCGTTTCGTAATAAAGGTTATTCAAGTCCCATGATGGGTTACAGCCTTGATTCATCCAGCTGTTTAATGTATACAATTGCTTATCCGCAGTTTGTGGCTACACTTGCCGAGAATTCAGAAGGTCTGGCCCTTGCCAATGATCTTAAACCCGAGGCAGGAGAATATATGCGGCCCGCACTCGATACAGTAGAGAAAATGATTCAGAGCGGATATATAAATCTCGATGAGTGCGATAAGATTGAGGACAATTATACCGAGGTAATTCTTCGATTTTTTGAAGGCGATGTACCGATGATGATCTGCGCGGGAGATACTGTTTCCGGTACCAGAAAACGTGAGAGCCAGTCTGATGCATTCACAAATGCACCTTTTAAATATTCATTTTCACCGATTCCTTTGACAGACAAAGGAGGATATTTTATAGACAGTCCTTCCATAGAATTTTCCGTTAACAAAGACTGCGATAATCTGGATATGACCAATGAATTTATGAGGTTTTTGATAACGAAAAAAGAACTCAACGAGATGGCTTCGGTAAAACGTCTGATAACGCCTACCACGGATTTATCTTTTGATGCGGTGTATGCGCCTTTTGGAAAAGTGCCTTCAGAACGCACTTTATCTCCGGAAGTACTGGGCATTACAGACGCACTTACGGTTCAGATAAGAAAAGCAGCATATGAGGTCGGAAAAGGCAATATTACCGTGGATGATGCTGTAGCAATGTATGGATCTTTTGAATAAGAAATTCCGGAGGATGTCGAGTGAAGAAAAGACTGGTCATTATTCCCAATCTTCTTATAATCGGATTAATATTGTTTTTTACGGTTCAGTATACACAGTCCAAGATGAAAGAGAGCAATAAAGCCGCAATTGATGCGTACGAGAAGATGACTGTTACTGTCAGTCAGATCATTGCCAACTATCTTGAGGATGAACAGCATCTGTGTGATATATGGTCGAATTATATCAATCGGTCTGCGGAAGCAGGCGATCCGATGACTGCCGAAGAAGCAATATCCTACATCAGAAAAGCCAAGATATCACCTGAGATATCCGGACATCTTATTTTTATGGATACGCCGGATTACTCGGGTATTTCTACGTCTTCGGGGGCCAACAGTCCCGATGATTATTCAGTTTCTTACAAAAATATATCTTTATTTGACAATCTTGACAGTGTGAGCGACCTTGACGGTGTGGTTAATCTTACCAGAGCTTACACCAATCCCTTGAATGGAGTACAGTCGATTGCTTTTATGAATTACGTTAAGGTACTCGATCCTGATACGGGCGAATTAAAAACCGGTCTTTTAATGAGAGTGGTTCCTTTAAGTCTCCTCGAACAGAAACTGGTGTTTCTGAAAGGTGAATATGAAAGCGTCGAAATAAGCCTTGTTGACCAAGATGGTGATTATGTCATACACGGCAAATCATTAAAGAACAACAATTTTTTTGAATATTACAAATCTTACAATACTGTTTCACCCAATCAATATGAGAGCGTTAAGCAGGAAATAATCGGCGGTGTGGGTTCCATGAAAATTAATAACTCCAAAGGCGAAGACTGTATGATATCATATACACCGCTTGAGTCTTTAAAAGCATGGTATCTGATATCGTATATTCCGATGAATGACCTAGTGGAAAGCCGCGTTGTTGACTGGCTTTTGCTCGGGATTGTTTCTTTTGGACTGATTGCTTTACTTATATTCAACTACATCGTGCTGATGGCGTATAACCGCAAACTATCGGATGCGGCTGAGCAGGCGAACCAGGCAAATGATGCCAAGTCGTATTTTCTTTCCACCATGTCCCATGACATTCGTACTCCCATGAACGCAATAATGGGTCTTAACGAAATGGTTTTAAGAGAAAGCAATGACGAAACTGTCACAGGTTATTCTGAGAATATCAAGACGGCGGGAAATACGCTGCTAGGATTGATAAACGATATTCTGGACTTCTCCAAGATTGAAGCAGGTAAAATGGATATTGTGGAAGTGGATTACAATTTTGTATCCCTATTAAACGATCTTGTCAATATGGTTCAGAATAAGGCCGAAGACAAGGGACTTTCCTTCAAAATGGACATTGACAGAGATATTCCCACGATTCTTCATGGTGATGAAATCAGAATAAAACAGGTTATTACCAATATCCTTTCAAATGCAGTCAAATACACCAAAGAAGGCAGCATAACCTTCTCGGTTGGACTTGATAAGATTGCCGATAAGCCCGATTCGGTTATTCTAAAGGTAAGTGTTGCCGATACCGGTATAGGTATCAAGCCTGATGATATGAACAGGCTTTTTAAGGCGTTTGAACGAATTGAGGAAAAAAGAAACCGTAATATCGAAGGCACGGGCCTTGGTATGACGATAGCACAGAGTTTCTTAAATATGATGGGAAGCCGTCTTCAGGTTGAGAGTGTTTACGGTGAAGGTTCGGTCTTTTCTTTTGATCTTGAACAGAAGGTTATCAAATGGGACCCTGTAGGCAATTATGAAGAAGCATTCAAGCATTCGCTCAGTGAAAGACGCAAATATCGTGAAAAATTCACCGCACCTCTTGCACGCGTCCTGGTAGTTGATGACAATCCTATTAATCTGACAGTATTTTCAGGTCTTCTTACAAGAACCAAGATGCAGATTGAGACGGCAGAGAGTGGCGACGATGCGATTGCAATGTACAAAAACAAACAGTACGACGTAATCTTCCTAGACCACATGATGCCCAACAAAGACGGAATTGAAACTTTGGCTGAGATGCATGCTCTTAAGGAAACTCCGAACGATGAAACACCTGTCATCTGTCTTACGGCCAATGCCATTTCAGGTATGCGTGAGATGTATATAAATGCCGGATTTGACGACTATATCACCAAACCGATTAATCCCGACAGACTTGAGATGCTTCTTTTAGCATATCTGCCCAAGAACAAGATATCTTCGGTATTGGATGAAAATGAAAAAGATGATTACGTGCTTCCTGAGTTTATCTTCCATATTAACGGAATTGATGCAGGTTCGGGTCTTAAACACTGCGGCAACGGAGAGTCGTATGTAACAACGCTTAAACTGTTTCTTGATACAGCCGAAAAGAATGCAGGGGATATTGAAAAGTTTTTTGCTGCAAAAGATATTAAGAATACCACGATTAAGGTTCATGCTCTTAAAAGTACCGCACGTGTTATAGGTGCGATAGGACTCAGTGAGTTTGCGGCAAGGATGGAAAAAGCCGGAGATAAGGGCGATATGGATATGCTTGAAAATGAACTTCCCAGCCTTCTTTCGGAATACAGAAGAATTGCAGAAGAACTTAAGCCGATTAATGAGCATAAAGAATTAAGCGAAACTGACGATTGGCCTCTGATTACGGCTGAGAGACTCAATGAAGTTTACAGTGATATTTCAAAGTATTATGAAAGCTTTGATTTCGACAGCATGGCGGATGTGGCTGAATCACTCAAAGAATACAGAATTCCTGAGAATGAGGTTACGCGTGTTGCTGCAATTATAAAAGCAGTGGATAATTATGATTATGAAATGATACCGGAGATTATTTCGGCCGGTTAAAGGAGAGGGGAAATATGAACGAAAGAGTCGTTGTTGTCGATGATGACACAATAATACTCAAACATGCCAATATGATACTCGCAGAAGCAGGGTTTAAGGTTACCTGCTTAAAGAGCGGCAAGCTTTTGATGGATTATATTAAGATAAATCCGATAGACATTCTTTTACTGGATATAAGAATGCCTGAAATGGATGGGTTCGAGACTATAAAAGCTTTAAGGGAGTGGGAAAAAGATAATTCGCACGATGCGACTCCGGTTATTTTCTTAACAGCAAACGAAGATTCCGATTCTGAAGCGAAAGGTCTTTCTCTTGGTGCAATGGATTTTATAAGAAAGCCGTTTTCGTCGGAAGCACTGAAAATAAGGGTTAGAAACATTCTTGATTTAATTATGCTTCAGCGCAACTTACACCGTGAGGTCACCAAAAAGACCGCACAGCTTGAAAGCCTGTCTTTGCATGTGGTTTTAACTCTTGCGAAAACGATAGATGCCAAGGATGCATATACAAACGGTCATTCCGAAAGAGTGGCGGAGTATTCCAAGGAAATTGCGAGAAGATATGGATACGACGAAGACAGGCAGGAAGAAATCTACATGATGGGTCTTTTACATGATGTAGGTAAAATCGGTGTTCCCGATACTGTTATCAATAAAACTGAACACCTGACTGATGAAGAATATGAATTGATAAAGAAACATCCCTTAAAAGGCGCTGAAATACTGGCAACTGTTAGTGAAATGCCCAAACTTGTGACGGGTGCAAGATGGCATCATGAACGTTATGATGGCAGTGGATATCCCGATGGATTAAAGGGAGAGGAAATTCCTGAAGAAGCAAGGATTATAGCTGTTGCCGATGCTTATGACGCTATGACCAGCCGAAGAAGTTACAGAGATATCATTCCACAGAATCATGTAATAAGCGAATTGGAAAATGGAATGGGCTCTCAGTTTGATGAGAAGTTTGCGCGCATCATGCTAGAGATGATTTCGAAAGATACTGAGTATAAAATGCATGAGTGAAATTTGAAAACTATTAAGTGATTATAAAATGAAAAAAAGAGTTATAAATTCTGTTTTATATATTTTTATTGCAATATTATTTGTCGGCTGCGGTTCTCAGGCGTCGATTATGAAGAAGTCTGACAACTATATTGATACGATCTTTTTTGAGGATGTTGCGACTTTTAAGGTCACATCAAAATGCGTGAAGAACGGCAAATGGATGGATAAGATTTCCAATACGGATCACGGCGAAAATATCTCGCCTGATTTATCGTGGGATGCGGTTGATGGTGCCACGCTGTATCAGGTCATTATGATAG